>Ga0222645_101205_pt1 | contig 11844 bp, 12 predicted proteins | sample AntAcemetagen292_FD_179881 | JGI IMG/M metagenome (GOLD analysis project Ga0222645, IMG submission 179881) | Saline water microbial communities from Ace Lake, Antarctica - #292 | ecosystem: Environmental > Aquatic > Non-marine Saline and Alkaline > Saline | place: Antarctica: Ace Lake | collected...
ACAGAGGGGGCTCTTGACGGTTTTGGAAAATGGGTCAGAGATCGAATGCGGTAACATCGGCCGCGAAGGCGCATTCGGGTTGTTCTCAGCGATGTATGATCGCGTGTCCTACAGCAGATGCACCGTGCAGCTTCAAGGGCCGATGGTTCGGTGCGATATCAGACCTTTGCAAGTTTTGTTTCAGAGCAGCGCACGCCTACAAAATCTTTTTGTCAGTTACTCCGAGACGCTGCTGTCACAAGTGATGCAGACTGTCGCCTGCAATTCCCTACACTCGGTCGAAAAGCGTTTGTGCCGTTGGCTCTTGATGATGCACGATCGAGCCGAGGGAGCAAATCTGACATATACTCACGAATTTCTTTCAAAGGTCATGGGCGCAAACCGAACTTCGGTCACGTTGGCGGCGCAATCTTTGCAAAGCAAGGGCCTTATCAGTTATCGCCGCGGCATGATGCAGGTCTTGGATCGCCCTGGGCTGGAGGGCGCGACCTGTGAATGCTACATGGTCGTTAAAGAACGGTTCGACGCTTTTCTGAACCCGCCGTCAACGGCCATCCAGAAAACCAAGGGCGGCCAAGACTAAGTGGGGGTGCTGTCACACTAATTCGAACCAGTCTAAGTTTACCGCCACAGGTTGGAACCTATGCTTAACAAAGCTGACGCCACTCGGTTAGAGCAGCGGGACGGTTGAGCTTAAAGTCTTTGCGTTAATAGAGAAGGCGCTCCGCGTTGAAATGGTTGTGTAATGAGGCGTGGACGGCCACGAATTTCTGTAAAGTTCGCATCTGCCTAAAACCAAGCGTGGCCAGCTCTCTTCGTCTAAATTGCTGGTGTGAGTTCTCGGCTCGATTGTTGAGACAACTTCCATTTTCCTATTTTGCGACATTATCCATGACCTTCTTTGCTGCGCCGTAGGACCGTAATTTGTTGGTTACTAGCACTTAAGCCTTACCAAGGCGTTTGATAGTTTTCCCGAGGAATTTCAAGGCTGCCTTGCGATCACGGCGTTACGTGACCCAGCTCGCCAGGACTTTCCCTTCGTGATCGACCGCTTGCCAAAGGTAGTGGGTCTCTGCGTTGATCTTCACGAAAACTTCGTCCAGGTGCCACTGCCAGTTCGAATATGACCGCAACTGCTGCACCCGTTTCCTCCGGATCTTGGCAGCAAACATCGGGCCAAATCTGTCCCACCAAAATCGAACCGTCTCATAGCTGATGTCGATGCCGCGTTCGTCGAGGAGATCCCCCACATTGCGAAGCGAAAGCGGAAACCGCACATATATCATAGCAACCAGGCGGATGATCTCGGGGCTCGCCTTAAAGCAACGAAAGGGGGAACGTTTTGTCATCCAAAAAGGATAGATGGTCGCCCTGCCCGCCTCAACAAAATTTCCTCTGACAGTGCCTTGCAGTCTCATGATAACCGCTTGCCTTTAGATGGCATCCTACTAACTATTATTCATGAGAAAAACAAACGAACTGCCCCCAGAGTATATCAGTGGAATCATACAAATGGCGCTGTCGGATCATGTCAGCTTTTCTAATATTCAGATTGAATATGGGATCACCGAAAAGCAGGTTAAAACGTTAATGCGGGACACACTTAAAAGCGGTAGCTACAAGGCTTGGCGCAAACGGGTGCGTGATTTTGGTGATCGTAGAGAAACCTATAAATAAATATTTCAAAATAATAGCCATTTCTCCACCAAATATAATGAAGAACCCTAAAATAATGTCGCAGGCTCCCCGTATAGTTTGGTTTAAACGAGATCTACGAATTAATGACCACGCCCCTTTGTTGACAGCGTCACATTCAAACGCACCTATCATACCGCTTTACATCGTTGAGCCAGAGTATTGGAAGCAGCCCTTCGCATCTCGCCGCCACTGGCATTTCATTCGCGAATGCCTTTGTGACTTAGACAGAAATTTAACTGAGTTGGGTCAGCACCTCATTGTAAAGGTTGGCGATGCTTGCGAGGTTATCAAAAGACTTCACTTGGTACATCAAGTAAGTGACTTGTACGCACATGAAGAAGCAGGAAACTTATGGACACACCAAAGGGATATAGCGGTTCGCAAGCTATGCTCGAACTGCGACATCGCAATACACGAGTCCCCCTCAAACGGAGTTGTTCGAAGGCTGCGCAGTCGTGATGATTGGTCCAAAATTAGAAATACGCGCATGGCTGAAAATATACTTCCAAAGCCAAATTCTCTACCTCTATTTAGGTTGTGCAAATCAGATGCCCTACCTGAAAAAAATGACCCTATGTTTGGCAATATACCTATTGGTAAGGTACAGAAGGGCGGTCGAAAACATGCAGTCGCTGATCTGCGTAGCTTCTTAAATCATCGATCCCGGAAATATCTTTACCATATATCAGCCCCAGATTTATCTGAATCTCATTGCTCTCGTTTGTCCACTCACCTTGCATGGGGTACGTTATCTGTTCGTGAGGTTACACAGTCCATCGCCAAACGCCGTTCCCAATTATCTCCCGATGAGCAGAAGAGCTTTGGACGCAATCTAACAGCCTTTGGCTCCCGGTTAGCTTGGCGCTGCCACTTCATCCAAAAAATAGAAGACCAGCCAGAAATCGAGACCCACTGCATGCACCCCGCATTTGAAGGGTTGCGCGTGGACGATTACAATGGGTCCCATTTTCAAGCATGGGCTAGCGGCCAGACTGGTTACCCCTTCATTGATGCCTGTATGCGCAATCTGACTGCGGAGGGTTGGATCACCTTCCGCATGAGGGCAATGCTGGTGAGTTTTGCCAGCTATCAACTATGGCTTGATTGGCGTATTACTGGAAATCATCTCGCGCGCCTGTTCACAGATTATGAACCCGGAATCCACTATAGTCAGCTACAAATGCAATCGGGTGTGACAGGCATCAATGCAATGCGCGTTTATAATCCGATCAAACAATCCATAGAGCATGATCCAACTGGTTCCTTCATTAGAAAGTGGGTGCCTGAGCTAAAGAGTATTCCAGATGAATTCATTCACGAACCATGGAATTTTGAAAAGACACTGATAGTCGATAGTGACTTCACGCTCGGGCAGGACTATCCCGAACCAATTATTGACCATGTGGCTTCAGCGAGATTCGCTAAGGAGAAGATCACCAACATACGGAATAGTCAGGAGTTTAGGTTCGCGGCAAACGCCGTTCTTCTCAAACTGGGGAGTCGAAAATCAGCATCTAAGCACAAGAATAAGCCAAAATCGAATAATGATACTCAGTTGTCATTATTTTAAGACAAATTTCGGAAACCTTAAAGCTGCCCTTGGCACTCCTGCAGCGACTGCACACTTTGTCCCGGACACCGGACCTCGGTGCAGTACGCGGCGAAGGTCTAGTTCGAGCACTTTTAGACCGAAGCAGAACTCTGCTGCACAAATCGGCTGAAGAACGGGCCCCCCTTTTCCCTTGGCGGATTCATCCCACCGCTTTTGTGACAGGGATGCCGAGGGCGGTGTAAACGTTTAGGACAGCGATGCGCACCTGAATGTTTGCGACCTGTCGGTGACAAGTTGCATTCCATCAACCGTTAGCCCAGCAGGTTCACACAATGCATCTTTGTTTCGCCGCGGCTCCGTCCTTGGTATCCGTTCCAGCTTTGCCATAGCGCCCGTCCCAGATACTTGGATGCGCGGAGTGCATCGTTCTTCGCGATGGTACAGTCGGCGCTAGGTTTCCATGGCTGGGCATTCTTGCGCGGAGGGATAACCGCAGCTCTGCGAACGGCGATGGCATCGTGGCATTTGCGCGTGTCGTATGCTTGATCCGTGGTCATGCTGCCAATCTCTTGATCGCGTGGAATCTGAGTGAGCGGATAAGGTAACATCAGTTCATTCCCGATATTGCTGCCGGTGATCTCGACCGCTCTAACCTCTAACGTCTGTTCGTCGATACCTAGGTGGATTTCCCGCCAAACTCGGCGCATCGGACCGCCGTGCTAGCGTGCGCTCCACTCGCTCTCTCCCTCGACCTTGATGCCAGTGCTGTCCATGAGGAGGTCCAGCGGACCCTTTGAGCCGCGACATGGGATGTTCACCAAGAGGGTCTTCTAACGGCGAGACAAGATGCTGAAGTTTGGCACCTCCCAATTCAGCCCCGTCAACCGCAGCAGGCTTTCAACAAAGCCGGTGGTCTGGCGGAGCGCCATTCCGAACAACACTTTTATCGTCAGAAAAATCTGGATGGCGGCGTCGCTGAATTTCTGCGGTCAGCCGCGTTTGACAGAAGGTCTGGCATCCCAGTTCATCTCAGGATCGAACCAGATCGCGACTGATCCGCGGCGCTTCAGCGCCTCATTTTAGGCGGGCCAATTCTTAGTCTTGTAGGTAGGTGATGTCGGTTTGCTCATACCCGCTAGGTGTTTAATCCCACGGCTTGATAGTGAGATCGTTTCTCAGGCTTAAAAGGAAGCAATACGGGACAAGTTCGTCACGGGAGCGCCACGTACTGTTACAGGCAGTGGTTTGCACAGCGAACCATGAAAGGGCACGCACGTCGTCAGAGCTGCAATACAGCGATCGCAAGCTTCGCTCGCGTAGCTGAGCAAAGAGCTGGGCATCAATCCCAAAACCGTCGCGAAGTGGCTTAAGCGTATGACGGTCGAGGACTTGCAGACCGGGCCGAAGGAACCGCGTTCAACCGTTCTCACCAAAGCTGAGGAGGCAATGGTCGTCGCATTCCGACAGCACACTCTGCTGCTGCTGGATGATCGCCTCTATGCGCTTCAGCCATCGATACCGCATCTGACCCAGTTGGCGTTGCATCGTTGCCTTCAGCGGCACGGCATTTCTCGCTTGCCGGATGTCGAGGGTGACAAGCCGAAGCGTTAGAAGTTCAAGCGTTACCCCATCGGCTTCTTTCACCGAGGTTCAAGCTGTGTAGGGCAAGCTCTATCTCTTTGTTGGCATTAACCGGACAAGCAAGTTTGCAGTCACGCAGCTCGTGGACAAGGCAGATCGCAAGACCGCGTGGGAGTTCCTCGAGCATCTGCTCAAGGCCGTCTCCTATCGAATCCACACGATCCTCACCGATAACGACATCCAGTTCGCCGAGCAGCCCACCAACCGGAACACAGCATATTCGCGGGAAATGCGCTTCAATATGACCTACAAGGCAAATGGGATCGAGCACCGCTTGACCAAGCCAAACCATCCCTGGACCAATTGCCAGGTCGAGTTGATGAACCGAACGATTAAGGACGCGATAGTGAAAAGATACCATTACGACAGCCATGATCAGCTGCGGACGCACCTCGCCGACTTCATGGACGCATACAACTTCTCTCGCAGCTCAAGACACTCAACGGTCTCACGCCGTACGAATACATCTGTAAAATCTGGACTTCAGAGCCAGATCGCTTCATCCTAAATCCGATCCATCAAACGCCGGGACCTGACACCTAGCTACCATACTGGATTCGCAACATGAATCCCTCACCGGATTTGTTTAACAGATCTCCAAATCAGTGAAAAATATGAATGACCTCTATCTGTAGTTTAGTATGGCACTGAATTTATTTTTTTCGGGTCAGTTTCTTCATTCTAAAACATATGCCGTCATGCGACTACGATGTATTTTTAAATTGGCGAAGAGTGCTTGTCGCAGCGCCATGCCTAAATTGATCAACCAAAATCAAGTGGGGAACGGTGAGTGCTGCCAATCCTATGAAAACTGTTTTTGAGATCGTATTCTCTATCGTTTCGAGTCCAACACCCTGAATAATGCCGATACTCGCAAAGCCGGTCAAGACGGTTACCACTGACAACGCAATGGATAGGTGGACCGCAGTGCGGCGATCGTCGATCCAGTTCAATGTCAAAGTCATGTGCCGGACTGAATGCAGTGCACAAAAATAGACAATGAAATATATAAGAGGTGACAGACACAGGGCGGCAACCCATAGGACGATCTGTTCAAGGACAGCGCGCGTGCGCACGGCGGGCTGCGACACCACTATGATCAGCGTCGCGACCAATGCCACAGCCCCGACGCAAGCAAGGACCGTCGCGGCAAGAGTAGCTGGCGGCATGGGCGCAAGATATCCGAAGATCGTCGCGACCTCGTCGCGGTGAAACAATGAGGGGGCCCCGATCGTCGCAGCGCCCCCTGTCCAGCGCAGAATAACCGGAGCATCCTCCCAGTCCCCTGCGAAATGAATGGCCGAATAAATCAGAAAAGCAAAAAGGGAAAATCCCGGGAAGTAAGTCCACGCTAAAATAACTGCACCGGCCAGCCCGAGGTAAAGAGCGACAAAGTAGGCGGTGCCCTGCCAGCCATTCAAAGGCCAGATCGCCTGCGCGATGGGCAGGTCCAATGCCCCGTGCGGTAAACCGAAAATAGCGACAAATGGAACCAAAAGCAGGATTTGAACCGTAAGGTTCGGCTGCAATACAGTCATCACCGCGATTGACGCTGTGGCTGTGATTGCAAACACCCAAGTCTGCCAAATTGGTGACATGGTCATGTGGGAAAGGCGGCTGCCCGCAAAAAGGGCAGCGGCGGAAGGGATGCCATGACCGAAAGACGGTCGACGGGATGGGTCGACCCGGACAGGAACCGTTCCAGCCGATCGGCTGATACGTTGCGGAACAGGGCCTCGAACAACGCGGGGCCGCTCTTGGGTGCGGTTGCCAGCACTTGCAGGAACACGCGGTCCATGAAGTGCGTCAGGCGGCTATCAAGGCGGGTGTCCGGCACCCGGCCAGCAATCACGGCAGCCGCGACGCGGTCTGCTTGAATTTGATTGCGCGCGAAGGCGTAGCCTGTTGACGGTCTTGCGGCACCGCCACCCAACCCCATCCGAATGATTCCGTCCTGCGCGGGGTCCGCAAAGCCGACCTCCATCGGGAGGGCACCTGCTTCGGTGCGCAGAGTTTCGGTCCATCCGGGGTCCAAAGCCGCAATTTCATCGTCAAGCCACGCCGCATAGATATCACGTCCTGGATTATGTGGGGCGAACGACGTTACCTCGACCAGCGCGTGATCCGCTGCAAAAGGCAGGATATAAACGAAATCGACGCCACTACTGCGGGCCGGGCGGAAGTGCATCAACTGGACGGTGTCGGGGTTGAAGACTGGACGTTCAGTTCTGATCTCGCGCCCGAAAAAGAACTGTCCATATGCTGGAATGCGGGCAGGTGGGCGGGTGTCGACAACAATCTGCGCTGATAATGTTCCGGCGTCCGTTTCGACATGCCAGCGATCATTGCAGCGTTTCATCCCATTTGCTGTGACCCCAAGTGACAGGTCGATGTGCCTATCTTGCGCAATCAAGTCTTGTGCGCGGTTATAAAAATCTTCCGACCTGATCGTCTGATAGCGCAAGTGCGATGACGTGCGCCGTACCGGATCGCCCTGGCCTGCGACCGTCCAAGATGTCCATTCCTTGTGCACACAATCCTCAAACGGATCTGATGCGGTGCGCCAAAAGCTCCATGCGCGATCATCGGTGTAAGCTATGCGTGGTTCGATCACACCTACAGATAAATTGGAATGCACCAACCGCGCGGCAAGGCTCAGACCAGCACAGCCGCCGCCAATGATCGCGATATCGACATCAGGTGCGGACATTGGACGTCACTCTTTTCACGTGCAGGCCGCGCATGCTTTCGCCTAACAGCGCCACAATCGCGAGGCGTGCCTTTTGCCTAGCGGGCACAATGGCCCGGCCTTGCATGGGAGCAAAGTTGCGCTGACGCAGTCTGGTACCAATTCCAGCATATATTGAAGCAGCCACAGCGACTGCAAGGCGCAATCGGATGGGCAGCGCAACGAGGCCCGCGTGGCCAGAATGATAAAGTACGTCCGCCCGATCCAGTAGATCCGCCATTGCCTTTGACGCGCCAGCAACAGCATCGGGCACCCCGTCCGCGATGGCCTCGGGCGCGAACGGGCAGCGCGTGTAGGGCAAATAGCGACGACCGGCGCGGGCATCTTCAACGACGTCGCGGCAGATATTGGTCAACTGCATCGCCTTGCCAAGATCGGCTGCGGCGACGTGCCAACGGTCGGGAATATCAAACAAGGCGCACATCATTATGCCAACGGTCCCCGCAACGCCCATACAGTAATCGTCGAGCACGCTGTCGTCGGCGATGCAGGTCGGCCCGACATCCGCTGCAGCCGCGGCGACAAGATCACCAAAGGCCTTCAAACCCGCCGAGCGACCAGCAAACAGAAGCTGTGCTTCGAGGGCGAGAGTGTCGGTTGGGGCGAGCAATTCGATCTGATCGTGCAACCTGAGTAAACGCGCGCGCCCAACAGATCCGCCGATATCGTCGGCGATGTCATCAACAGTGCGGCACAGTGCATATAGCCGCGCGACCCGCATGCGATCCGCTCGCGCCAGAAGGCGCGCAGCTGGTGCAAAACTGCGGGCATGACGTGCCATAATGGCTTCGGGTGTCACGTGATAGCCTCTGCCGCGGGCACCAGCAACTCCAGCACCTTTGCAGACGACACGACCCCGGGTAAGCCCGCGCCGGGATGCGTACCTGCTCCCACGAAATAAAGGTCACGCACACCTTCTCCCTTGTTGTGAAAACGAAACCATGCGGATTGCGTAAAGAACGGCGACAGCGAAAAGCCCGCGCCATCCACCGACAGGTAGTCATGGCGGAAATCTTCGGGTGTCATCGCGAATTCCGCCGTGATCGTGTCCGCCAGACCAGGCATCATAGTGCGGTCCAACGCGGCGACGATCCGGTCGCGCAGCTTTGGCCCCTCGACCGACCAGTCCTGCCCGCCAGCAAGGTTCGGCACCGGACACAACACATAAAAACTGTCGCACCCATGAGGGGCAAAGCTGGGATCTGTGGCGGTCGGGCGATGCACATACAAGGAAAAGTCATCAGACAGTTTCTTGTTCTTGAAAATATCGTCCAATAAGCTCTTGTAGCGCTTGCCGAACCACACGGTGTGATGTGCCACGTCCGGCCAGGTCTTCGTGGCCCCGAAATATAGCACATAAAGCCCCATAGACAGCTTTGATGCCTTGGAACGGACCTTGGCGACCGCAGACACCTGTCTAGCAGGCAACATGTTACGATAGACATGAACTGGGTCCATGTTTGACACCACCAGATCGGCAGTCAATTCCCGACCGTCTTGCAGCACGACACCCGTGGCCCGACCATTGTCGACGGTAATCTGGTCGACCGTTGTGTCGAGGGATATCTTGATACCCTCTTCTTGCATCAGGCGTTCCAGTGCATCAACCAGCGCACCGGTGCCGCCCATAGCAAACCAAACACCGTGCTTGCGTTCCAGATGGTTGATCATTCCATAGATTGCAGTGGTCGAAAACGGATTCCCTCCCACCAGCAATGGCTGGATAGAAAAGGCACGTCTTAGGCGGTCATTCTTGATGTGACGCGCGACCATCGACCAGACACTCTCGTACGCCCGCAACCGCAGAAGATGCGGAATCTGTTTGGCCATGAAGCCGGCGGAATGAAATGGCACTGATGACAGACGGGTAAAGCCAACATCGTAAATTTTCTTCGACCACGCACCCATGCGGCGGTACCCATCGACATCGTTTGGCGACAGTCGAGCAATCTCGGCTTCGGTCGCTTCTTCGGTGGGGCCATAGTCGAACGTTTCACCGTCGTCATAGTAGAACCGATACCAAGGATCGGGCTGAACAAGCGTGATATAATCTGCCATCGATTTGCCAAACAGGGCAAACAGTTCTTCAAACAATTGCGGTGCGGTCAGAACCGTTGGACCTGCGTCGTGACGAAAGCCTTCTTTTTCGAATACCTGCCCGCGCCCCCCAAGCCGTGGGCAGCGGTCGATCAGATGGACCTCATACCCCTTTGCGCGCAGGCGCAGAGCCGCGGCGATGCCGCCGAAACCGGCACCTGCGACAAGGGCGGTCTGTCGTGCACTATAACGGGTATCACGCGGCATGGCTGAACTCTTTCAGTTGAATGTCGAGGCGGGTGGCCAGTTTGAGAAATGGTGCACCAGCACCTCGGGGTAGGGCCCCGATGTGTCGTCGAGCCGCGTCGAGCGAAGCGCCCGCCCTCGCACAGGCGGCGCGGGCCGCCACGCCCGGCGACAACCCTGTTGCCTCCAAAGAAAGGCAGATATTTTTCACACCGTGGATCTGGTCGGCGACGCGATCCAACATATCATCCAAAGTCTGATAAGCGATCGCGATCGCGCGGCCCGCGCGGATGGCATCGTCGTCATGGCCTAAACCTGCGGCGAACAACGCCAGCTGGACCGGCAATGCCAGCAGTGGCCCAGACTTGTCAGCGGCAATGGTCTCATAATCATCTGGAGTCGCCGTATCAGTACTGCAATCCCGCGCCTGTCCGCTGATCGTCGTGGCAATGGCGTCGTGCATCGCACACAGGGCTGGCGCAGGCTGTGGGTGCATCGCGATGGTGCGATAAGCAGCCGATATCAGCAGATCACCGGTCGAAATGGCGACATCCTTACCGTATTGCGCCCAAACGGACGGCTTTTGACGGCGCATTTTATCACCGTCCTGAAGGTCGTCATGCACCAGCGATGCATTATGCAGCAATTCCGGCGCAAGCGCGCATGCCAACGCAGTTTGGCCAGACAGGCCAAGACCCAGTGCGGCTTCCAGGCCCATGCGCGCCCGTGTGCGTGAGCCACCTGCAGAAAAATGGTATTTTGCGGCCTCTGCCACAATCGACGGATCACGCCAGACAACGCGTGCGATCTCGGCTTCAATATCGGCTAACGAGACAAACTGATGCGACTGGATGTCGAACATCTTGAAGGTCCGATCTGTAAAAGGGAAAAGCCGCCCCCGGAAATCCGGGGGCGGCCTGTGGGATCATTCTGCCGGGACGACTTTGTCCGAACCATTCGACATGGCTTCACTTTTGCGTACCGCAATCAGGAAGATCAGCACACCGAAGCCCGCTTTTGCCACAATATCGGCAATCGTATAACCGACTTGAATGATAACCTCTGAGCCTGCACCACCAAGTCCGATTGCACCTGCAAAGTAGACCACCGGATAAAAAGCCCAACTTGCGACGGTCACGTTTCGTGCCAGCGTGATCAGACCACGTGCGCTTTCAGGCTGGACGCTGATCGACTTAGACAGACCGACGAACAACTCATATACGATCCAAAGGAAGGGGATCATTGACAACAAACCCCACATCCAACGGCCACCGCCACTTGTCGCGACTTCGCCGGGGTAACCCAAGGCCACCATCAAGGCTGCAAGCAGTCCCAATCGTGTCGCGCGAGAGATGGTTTCGGACCGGCTCAGGCCCATGACCAGGATCAGTTCAATTAACAGCAGCGGCACTGTCAGCAGCCAGTCGACGTAGCGGTAGGCGTCGTTGAAGGGTACGCCGGTAGCCTGAAGTGTGCCGTCGATGAAAGCATAGGACTCAGTCCAGCTTTCGAAGATGCGGAGGTAATGATAAGCTGCGATTGCAGTCACAAGGCCAGTAATCGTTAATGCGGTTTTGAATTTTGTGTCCACTTGGCTGCGACCCAGCCAGAAGAAAAGTGTGGCTGCGGCAAGTGTCGCAAAGCCAAATGAGAAGGCATTATAGACCAGATTATACTGGCCTACTGTTAGGTTTTCCATGAGTATCCTCCACTTGGAACATCTAGTATGCTTGAGCTAATATGAAGCTCAAACTAATAGATAGCTGAAAGTAAGCCGCCACTTTCATATTCAACTGCATACGACAGCGGCAAGATGCCGCATGGCCAATTGTCACATATGACAATGGGGTAAAAATAGAAGATTAAAATATTTTAAATCAATACATTAAGTATCATATTGTTGTCGAATAATGGATAGCCG
>Ga0222645_101206_pt1 | contig 11842 bp, 13 predicted proteins | sample AntAcemetagen292_FD_179881 | JGI IMG/M metagenome (GOLD analysis project Ga0222645, IMG submission 179881) | Saline water microbial communities from Ace Lake, Antarctica - #292 | ecosystem: Environmental > Aquatic > Non-marine Saline and Alkaline > Saline | place: Antarctica: Ace Lake | collected...
TTAGCCTTGGCAATCATCGCGCGCATTTCAACGGCTGTTAAAGGCTGAACCTCTTCTTCTGTGGCTACTTGAACCTCGTGCTGTGCAGCGGGAATTGTTTCTGCTACTACTGCTTTTACAGGGGCCACAGCGGCTGCTTCTGCTGTAACGCTCACTGGCACATTTTTCTTAGCTGTATTGTCTAAAGTAAATTTAATAGCGTCTACCGCCGCCTTAGTTCTCAGGTAATACATGCCGGTTTTTAAGCCACTCTTCCAGGCGTAAAAGTGCATAGAAGTTAATTTGGCGTAATTGGCGTTCTCCATAAATAAGTTTAAAGACTGAGACTGGTCAATAAAATACCCTCTATGTCTAGACATGTCTATAATATCTTTCATGGAAAGCTCCCAAACAGTCTTGTAAAGTTCTTTAATATCTGCAGGAATAATGTCTATATCTTGCACTGAACCATTAGCCCGCATGAGGTCTTGCTTTAAACTTTCATTCCAAAGGCCCAGTCCTACTAAATCTTCTAAAAGGTGTTTGTTTACTACAATAAACTCTCCAGAGAGTACTCTTCTGGTATAAATGTTAGAAGTGTAGGGCTCAAAACACTCGTTGTTTCCAAGAATTTGAGAAGTAGAGGCCGTGGGCATAGGGGCTACCAATAAGGAATTTCTGACCCCATTTTTCATCACTTCTTTTCTGAGTTTTACCCAATCCCAACGTCCAGATAATTCCTCATCTTTTATGCCCCAAAGGTTGTACTGAAATTCTCCTTCTGAAATAGGAGATCCTTTATAACTTTGGTAGGGTCCATCTGCAATAGCCTCTTCCATAGAAGCTGTGACTGCTGCAAAGTAAAGGGTTTCAAAAATCTCCTCGTTTAACTTTTTGGCAGCGTCAGATGTAAAAGGCATGCGCAGCATAATAAAGGCATCTGCCAATCCTTGAACCCCTAGACCAATGGGTCTGTGGCGCATATTGGAGTTTTCCGCCTCTTTTACTGGGTAGTAATTTCTGTCTATCACCCTGTTCAGGTTTTTAGTGACTCTTTTGGTCACCCTAAAGAGTTCTTTATGATCAAAAGCGCCATCCTTTATAAACATAGGTAGGGCAATAGAAGCGAGGTTACAAACCGCCACCTCGTCTGGAGAGGTGTATTCCATGATCTCTGTACAGAGGTTTGAGGAGCGTATGGTGCCTAAATTCTTTTGATTGCTCTTGCGGTTGGCGGCATCCTTATAAAGCATATAAGGGGTGCCCGTCTCTATTTGAGACTCTAATATTTTCTCCCAAAGCTCTCTGGCTTTAACAGTTTTTCTACCCTTCCCTTCAGATTCGTATGAAAGGTATAGTGCTTCAAAAGCTTCTGAGTGTCTATTGTATAAGTCTGGGCATTCATTAGGACACATTAAGGTCCAAGAGGCATTGGCCTCTACTCTTTTCATAAAAAGATCTGGAATCCACATGGCATAGAATAAATCTCTAGCGCGCATTTCTTCCTTTCCGTGATTCTTTTTAAGGTCTAAGAAGTCGTAGATGTCTGCATGCCATGGCTCTACATACATAGCAAAACTTCCTTTTCTTTTTCCGCCTCCTTGGTCTACGTAGCGGGCGGTATCGTTAAAAACTTTTAACATAGGCACCACCCCGTTAGAAGTGCCATTGGTTCCTGATATATAAGAGCCTGTAGCCCTTACATTGTGAATAGAAAGGCCAATACCCCCTGCAGACTGAGAAATCTTAGCCGTCTGCTTAAGAGTGTCGTAAATACCGTCTATGGAGTCATCTTTCATGGCCAAAAGAAAACAAGAAGACATTTGTGGCTTTGGAGTCCCTGAGTTAAAGAGCGTGGGTGTGGCATGAGTAAAAAACTTCTTACTCATAAGTTCATAGGTCTCTAAGGCAGACTCCATGTCATGTGGGTGAATCCCTACAGAAACCCTCATTAACATATGCTGAGGACGCTCTACAATGATCCCGTTAAGCTTAAGCAGATAAGAACGCTCTAGGGTTTTAAAACCAAAATAGTCATATCCAAAATCTCGGTTGTAAATAATAGTAGAGTCTAGGAGCTCTGCATGGTCCATAATGGACTTGTATACCTCATCTGACAACAAAGGAGCTGCTTTTCCATTGCGTGGGTTCACATAGGTATAGAGGTCTTCCATGGTTTCTGAAAAAGACTTCTTGGTGTTTTTATGCAAGTTAGAGACAGAGATTCTAGCTGCTAATTTGGCAAAATCTGGATGGGTAGTAGTCATAGTAGCTGCAATTTCTGCCGCTAGGTTGTCTAATTCAGAGGTGGTCACCCCGTCATACAAACCTTCTATCACACGCAGCGATACCTTTACTGGGTCTACACGCTCATTAAGCCCATAACACAATTTTCTTACTCGCGCCGTGATTTTGTCAAACATCATGGGCTCTTTATGGCCATCTCTTTTTAATACGAACATATTAGTTTGCTTTGTTTGGTGTTAGTGGTCTAAGTATAGTGGTTAAAACACTGACCCAAGATGGTTTGGCAACAGAGGCACAAACCATTCTTGAGTAGATTTGACTATGAATCTAACAGTATTTTACACAGGCGGCAAGCCGCTTATTTAGGCTATTGGAGGGATCGCTTAAAAATCAGCATCAAAGCTAATGGTCTGCGATTTCTCGTCTTGATCTTTGTTTAAAACGCCAGCTTTCTGGTATTCTGAAACGCGTTTTTCAAAGAAGTTTGTCTTGCCCTGCAAGGAGATCATATCCATAAAATCAAATGGATTACTCACATTAAACTCTCTCTCACATTCTAATTCAACTAAAAGGCGGTCAGTGACAAACTCTAGATATTGAGTCATTAATTTAGCATTCATGCCTATGAGACTGGCAGGAAGTGATTCTGTAATAAAACGCCTTTCTATGGTTAAGGCATCTACCAAAATTTCGCGAATACGCTCTTTTGGCACCTTATTTACAAGGTGGTGGTTGTGCAGGTGTACCGCGTAGTCACAGTGCATGCCTTCATCTCTAGAGATCAGTTCGTTGGAGAAGGTAAGACCTGGCATAAGACCGCGTTTTTTTAACCAAAAAATAGAACAGAAAGCGCCTGAAAAGAAAATCCCCTCTACCGCTGCAAAGGCAATTAAGCGCTCTGCAAAACTAGGAGACTCTATCCATTTAAGGGCCCAATCTGCCTTTTCTTTAATAGCCGGAAAATTTTCAAGCGCCTTAAAGAGCAGATTTTTCTCTTTCTCGTCTTTTACATAAGTATCTATGAGTAAAGAATAGGTCTCTGAGTGAATGTTTTCCATCATAATCTGAAAACCGTAGAAAAACTTAGCCTCTGCGTATTGTACTTCACTTACAAAGTTTTCTGCTAAATTTTCATTTACAATTCCGTCAGAAGCAGCAAAGAAAGCCAATATATGCTTTACAAAATAACGCTCATCTTCATTGAGTTTGTTGTTCCAGTCATTGGCATCTTCAGACAAGTCAATCTCTTCTGCAGTCCAGAAACAAGCTTCGCATTTTTTATACCATTCCCACAAATCATTGTGTTTGATTGGAAAAATTACAAAACGGTCTGGATTTTCTGTTAAGATAGGTTCAACTTGGCTGCTCATTTAGGTCTTTTTTTCAATTTTCACGTATTGCAAAATAGCAATTCGCCTACATCACAAAGATTGTAAAAAATGATCGGATTTTTACCTTTAAAAGAAATAGTTAGCACTAAAGTTTTTAACACAAAATGTTGAAATGTAGGGTGGGGCCACACAGGCACTAGCCTTGTCCATTTCTATGGAAAACATTTAAATTTTTTGGCTTATTTTTTGATGTCTTTTTCTGACTTTAAGGTGGCCGCTACCAATTCTAATTCAGAGTACCACTGAGGGCCAAATTTTCTAATAAGTGCTTCTTTTGCAAAAACATAAACAGGCACTTGTAAAGCGGCTCCCAAAGTACAGGCATCAGAACAAATATCCCATTGGTGATAATTCACAGCCGTAAAGGCACTGTACTCCCTGGTGCGCACCGGGTATAAATGGCAAGACACTGGTTTTTTCCATGAAGTGGCCCCTGCGTTATAGGCTACTTCTAAGCCGCATTTGGTAATTCCCTTCTCGTCAAAAATAACATAGGCACATTCAGAACCATTGACAAGTGGGGTTTCCCACTCGCCGTCATCGCCTTTTACAAAGGCGCCTTGTTCTTCTATAGCAGCTATACCCGCTGCCCTTAAAAAGGGTTTTACCGCGCTGTAAATATCTACAAGAATTTCAGTTTCAGCGTCTTCCAACGGGGCGCCAGCGTCTCCATCTACACAGCAAGCTCCTTTACAGGCGCTTAAGTTGCAAACAAAATCAGAGTCTAAAAGGTCTTCAGAAACTAGGGTTTTTCCAATTTCAAACATGGAGTGGTTTTGGAGCAAATATACCACAAAAAAGGCTTAATTTTGTGGCGTCTAAAAAAGACAAGCCCAAAGCCCGTAAGACATGGATGTGCATTTTAATTTTAAGGAGATCTTAACCGCTAGTATGGTTTTATTTGCAGTGATAGATATAGTTGGATCTGTCCCCATCATTATTAGTCTCAGAAATAAAGTGGGGCATATTCAATCTGAAAAAGCCTCTGTTGTAGCTGGAATTATTATGATTGCCTTTCTTTTTATTGGAGAAGAAATTCTAAACCTCATTGGCATAGACGTCAACTCTTTTGCGGTAGCGGGGGCCTTAGTTATCTTTTTCTTGGCCATAGAAATGATTTTAGGCATTACCCTCTACAAAGATGACGAACCAGAAACGGCCTCTATTGTACCCATTGCTTTCCCTTTAATTGCAGGTGCAGGAACTATTACCACCCTGCTGTCTTTAAGGGCAGAATATTATGTGGAAAATATCATTGTAGCCATTGTAGTGAACATTATATTTGTATATCTGGTGCTAAAATCTTCTAAGAAAATAGAAAGTGTATTGGGTAAAAATGGCCTTAACGTCATTAGAAAAGTCTTTGGTGTTATTTTACTTGCCATTGCTGTAAAACTTTTTGCCGCCAACATTAACGTATTGTTTAAAAACTAAACAACCCACAGATGAATAAAGTATTATTTTACGTTTTAGTAGTTCTAGCCTTAGTTCTTGCTGGCTATAATGCCTACCTCATTGATTTCTCAAATTTCTTTGCAGACAAAAATTTTGTAGCCACAGTATCTGCCATAGCGGCCTTAGCGGCGGTTATTTTACTGCTTATTTTAAAGATTTCTAAGAAAATAGAAGCGCAGATAAAGCGCTAGAGAATGATAGCCGCCTTAATGGTGTTTTCTAGCACTGTAATCTGAGCGTCTAGGTCTCCGTTTTGAACCAAAGCAGGGTGTATCTGTATTTTAATGTGGTTGCCTATTCCTAAAGGAAACTGTCCCCATTGTACCATTTTCCAGGACTCATTAATAGTCACCGGTAACAGGAGTGCTGAAGGTGCTTTTCTCATGAGCATTTTAAGGCCTGTGGTCTGGAAATCTTTAGGTTTTCCATCTCTAGAACGAGTGCCCTCTGGAAATATCACCGCACACCTTTTATATTTTTCTATATAAGCCCCCAGCCCTCCGATGGCAGCAACTGCTTGTCTGGGGTCATTTCTGCGTATAAGCACAGAGCCTCCGTGGCGTAAATTATAAGACACAGAGGGAATTCCTTTTCCCAATGAAGCCTTAGACACAAATTTGGGATGTAAGGCCCTAAGCCTCCATATAATGGGCAAAATATCGTACATGCTTTGGTGGTTGGCTACTAAAATAACCGCGCTACCCAAAGGCAGATGTTCCTTGCCTGTAATGGTGTATCTGGTGCCTAAAATGTAAGTACTGGCCATAAGGCCTCCGTTTAAAAAAGCAACTACCCTACGGTGTGCTTCATAACCAAAGAGCCTAAAGGCCACTACCTGAATGGGGTGAAAAATAACCAACAAGAGCCCAAAAGAAATGATATAGAGGGTACTTAAAGGGTATGAAAGAATTTTTAGCAAAACTCGTTGTAAGCTTCCATTAAGTTCTCTGCAATGGCCTGAGCCGCTCTACCTTCTATATGGTGACGCTCAATCATATGCACCAACTCTCCATCTTTAAAAAGGGCCATTGAAGGAGAAGAAGGAGGGAAAGGCACCATCATGTGCCTGGCTTGGTCTACTGCTTCTGTGTCTACTCCTGCAAAAACGGTCACTGCACGGGTGGGGACTTTAGCCGCTGTTAAGCTCATTTTAGCTGCAGGTCTGGCATTGGCGGCTGCGCAGCCGCAAACAGAGTTTACTACCACTAGGGTAGTGCCTGTTGCATTTATGGCTTCACTTACAGCTTGGGCTGTAAATAATTCTTGAAAACCTGCCTGGGCAAGGTCTTGTCTCATTGGTTTTACAAATTCTTCTGGATACATAGTTCCTATTTTTTATTACATTACAAAAGTACAACTTCTGTGGTTTCTTTTTAGAAGATCTTCACATTAGTTTAGCAGTCAGTTTTTATGAAAAAAGTATCTTTGTTGAAAATTTTTGCATGACTAAGTGGTTTGCTGCCCTTTTGGGCTTTGTTTTTTTTAGATTCCCCGGCGCAGTAGCGGGTTATTTTCTAGGTAGTTTTATAGATATGCTGAGGTCTGGAAAAAAGACGGTGTCTTTTGGAAGCAGCAATAACAGCGGGCCCCTTAGCCCTCAAGATTTTGAGCTGCAGCTACTCTCTCTATGTGCTATTGTAATGAAAGCAGATGGCCAAGTGAGCCCTGCAGAGAAAGAATTTGTAAAGCGATACTTTATTCAGACCTACGGCCAACAAAGAGCCAATGCTATTTTTAGAACTTTTAATGAAGCTGTAGACAAAAAAGACATATCGCTTCCAGACATATGTGCCAGCCTAAACCAAAGAGCTCCTTATGAATTAAAGCTCCAACTGCTACATTTTCTATTTAACATTGCCAAAGCAGACGGTCAAGTGAGTGCTTCAGAGGTGTCTAAGCTAGAAGAAATTTCTAGGTTACTGCGCTTGGGAACTACAGATTTTAACTCTATTAAAGCCATGTTTATTCAAGCTACAGATGGCGCCTACACCATATTAGACATAGATAAAGAGGCTACTGATGCACAATTAAAAAAAGCCTACAGGGACATGGCTAAAAAATACCATCCAGACAAAGTAAGCACCCAAGATGAGGCTATAAAGCGCGGTGCAGAAGAAAAATTTAAGCAGGTTCAAAAAGCCTATGAAGACATTCAAAAAGAACGCGGACGCTAAGGCCACAATCACAACTAGCCAGCCCTATGGAAACATTTAAATTTTATTTAGAAATGGGACTCAAGCACGTGCTAGACCTAAACGGCTACGACCACATGCTGTTCTTGGCCGCCCTAGCCCTGCCCTTTGCCCTTAAAAAAGTAAAACAAGCGGTGTATTTAGCCTCTGTTTTCACGCTCACCCACTGCCTGTCTCTAACGCTTTCTGTTTATGGAATTGCTGAGGTATACGCACCACTCATAGAGTTCCTTATCCCACTTAGTATTTTAATGCTCTTGGGGTTAAACATTAAAAATGCGCTAAAAAATACAGGTCCTAAGACTGGTTTTATAGCCTATACCGCTACTGCCATTTTTGGCCTGGTACACGGTTTTGGCTTTTCCAACTACTTTAAAATGCTTGTCGCTGGCCAAGAAGAGAAACTCACAGCCCTTGTGGGCTTTGCGTCAGGGATAGAATTGGCTCAGCTAGCAGTCCTGCTAAGCGTAATTCTGGCCAGTGCTTTTTTAATTGCTATCTTTAAAATTCAAAGGGCCAGATGGGTCTTGGTGTTCTCATCAGCCTTGGCTGTCATGACCCTCCCATTGGTTTACAAAAGCCTTACAGCCCTTATATACGCCTTGTAATATGACAGAAGACAAACAAGAAAAATACGACCAGGCTTATTTACGCATGGCAGCAGAATGGGGAAAACTCTCTTACTGCAAACGCAGACAAGTAGGCGCCATTGTAGTAAAAGACCGCATGATTATTTCTGACGGCTACAACGGCACCCCCTCTGGCTTTGAAAATTTTTGTGAAGATGAAGCAGGTTATACCAAATGGTATGTCCTGCACGCAGAGGCCAATGCCCTGTCTAAGGTAGCTTCCTCTACCCAGTCTTCAAAAGGCGCTACGCTCTATATCACTCTTTCTCCTTGCAAGGAATGCAGCAAACTCATTCACCAGTCAGGAATTAAAAGAGTGGTGTACGCAAAGGCTTATAGAGACACCGCCGGAATTGATTTCCTAGAAAAAGCAGGGGTAGTAGTGCGCTATCTACCCATAGAATATTAGCAAACCCTATAAGAGCATGAAAAACAAACTGTTTATTATATTTTTAGGCCTCACCATTCTCATGGGAGGTGTTCTCATTGGAAGCCAAATGAGCCGTTACCGCTTTGCCCTTAAGGGAACCGCGTCTGAGGTGGCGCAAGAAAAAATGCAGCGGCTGCTCAATTTTATAGAAAATGACTATGTAGACAAAGTAAACACAGACAGCCTAGTTACAGTGACCATCAATGAATTACTGGCTAAATTAGACCCACACTCCGTCTATGTACCCAGGGCTGAACAAGCTGCTGTGGCAGAGCAAATGCAAGGAGATTTTGTAGGTATAGGCGTAAATTTTTACCGCTATAAAGACTCTGTAGCGGTCATTAGAACCGTCACTGGTGGCCCTAGTGAAAAGGCAGGGATTAAGGCTGGAGATAGAATTTTACTAGCTGGCGGAGATACCCTATACGGAAACGGTATGGAAAATGAAACCTTAGTTAAAAAGCTCAAAGGCCCTATAGACTCCAAAATAAAGCTACAGATATACCGCAAAGAAGACCGCAGTTTTAGAGACATCACACTAAATAGAGATCGCATTCCTATAGTATCTGTGAATGGCTATTGCATGCTAAATGAGCAGCTGGGCTATATGAAAATAAACAGGTTTGCAGCCACTACCTATGAGGAATTTGAAGTAGCCATTGCCGCCCTTAAAACAGCCGGAGCCAAAAAATTAGTGCTAGATTTAAGAGACAACCTAGGGGGTTATATGGGCATGGCCACCCAAATATCCGATGCCTTCTTAGCTAAAAATACCCCCATTGTATTTACAAAAAGTAAAGAGGGAATTATAGAAAAAACCTTAGCCACCGCTGGGGGAAGTTTTGAAAACAAAGAGGTGTTTGTTCTTATTAATGAACGCTCAGCCTCTGCCTCTGAAATTATTGCAGGCGCCCTTCAAGACAATGATATAGGCACTATTGTGGGCCGCAGATCCTATGGAAAAGGATTGGTGCAAAGAGAAATGCCTTTGGGCGACGGCTCTTCTGTACGCCTTACCATTGCCCGCTATTACACGCCCACCGGGCGCTCCATTCAAAAACCATATGGAGACGGCTCTTATGAAAATACCCTAGACCGCTACAACTCTGGAGAACTGAGTTCTAAAGACAGCATTCCTATTGTAGACTCTTTGGCCTACAAAACACCCAAAGGAAAAATAGTTTATGGGGGGGGTGGTATTGTTCCAGACGTATTTGTACCCATAGAAGATACAGAGGTATTGGTAGTGGCAGAACTAGAGCGTTTGGGTGTGTTTTCTTTCTTTTCTTTTGAACAGTTAGACGCACATAGAAAAGACTACAAAGGATTAAAAGCTGAGTCGTTTATAGGAAACTTTAAGGTACCCCAAAGCCTGTTTAAAGAATTTGAAAGCTACCTGAAAACAAGTGGCGTGATTTTTGATTTTGTCACCCATGAAGCCGCTATTAAAAGAGAATTAAAAGCCGCCTTAGCTTACCAACTCTTTGGAGAAAATTCCGTCTTGAAAATTAGAGCTGCTACAGATCCAATGATCCAAGAAGTCATAAAGCTTCACCAAAAAAAAGAGGGTATAAACCAAATTAGTTATCTAAAAAATCCAAAATAATAAGCCCATGCCCTTTGCACATGTTTCCCTGAGGTCTCGCATATTTGTCTCCATGATAGTCTTGGTGCTGCTGGCCTCTGTGCTCATTGCAGGGATTACCATATACCAATATTCTGAACAGGCCAAGGACTACCATGCAGACCGTCTAGAACGCAAAGAAGAACAACTTAAACGCAGCCTTTGGTATACGCTACAAGAAACCCCATTGGTGCAAAACAATGCCAATGTGGCAGAAATTTTTAATGAATCTCTCTTTGCCATTTCAGATGTTCAAAATGTAAATTTTAGCATTTTTGGACTTAACGGACATTTTGTGCAAACAGCAAACCCAGACTTGGGGCCCGTCTCAGCAGTAGAAAAATTATCGCCAGAGATCCTAGCCGCGCTTAAAACCAATAGGCGATTTGTCATAGACACCACCCAAGAAAATTTTAGCTTTTTAGCCGCCTATTCTTATATCTATGACCTTCAGCAAAAACCACTGGCTATTTTATACCTCCCCTATTATGAGGACAATTCCTTTAATGAAAAAGAACTAAGAGAATTTCTAATGAGACTAGGAGGGGTTTATTTACTCATGCTAGCCATTGCCATTATGCTGGCCTACCTCATTTCTACCTACATTACCCGCTCTCTAAAAACCATCTCAGACAAGCTGTCACAGACAGGGCTAGACAAGCACAATATAAAAATAGAAGTGCCCCAATCCTCAGAAGAAATAGCAAAGATCATGAAGGCCTATAACGGAATGATAGACCAACTGGAACAGTCTGCCTTAAAACTAGCCAAATCTGAACGGGAACAAGCCTGGCAAGAAATGGCCAAGCAAGTGGCTCACGAAATTAAAAATCCGCTCACGCCCATGCGCCTAAACGTGCAGCTTTTTGAGCAAAAATTTAATGCCCAAGACCCGGCAGCTGTAACGCAACTAAAATCTCATACCGCCACTCTTTTAGAGCAAATAGACACCCTTAGCAACATAGCCACAGCCTTTGCCACCTTTGCACAGCTACCCGCCCAACAAAAAGAATCTTTAGAAGTAGGAAAAGTAGTAGCCCTGGCCATTTCACTTTTTAATGAGTCCTATATAGCCTACAGCCTGCCCACGCCAGAGATTAAGATGAAATTAGACCGCACCCAACTCATTAGACTGGTCACCAATTTAGTAAAAAATGCCATTCAAGCGGTTCCAGAAGATCGCACACCCGCTATAAAGGTAAGCTTAGAAGAGAGCGCTACAGAAGTCATTTTAATTGTTTCAGACAATGGCATAGGGATCAATACCAGCATTCATGAAAAAATATTTGAACCTAAGTTTACCACTAAAGGCTCCGGAATGGGACTAGGCCTTGGCATGGTTAAAAGTATTGTAGAAAGCTATGCGGGACATATAGAAATTGAAAGTACAGAAGGAGCGGGTAGCCGTTTTACGGTGCGCCTTCCCAAAGAAAAAAATATAACAGCAAATAAGTCCTAAAATTAAACCTATGGAAAGCAACCTCATCACAGAAATTAAAGGAGCTATAGGCATTGTAGCCATTAACCGCCCAAGCAAATTAAACGCCCTAAACAAACAGGTCATTGAAGAACTTTCTAGGGTGATTAGCGGCATGCAACAAAATCCAGAAATTAGAGTAATTATTCTAAGTGGAAGTGGAGACAAGGCCTTTGTGGCTGGCGCCGATATTTCTGAGTTTTCTAGCTTTAACACCACCCAAGGAGCCGCACTAGCAGCACAAGGACAAGCACAATTATTTGACCTCATAGAACAAGGGCCTACACCGGTCATAGCTGCTGTAAATGGTTATGCACTAGGGGGTGGTCTAGAATTGGCTATGGCCTGCCACATACGCCTGGCCAGTGACAACGCTAAAATGGGACTTCCAGAAGTATCTCTAGGGCTTATTCCAGGT
>Ga0222645_101207_pt1 | contig 11841 bp, 12 predicted proteins | sample AntAcemetagen292_FD_179881 | JGI IMG/M metagenome (GOLD analysis project Ga0222645, IMG submission 179881) | Saline water microbial communities from Ace Lake, Antarctica - #292 | ecosystem: Environmental > Aquatic > Non-marine Saline and Alkaline > Saline | place: Antarctica: Ace Lake | collected...
AATGATTTCTTTGGTAATTCAGTTGCAATTGATGGAAATACAGTAGTTGTTGGTGCTCACGCTGAAGACACTGGTGGTCAAGAGGTCGGCGCTGCATATATCTTCGTCGGCGGTTAACCAATAAATATATAAAAGAAACATACGGAAAAATAATGACATTCCCATCATCTCCATCAAACGAAGATCTTCACGCTGAGTTCGGTCGTACATTTAAATATTCTTCAGCATCAAACTCGTGGTCGTCTGCGACACCTGATGCGCCAGTAGACAACACTCCGACAACTCAAGGGTATGTTGACACAGTAAGTCTACCGCTGACTGATGTTGTGGCAGGATCCAAAGCGTTTGTACAAGAAGGCAACAAGCTATTCATCTTCACTGGTAATGGTTGGTTCGAGATTGCTACCGTTAACACTGCTCCGACAATTACACAGGGTGCTAATGCAACATACGAGTTAAATGCCGACGGTACTCCTACGGTTATTACACTGCAAGCAACTGATCCAGAAGGTACTCCGATCATTTGGGGATATCAAGTTGCGAGTGGTTCATTAGAAGATACCACTGTTACTAATATTGATAATGTATTTACTATTACTCCAGGAACAGTTGCAGCGGTGTTTAATCTAACATTCACTGCGTCTGATGGTGTTAATATTGATACCTCTGCGAGTTCATTTACTTTGTCGTTTGGTCCGGATTGGGCATTAGCGACACAACAGGCAAAGATACAAGCAGCTGATAAACAATTAAATGATTTATTTGGTTGGTCAGTTTCTATATCTGGTGATACCGTAGTTGTTGGTGCTTATTATGAAGACACTACTGCTGCTGATGCTGGAGCCGCTTACATATTCACCAGATCCGGTACTACTTGGACACAACAACAGAAGATTCAAGCATCTAATGTAGGAGCAGGTGATTTATTTGGTGGATCGGTTTCTATATCTGGCGATACAGTAGTTGTTGGCGCACGGCTTGAAGACACTGGTGGTAGTAATGCTGGTTCCGCATATATCTTCACACGATCTGGTACTACATGGACACAACAACAAAAAATACAAGCATCTGATATAGAAGCAGGTGATTTCTTTGGATACTCAGTTTCTATATCTGGAGATACAGTAGTTGTTGGTGCATTCGGAGAAGACACTGGTGCATCTGGTGCTGGAGCTGCTTATATCTTCACACGATCTGGTACTACTTGGACACAACAAGCAAAGATACAAGCGTCTGATCTACAAGTAAGTGATCAATTTGGCATGTCAGTTGGTATATATGGTGATACAGTGGTTGTTGGTGCTGGTGCTGAAGACACTGGTGGTAATGAGGCTGGTGCTGCTTACATATTCACAAGATCTGGCACCACTTGGACACAGCAACAGAAGATACAATCATCTGATGCAGAAGGAGGTGATTACTTTGGATACTCAGTTTCTATATCTGGCGATACAGCGGTTGTTGGCGCACGATCTGAAGACACTGGTGGTTCTAATGCTGGAGCTGCTTATGTTTTCACCCGATCAGGTACTACATGGACACAGCAACAGAAGATACAAGCATCTGATATAGAAGCAAATGATGAATTTGGGACATCAGTTTCTATATCTGGAGATACAGTAATTGTTGGTGCTAAACTCGAAGACACTGGTGGTAATGGTGCTGGAGCCGCTTATGTTTTCACCAGATCTGGTACTACTTGGACACAACAGAAGATAGTAGCGTCTGATGCAGAACCAGCTGATCAATTTGGGGCGTCAGTTTCTATATCTGGCGATACAGTAGTTGTTGGTGCTTATGGTGAACGCACCGGCGGCGCTAGTGCTGGCGCGGCATATATCTTCACTGCACCATAAATAGATAAAACAGGATAACACAAAATGACATACCCATCATCCCCAGTAAATGATCAAGTGTTCGAACGCTATGGTCGTTCATACATATATTCTACAACCACGGGCGCGTGGGGGTCAGTTGATGTAGTAATTCCTACGGTAGAGGGTTCTGTCGGAGTAGAAGTATATGCAGAACTAGCATCTCTACCAACTACAGACAATTCCGAGGGAGATCAAGCATTCGTATCAGAAAATGGTAGCCTATATGTGTGGGATGGTACACAATGGTCTATATTAAATGCTCCAGCGTTTAGTGGTGTTGGTATTGATTCCCCAACTGGTGCAGCTACATTACCAGCAGGCACAACTGCACAAAGACCAGTGTCGCCTGTTGTTGGTATGGTTCGCTTCAACACGGATTTAAATTGCCTTGAGGAGTACCGCTCAGGTCAGTGGCTGGCGGTGTCCGACGTTGTTTCGGCTGATGGCGGAACGATCGCGGTCGCTGGTGGATACAAATACCACACGTTTACATCATCTGGTACTTTTAGTGTCCGGAGTGGTAGCACTGTAGTTGAATATTTAATTGTTGCTGGCGGCGGAAGTCATCGTGCTGGCGGGGCCGTTACTGGCTCAGGTGGCGGAGGCGCTGGAGGGGTGGTAGATTCGTCAATTACAGCAACAGCGCAAACATACCCTATTGTAATTGGCGCTGGTGGTGCTGGCGCAAGCGGCGCTGGAAACGGGTCAAACGGCGATAATTCAACCGCATTTGGGCAAACAGCAATAGGTGGCGGTCGTGGCGCGAGTTACAATGGCTGGGCTGCGGCGTCTGGAGGATCTGGAGGTGGAGGTGGATACGCACCAACCGCAGGCGCTGCTGGCACATTAGGGCAAGGAAATGCAGGAGGCACAGGTATCAATGGTACTACTCGTGTTGGCGGAGGCGGTGGCGGAGCTGGTGGCGCGGGTGGTGATGGCAGTGGTAGCGGCTCTAGTGGTGTTGCGGGCAACGGTGGAGTAGGAATTAACTGGAAATCACTCGGTACTTACTACGCAGGTGGCGGTGCCGGCGGCGCAGCCCCTTGGACTGAAGGCGGGAAAACCGCTGGAACTGGAGGACTAGGTGGCGGTGGTAATGGTGCTAGAGCAAGTTCACAGGTATATCTTGCTGGCGATGCTGGTGCTGCAAACACTGGCGGTGGTGTAGGAGGTGCTTCAGTAAATGGTGGTTCTCAGGATAACCAAGCTGCTGCTAATGGTGGCTCTGGTATTGTAATCATTCGTTACGCAATTTAAAAATTAATAGGAAAATAAAAATGGCACATTTTGCAAAAATAAACAACGGTATCGTAGAGCGAGTAATTGTTGCTGAACCAGAATTTTTTAACACATTCGTGGATACATCTCCAGGTGAATGGATCCAGACATCATATAATACACATGGTGGTCAACACACTCAAGGCGGCACTCCATTGCGTAAGAATTACGCCGGTGTTGGTTATGCATACGATTCTACAAGAGATGCTTTCATTCCACCAAAACCTTATTCATCATGGGTATTAGATGAAGAAACTTGCTTATGGAACGCACCTACTCCATATCCAGACGATGGTAAGGTATATTCATGGGAAGAAGAAGCTTTGTCTTGGATTGAAGTAGAATTTCCAGAAGAGTAACCCGTATAAAGAACTTCATAAAATGTATAAATAGTACTAGTAATAAACACTAGTGCTATTTTATATGGAGTCAGTATGATGGTCGCTCAAAATTTAAAAGTTGTTCTTGCAACTACATTCACATTTTATCTCAAAGCACATAAGTTCCACTGGAATGTTATGGGGTCAGACTTTGCTCAACAACATGAGTTCCTTGGAGATCTGTGGGAAGAAACATTTGCTGCTATCGACCCTATTGCAGAAGCAATTCGCACACTTGGGGAGTTTGCTCCTGGATCACTTTCAGAGTTTATGGAACTATCATATGTCGAAGATAGTGTAGAAGATGTTTCTAATGGTCAGGTAATGTTCTCAACGCTTATTACCGACAATGAATTAGTTATTCAATCGTTAAATGAAGCATACGAAGTCTCAGAGTTAGATAAAACATTTGATGTCAGCGACTTACTTGCTCAAAGAATTAGCGCTCATAAAAAACACGGATGGATGCTGAATTCATTCCTAAGTAAACAACAAGGTTAATTCACATGGCACGCCCTAATTCAAGAGAAACCCTTATCGACTACTGCTTTCGTAGACTAGGTGCTCCGGTCATCGAGATCAACGTTGATGAAGATCAGGTAGAAGATCGCATTGACGATGCGATGCAGTTCTATCAAGAGTACCACAGTGATGCAGTTGCACGAGTTTATCTAAAGCATAAGATTACTGAAATGGACAAGCAAAATGGGTGGATCCCAGTTACAGATGCTACTATATATGTAACTCGTATTCTGCCTGTTGCAAGCGCATTGTCATCAAGTAGTATGTTTAGCGCCAAGTACCAGATGTACCTAAACGACTTATATAACTTGAACTACATGGGTTCTATGACAAACTATGTACAAACGATGCAGTACATGTCTATGATCGATACTGTAATATCTGGTTCTGGTATGGAGATCACCTCTTTTAATAGAAACGCAAATAGATTGTTTCTGCGCCTCGATTGGGAAGATATCGAGATAGGTCAATACATCATACTTGAGGGATATCAGATTATAGAACCAGACACTTATTCTGATGTATACGACGATATGTTTATTAAGAAGTATGCAACCGCATTAATAAAACAACAATGGGGTGCTAACCTTATTAAGTTTGACGGTATGCAACTTCCAGGTGGAGTTACTTTAAATGGTCGCCAAATGTTTGATGACGCAACTACAGAAATAGAACAGATCCGCGAACAGATGCAACTTACTTACGAAACACCTCCAATGTTCTTTGTTGGTTAAGGAGATCTAATGCCAACAAGCGTTTATTTTGGTAATGGAACTCGGAGCGAACAAACTCTGTATGAAGACATTGTAGTAGAATCGTTAAAGGTCTACGGTCAAGACATGACCTATTTACCCAGAGCGATAACTAAGGATAGAATTCTAAACGACGTTTCAACTAGTTCTTTCTATGACGCATATACTATAGAAATGTATATAGAAAATACTAATGGATTTGAGGGTGATCAAACTCTCATGTCTAAGTTTGGTTTGGAAATTCGTGATCAGGCAACTTTCGTTGTCGCCCGGCGCAGCTGGGAAAAGTTCGTAGGGTTATATAATAATGCAATTAATAGTATACGCCCATTAGAGGGGGACTTATTATATTACCCTCCGACGAACTCATTCTTTGAGATTAAGTTTGTAGAGCATCAACAACCGTTCTACCAATTAAAAAATTTACCTACATATAAATTGCAGTGCGAATTGTTTGAATATAGCGATGAAATCTTCGATACTGGAAACCCATTAATCGATGCAGCACAAACATACAATGCACAATCTACAGTTATGAAGATAGTTTCTGGTATTGGTGCAACAGAACTCGTTATCGGAGAAACCGTAGTACAGGGTCTGTCTGGAGGTGTGTTTATATTTGCAGAGATTACGAACTTGCAATCAGTACAAGATGAGCCAGATAGTAGATTAGTATGGGTTTCTAATTTAACAACCAGTGATAAAGAATTCCACGAAATGCAAAGTGGTATCCGAATAGTTGGACAGTCAAGTTTAAGTAGTTGGTTAGTTGATATAATATATGATATTGGTGATGCAGATGTAGACTTTACATTCCCCCAAAACGAATTTGCTCAGAACAGAGACTTTGAGATTGAGGGAGATGATGTTATCGACTTCAGCGAAACCAATCCATTTGGTGATCCAAGCACCAATAAGGGTGGGAATTACTTTAGTCCAGCAGACACAGCAGTTTCAGATAGACCTCTATTTGTAGTATCTATAGATACTATTACAGTAGACACAACTTCTATCACAGTAGATAAAATTTAAGGAAATATTATAATGGCAAAACAAATTATCTTCGTCGGATCTAATCCTAATGATGGAACAGGTGATTTATTAAGAAATGCGATGGTTAAGGCCAACTCTAACTTTGACGAGTTGTATTCTATTCATAGTGTTCAACATGGTGAGTATAAAGTCGCATATGGTTCAAATACTCCGGTAATTGCAGATAATGGCGAAGTGTTGACTCATGGAACAAATGCAGTGCAGTTCTCTATTACTAAGGGTGCTGCCGGTATGGATCAAATTGAAATTAACCTTGCAGCTCCTTCTATCATATTGTCTGGTGCGCAAGGCCCAATCGCGGTTCAGCGTATTATTGGCACTGAAGTCACTAACGTATATGCTTTTATTGTTTCATCAATTGATAACGGATACCATATTACTTTTGAAGATACTCATGGTGCAAGTGAGGGAGATGTTATAACATACCGTCTATACAATATGACAGGTTCAGATGGTACAGCCGGCGCCGTAACATTTCCAACAACATACGGATTTCAATTCTGCGGTAAGGAAACATAAGATGTTCGGCGGGCATTTTTATCACGCTTCTATTAGAAGATTTGTTTCAGCATTTGGATCATTGTTTAACGATATAAAAGTTGTTAGAAGTAATGGGTCAAGTTTGAGAGTTCCCTTGGCATATGGACCAAAGGAAAAATTCCTCTCCAGGATTGAAGAACAAATTGATCTAGAATCCCCAAAAGTTGCTATCAAATTGCCGAGAATGTCTTTTGAGATAACTAACATAGTTTACGACACTCAATCTAAACTCAATAGGAATAATAGAATATTAATTGGTGAAAAAGTATATTACACATACGCCCCATATAATATTTCACTTTCCCTAAGCGTCATGACCAAATCTCAGGATGATGCACTACAAGTGATTGAGCAGATAATACCTTATTTTCAACCAGATTATAACATTACCATCAAAGAAAGCGTATCTGACGCCCTCAAGACCGATATTCCTATAACTTTGTCTGGTATCGACATGTCTGAAGACTATGAGGGTGATTTTATGTCTAGAAGAGCAATTGTGTATACATTGTCGTTTGATGCTAAGGTGAGGTTCTATGGCCCAGAACGCAAAACAGGGGTCATTAAACGGGTCATCGTTAATACATACGATACAGACTATCGAGAAAGAGGTGGGTATGGATACGAACAATACTCTAGTAGAGTTGATCCTATCGGGGCACAATCAGATCAGTCATATGAAATTGTTAAAGAAATTGAGTACCTTGGTGACCCTGCATATGCAGACATTACATTAAAACCTGCAGAGTTTGGTGGAAATTCAGTCGAGTTTATTTTATTAGAAAAGCTAACAGGCGTTAATTCTGGAGCGCGTGCAGTCGTAGAAGTATACGAATCCGGGAGTAGGAATATTTCAGCTACTATGATAGGTGATGTAGACTTTTTACCTGGAGAAGTTATCATTGCAGAAGAGTCTGGTGCTGAAAGAGTTGTTGACACAGCATATAGGTTACGTGGATACTAATGTAAAGTGAATTGTTATGAGTGAAAAATCAAGCAAGTTATTAGAGGGATTGAGTAAAAACATTCCCGCTGAGGTTGTACAACGCAATGTAGTAGTTGCTCCTCCAAAGGAAGACACTTCTATGCAAGAACTAGATGCAGACTATGAGTTCTCGCGTGAAAAATATAAAGATCTTGTTGATAAAGGTACTCTAGCAATAGACAGTATGATGGAACTTGCTTTACAAAGCGATCACCCCCGAGCGTTTGAAGTTCTTGGTGGTATGCTTAAACACGTTTCCGACATGACTGATAAACTAATGGTGCTGCATAACAATGTAGAGAAGATTAAAACCGTTAAAGAACAAAACAGTAATACTCCGCAAGTTACATCATCAGGTGGATCAGTTACAAATAATGTATTTGTTGGTTCTACTACAGATCTACAACGGTTTATTATTGCCCAGCAGAATAAGACTACGACTATAGACGCGTCTGAAGTATAACTGATGCAAGTCACTAATAATCAGTATGGATACCTCGGTAATCCTAATGTCAAACGTGATGGAGTAGAACAACAGTTTACCCAACATGAGTTGTCAGAGTATATTCGTTGTATGAACGATCCAGCATACTTTGCGCGTAAGTACATCAAGGTGATCAACTTGGACAAGGGTTTGGTTGACTTTGATTTGTATCCGTACCAAGAGAAGATGTTTAACCACTTCAACAAGAATAGATTTTCTATCATTCTTGCTTGTCGTCAAAGTGGTAAGTCTATCAGTTCGGTGGTGTATCTGCTATGGTATGCTATATTCAAACCCGAACAAACCATTGCAGTGCTGGCGAACAAGGGTGCTACTTCTCAAGAGATGCTTTCTAGGGCAACGCTGGCATTAGAGAACCTGCCGTTCTTCTTACAGCCAGGCTGTAAAGCACTGAATAAAAGGTCTATTGAGTTTAGTAATAACTCTAAGATCGTTGCAGCGGCAACTTCTGGTTCATCGATTCGTGGAATGTCAGTCAACTTATTGTTTTTAGATGAGTTTGCTTTCGTTGAAAATGACGCACGTTTCTATACATCTACATACCCAGTAGTTACATCGGGTAAATCTACTCGTGTTATCATTACATCTACTGCTAATGGTATTGGTAATCAGTTCCATAAGTTATACGAAGGTGCTGTACAGAATACTAATGACTACAGACCATTCAGAGTTGATTGGTGGGACGTTCCCGGTCGTGATGAAGAATGGAAACGCCAGACTATCGCAAATACTTCAGAGTTGCAGTTTGCCCAAGAATTTGGAAATACTTTCGCCGGTAACGGCAATACATTAATATCATCAGACTGTTTACTTTCATTAAAATCACATACTGCGATACTTCAGCAAGCGGGCGTTAATGTATACGACAAACCAGAACAGGATCATCAATACCTAATGTTTGTAGACGTATCTAAGGGCCGTGGCCAAGATTATTCTACCTTCAATGTTATTGACATTACTGCAAGACCGTTTAAGCAAGTTGCGACATTCCGCGACAATATGATATCACCCCTACTTTTTCCAGATGTAATCTATAAATGGGCAAACTATTATAACAAGGCATTTGTTGTAATAGAGAACAACGACCAAGGTTCTGTCGTATGTAATGGGTTGTATTATGACCTAGAGTATGAAGAAACATTCATGTCATCAGTAGTAAAGGCGGGTGACATTGGGGTTACTATGAACAAGAAGATCAAGCGCATAGGATGTTCTAACATTAAAGACTTGGTTGAGCAAGGTAAACTACACATAGTTGATCCAGAAACTATTATAGAAATGTCTACATTTGTTGCGAAGGGTAGTTCATACGAAGCAGATGGAAATGGCCATGATGACTTGATGATGAACTTAGTTTTATTTGGTTGGTATGCAACAACGCAGATGTTCTTAGACGAGACGGATATTAATGTAAGAGAATTGTTGTTTGCTGAGAAGATGAAAGCAATTGAAGATCAATTACTACCGTTTGGTATTATACACAATCATAACCCTGAAGACGATGTAGAGGTAGAAATAGTTAATGGTGATAGATGGGTAACTGAGCCTGGTGGGACATTCGGACACTAACTAATTGTATAAATATGTAAAAGTATAAATATAAGTAGTGATGAACAAAACCGTATAATGATTACTCATAATTATCTTTTGCAAAAGGAAAATAAGCCATGGCATTTCAAGTATCTCCAGGCGTTCAAGTTAAAGAAATCGATTTAACTAACGTCGTACCAGCAGTATCTACCTCAATTGGTGGAACAGTTGGTGCATTCAATTGGGGTCCGGTCGAAGAAATCAGAACAGTAAGTTCTGAGAAAGAACTAGCGTCTATCTTCGGTACACCAGACGACAACACATTTAAATACTTTATGACCGCTGCGTCGTTCTTAAAGTACGCAGGCGCACTAAAAGTTGTGCGAGCACAAACAGCACACCTTAACGCAACTGCGGGTGGTAGTGGTCTGCTAGTTAAGAACCGTGATCACTATGATGATGTTTCTAAATCAGGTAACGGAGCATGGGCAGCAAAATACCCTGGCGCATTAGGTAATTCATTAGATGTTGTAGTTTGTCCAGCAGATCAAGCTGCTTGGGTGGCATTTACATCAACATACAACGGTGAAGTAGTTAACTTCGCATCATTGTTCGATACGCGACCACAGACATCAACATATGCATCAAACTTAGGTTCATCATTAGATGAAATGCATATTGTAGTGGTCGACCGTGATGGATCTTGGAGCGGTGTTCCAGGTACAGTGTTAGAAAGATTCTCAGCAGTTTCGCAAGCATCAGATGCTCGTGCTGATGATGGTACTTCAAACTACTATGTAGATGTTATCAATGGATCTTCTCAATATGTATGGTTCCTTTCACACCCATCAGCACTTATTGATGCAGGTTCTTCTATCATAACAGACAGTGTATCTGCATTTACTACAGGTTCTGCTATTATTGAAAGCGAACTCTCTGGTGGAACTGATGATAACTCACCTTCTATTGGCGAACTTCTGTCTGGGTTCAATATGTTTGCAGATGCGGAAACCGTTGATGTAAACTTGTTAATCGGTGGACCAACGCCAAACGGTGCAGATGGTGTCACATTAGCAAATAACCTTATCGCTCTTGCAGAAGCACGTAAAGATGTTATGGTATTCTTGTCTCCTGCAATCGAAGATACTGTAGGAACTTTAACACCTTCTGCAGATGTATTAGAATTTGTTAATCAGTTAACATCTTCTTCATATGCAACTATGGATTCTACCGCACTTAAAGTTTACGACAAGTACAGAGATGTATTCCGTTGGATCCCCGCTTGTGGTCATACCGCAGGTTTGTGTGCAAAGACAGATCAAATTGCTGATGCATGGTTCTCTCCTGCTGGATACAATCGTGGTCAATTACTTGGTGTGACTAAGGTTGCGTTCAATCCTAAGAAAGCAGATCGCGACACACTATACAAAGCACGGATTAATCCAATCGTGTCTTTCCCAGGAGAAGGAACTATCCTATTCGGCGACAAGACAATGTTGAGCAAGCCAAGTGCGTTTGATAGAATCAATGTGCGTAGACTGTTTATCATATTAGAAAAGGCAGTCGCGACTGCATCTAAGTACCAGTTGTTTGAATTCAACGACGAGTTCACTCGTGCGATGTTCAAGAACATGGTAGAACCATTCTTGCGTGATATCAAGGGTCGCCGCGGTCTTACGGACTTCTTAGTTGTTTGTGATACTACAAACAACACAGGTGAAGTTATTGATAAAAACTTGTTTGTCGCAGATATCTACATCAAACCAGCTCGTTCTATTAACTTTATCACATTGAACTTCATTGCAACACGTACCGGCGTAGATTTCTCAGAAATCGTCGGAACATCTGGCGCTTAATAAGCACCAACAGGAGAATAATAAATGGCTATTTTAGGCGTAGATGATTTCAAAGCGAAATTAATCGGGGGCGGTGCGCGCCCTAACTTGTTCAAAGCAACTCTGAACTTTCCAGGATATGCTGCGGGCAATGTTGAACTTACATCTTTCATGTGTAAAGGGGCACAACTGCCAGGATCTATAATCGCTCCGGTTGTAGTTCCTTTCCGTGGGCGTCAACTGCAAATTGCGGGAGATCGCACATTCGAACCTTGGTCAGTTACTATCATTAACGATAGTGGTATGGAAGTCCGCAATGCAATGGAGCGTTGGATGAATGGTATTAATTCTCACTCCGAGAATACCGGCCTCGCAAACCCATTGGATTATGTCGCAGACATGTCAGTTGAGCAACTAAACAAGGCGGGAGAAACAACTAAACGTTATGATTTCCGCGGTGTATGGCCTTCAAACATCTCTGCAATCGAACTTTCTTACGAAAGTAATGATCAGATTGAAGAGTTCACTGTTGAATTCCAAGTTACATACTGGGAGTCTAATACAACCAGCTAAAAATGTTGTAT
>Ga0222645_101208_pt1 | contig 11831 bp, 8 predicted proteins | sample AntAcemetagen292_FD_179881 | JGI IMG/M metagenome (GOLD analysis project Ga0222645, IMG submission 179881) | Saline water microbial communities from Ace Lake, Antarctica - #292 | ecosystem: Environmental > Aquatic > Non-marine Saline and Alkaline > Saline | place: Antarctica: Ace Lake | collected...
CAATCAATGCCAAGCCGTCGAGCGGCGTGTTGTGCGCAATCGCATCACGGATAATCGGATGCAAAAAACCCGGATGACGCGATGACCCATCAAATGCAACGCGGCGAGTTGTGTCGTGGATTTCGGGGTTTGACAGGCGTGTTTTGATCAAATCGACATATGCGTGCGGCGACATATCCGGCACGCCACCTACGTGCGGAACGATTTCGTCAGTTTCCATTTTATGAAACACCCCCCTGATAAGCGGATCAGCCATCGTCCCCGCGATGGTATCAATCGACATCAGTTCGCCCGGCGTCGCGATGATCTGGTGCCCAGCGTTCAAAATGCGCAACTTCATAGTTTCGTATGTGTGGACATCATCGGTAAAGGTCGCGCCAGCCTTATCCCAGTCGGGGCGTCCGGCACAAAATTTATCCTCGATCACCCATTGGCGAAAATTTTCATGGGTGACGGGCGCCGCATCTTCAATGCCGAACGTAAGCGCAAGCGCCAGTTCTTGCGCGCCCGTTGCGGGCACAATGCAATCGACCATAGAATTGGGGAACGTGGCGTGTTCGTCAATCCACGCGGCCAATGCTGGGTCTGACAAACGGGCAAGGCCCACGACCGTTTGGCGCAACACGTTGCCATTGCTTTGCACGTTGTCGCAGCTTTGACAGGTGAAGGGCCCAGCGCCGTTGTCGCGGCGCACGCGCAACGCGGCCACAATCGCACCAAAGGCCGTTGTCGGGGTAAGCGGATTGGCTGCATCAAACGCAATATCGGGGTGATCTGCGTTAAAACCACCCGATATCGACTGGTAATAGCCGCCTTCGGTCACTGTCAACGCGACAATGCGAATGGCAGGTTCCGCCATATGCGCGATCAGCGGTGCGTTGTCGGTGGCCACAGGAATAAAGCCGATCATCGCGCCAGTGACTTCGGCGGATTTTTCATCCGGGCCAAGTGCGATCAGCGTCGTCAGGCAATCTTGTGCAAGAAGTTTTTCACGCTGCAGCGCATCTGCCGGGCGCACACCTGCACCCAGAATGGCCCAATCGCGGGCGAGGCCAAGATCCATCAAACGGTGCAGATACCATGCCTGATGGGCGCGGTGAAAATTGCCCAGCCCGATATGCACGATCCCCGCCGACAGATCACTGCGCACGTAGGTTGGTACGCGCACAGCAGAGGGTAAATCTGGCAGGTTTTGCAAAGTCAGTTTCATCAGCTCATCCACTGCCCGCCGTCGACGTTATACGTCTGCGACACAATGTAATCGGCATCAGCCGAGGCAAGAAACACAGCCATACCTGTCAGGTCAGAAGGCACTGCAAACCGGCCAGCGGGAACTGATGCGGCGACTTCGGCTTTTTTCTGGCCGGGCTTTTTGCCTTCAAGCTTGGCGAACATCGCATCCACATGATCCCAGTGGTCGCCATCGACCACCCCCGGTGCAATCGCGTTGACATTAATACCGTGGCTGATCAGGTCCAGACCCGCCGACTGGGTCATCGAAATAACGGCGGCTTTGGTTGAACAATACACCAACACCAACGGTTCACCCCGCCTGCCCGCCTGCGATGCCATGTTGATAATCTTGCCACCATGCCCTTGTGCGATCATCTGTTTGGCTGCGGCCTGCATTGTGAACAGCGTGCCGGCGACATTGACGGCATATAGCTTGTCATAACTGGTGCGGGTGATGTCGACGGTTTCCGACGCATCGAACACTGCAGCGTTATTGATCAATATGTCGATTTTTCCCGTATGCGACACCACGGATGCAATCGCCGCATCAATACTGGCCTGATCGGACACGTCGATCTGGACTGGATAAGCACGATCGCCCAATGCCTGTGCCGTCAAAGTTGCCGCCGCAAGGTCGATATCCGCGATTGCCACGGTCGCCCCTTCGGACAGATAGCGTTCCGCAAAACCGCGGCCTATGCCCCGCGCAGCCCCTGTGATCAGGGCCGATTTTCCATCAAGTCTGTTCATGGCTGACGCAGTCCTTTTTCGTCGAATTTGTGCATTTGGGTCATATCTGGCGTCAGGTAAATTGTGTCGCCATGCCGTGCTTCAATGTCACCCGAAATGCGCACGGTCATCATATCCATCAAGCCCGTCTCGTGAATATGAATAAACGTATCGGACCCAAGGTGTTCGGCCACACCAACCTTGCCTTTCCACACCCCTTCGGACTTGGACACGCTGATATGTTCGGGACGCACACCGATGGTGGCGGCACCGAATTTTTGCGCCTCGGCACCTGTGATCAGGTTCATCTTGGGTGACCCGATGAAACCGGCCACAAATAAGTTGCGCGGTGCATGATACAGCTCGAGCGGACTGCCGACCTGTTCGATCACGCCAGCCTGCAACACAACGATTTTGTCTGCCATGGTCATGGCTTCAACCTGATCATGGGTTACGTAAACCATTGTTGTCTTGAGCTTTTCGTGCAGTTCCATAATCTCGAGCCGCATACCGACGCGCAATGCCGCATCAAGGTTCGATAAGGGTTCATCAAACAAGAACGCGGCCGGTTCGCGCACGATCGCACGGCCAATCGCGACACGCTGGCGTTGACCGCCAGACAATTGGCCGGGCTTACGGTCCAGATAATCTGTGAGGTTCAACGCCTTGGCCGCGGCATCGATTTTGGCGTCTTGGGTCGCTTGATCAAGACCGGCCATCCGCATGGGAAACGCAATATTTTTGCGCACCGACATATGCGGATATAAAGCATAGGACTGAAACACCATCGCCAAGCCGCGTTTCGCCGGAGCAAGCTGGGTCGCGTCGTTGCCGTCAATGCTGATGTGGCCCGATGTTGTGTCCTCAAGCCCTGCAATAAGCCGCAAAAGCGTGGATTTACCACAGCCCGACGGACCGACGAAGACCACGAATTCACCTTCATTGATGTCAAGATCCAGTGGCGGAATGACCTGAACATCGCCAAAGCGTTTGGTGACTTGGTTAAGTTTGATCTGGCCCATTATTTTACCGCTCCGAATGTAAGCCCGCGCACGAGCTGCTTTTGTGAGAACCAACCCATGACGAGGATCGGCGCGATGGCCAGTATCGATGCGGCAGACAGTTTTGCGTAAAACAAACCTTCTGGTGCCGAAAAGCTGGCGATGAATTTGGTCAGTGGGGCGGCATCAACCGTAGTTAACAAAATAGTCCAGAACGCCTCGTTCCATGCCAGAATGATGCTGAGCAGGATGGTTGATGCAATTCCCGGCAAGGCCATCGGTGTTAGGACATACAGGATTTCAGATGTCAGACTGGCCCCATCCATGCGAGCCGCCTCGAGAATTTCACCCGGAATTTCACGGAAATAAGTGTAAAGCATCCAGACGATGATCGGCAGGTTGATCAACATCAAGACCACAATCAACAAAATCCGGCTGTCCATCACGTCAAAGTATTTTGCCAATAAAACCAATGGGTAAAGCACACCCACTGCTGGCAGCATCTTGGTCGATAACATCCACAGCAACACATCCTTGGTGCGCTTTCCCGGCACAAACGCCATGGCCCATGCCGCAGGAACCGCAATCAAAATGCCCAACAGCGTGGACCCCACAGCGATGATAATCGAATTCATCAGTGCCTTGGGATAATTTGAACGTTCCTGAACAGTGGCATAATTCTCAAGGCTCCAGTCAAAAAAGAGCCAGACAGGCGGATCTGCGATGGCTGCGGCTTCGGTTTTGAACGACGTTAGAAACGTCCACATGATCGGGAAAAACATCAATAACCCGAACGCCCACGCAAGGGCTGTCCACATGATTTTTTGCCGCGTTGGAATTGCACGTGCCATAAAAATTCCCTTCCCTCAGTTATCGAGGTTTTTGCCGACAATCCGCATCAGGAAAATCGCGATGATATTTGCAAGGATGACAGCGACAATACCGCCAGCGGACCCAAGCCCGATATTCTGGCTTTCCAATACGCGCTGATAAACCAGATAGGTCAGGGTGCGGGTACCGAACGCGCCATTGGTCGTGACAAAGATTTCGGCAAAAATCGACAGCAGAAAAATTGTCTGGATCAGGATCACGACCGTGATTGCACGGCTTAAGTGCGGCAGGATAATAAACCGGAACCGCGACAACGCGGGTGCGCCGTCCATTTCCGACGCTTCCAATTGTTCACTGTCCAAAGACTGCACCGCCGTCAGCAAGATAAGCGTGGCAAACGGCAGCCATTGCCACGCCACGATGATGATGATGGACAAAAGCGGCGACTGACTAAGAAAATCATAGGGCTGTAGTCCGAAAAATTTGTATCCATACGAAAACAGCCCGTTGTCCACGTTGAAAAACATGTTTTTCCAAACCAGCGCCGACACTGTTGGCATCACAAAAAATGGCGCAATGACCAAAATGCGCACGATACCTTGGCCAAACATCGGCCGGTCCAGCAACAGGGCCATCAAGACACCACCGGTGATCGTGATAAGCAAAATCCCCCCTACCATCCACAAGGTCGTGAACAGCGATGACATGAAAGATGATGACGTCAAAAACGATCTATAATTGTCAAACCCGATCCACGGATCGAACGGTTTATCCCCGCGCATCGGCAGATATTCCGCGAACGAAAAATATAACGTCATACACAGCGGAACCAACATCCACACCAGCAGCACAAAAACGGCTGGTGCAATCATCATGCGGGCGGCTGATCGTGATTGCGCTGTTGCCATGGGGGCCTCCTGGTGCGGGTGTGCGTACCGACATTTGCGAAAACACCATCTTGTGACGTTTGCGTAAATTTCAGCAGTGATGTGTGGATATGGGAGAAGGCAGGCGACGCAACTGCGCCGCCTGTCAACGTGGCAGGTTTAGTAACCTGCTACTTCCATTTCTTCAGTCGTCAACTCTTGCGCAGACGCAAGGGCCTCTTCGGCTGTCTGGTTGCCAGCAAGGGCATCAGAAAACTGCTGGCCAGTCTGTGTGGCGATACCTGCAAACTCCGGAATGGCGACAAACTGGATGCCAGTGTATGGCACCGGCTGGACCGACGGATTTGTTGGGTCAGCGGACAGAATGCTGTCGAGCGTCATCTGCGCGAAAGGGGCCGCATCCAGATAATCCTGGTTTTCGTACAACGATGTACGTGTACCCGGAGGCACGTTTGCCCATCCTTCATTGGCCGCGACCAGTTCGACATAACCCGGACCGGTTGCCCAAGAAATAAACGCCTTGGCAGCCTCTTGCTTTTCCGAAGATGTCGGGATGGCCAATGACCATGCCCAGAGCCAGTTGCTACGCTTGCCCAGACCATTGTCGGGTGCCAGTGCAAAACCGACTGAATCCGCAACCGTCGAGTCGGGGCCTGTGACGAAAGATGCCGCAACAGTTGCGTCGATCCACATGCCGCACTTGCCCTGTTGGAACAAGGTCAGGTTTTCGTTAAAGCCGTTGTTGGCTGCACCGGCTGGACCGGATTCGTTCATCATATCGAGATAGAAGTTAATGGTGGCAGCCCACTCCGGGCTATCAAACTGGGCGTTCCAGTCTTCATCGAACCAGCGCGCACCGAACGAGTTGGACATCGCAGTGAGGAACGCCATGTTTTCGCCCCAGCCCGCTTTGCCGCGCACGCAGATGCCGTTAATGTCATTTTCACGGTCGGTCATCGCAGCCGCAGCTTCACGAATGAATGTCCACGTTGGTGCATCCGGCATGTCCAGACCCGCAGCTTCCATCAGATCGGTACGGTACATGACCATCGACGATTCACCATAGAAGGGTGATGCGTACAGCTCGCCATCGACGCTTAAACCACCGGACATTGCTGGCAATAAATCGGCCGCATCAAAATCGTCAGCCATGCCTTCGTTCAAGGAAACAAGCCAGCCATTGTTGGCCCAGATCGGCACTTCGTATGTCCCGATTGTCATGACGTCATATGCACCACCACCGGTGGAAATATCCGTCGTCAGATTTTGGCGCAGCACATTTTCTTCAAGCGTGACCCATTCAAGTGTGATGTCGGGGTGCTGTTCGTTGAATGCGCCGGTTAAGCCCTGCATGCGGACCATGTCACCATTGTTGACGGTTGCGATTGTAAGCGTCGTGGTGTGACCATCCGCAGCAGCGATGCCAGCGATCAGGCCAAAACCAACAACACTCGTGAGCAGTGTTCTTTTCATAGACATTTGATGTCCTCCCTTTTTTACGTGTGTAAAGATTGACGGGCGGAACGCGGTTAGTCAATTAAAAAATTTGAATAGTTATTGCTGCACCGCGGCACCAGACGGTCTTATGCGGATTCGCGCAACTTTAAGTAACCATCAAAAAGAGTAACCTGCGGAACATCCGTTATCGCATCGCCACGAATAACCTCCAGCAAGCGGGAAACTGCTTTTTTGCCAATAGCATCGGTGTTTTGCGCAACGGTCGTCAATGCGGGGTTCAGATATGGACACAGTGGATAGTCGTCATGCCCCGCAATGCGCAGCCCGCCCTTTGTCGCGCGTCCGGGCACCAGCCCATGCCGCGCCGCAGCACGAATAGCGCCAATTGCAACACGATCATTTGCACATAGAATCGCGCGATCTATCAGCTGCCCCTGCGCGAAGGCATCGTTCAGCACCGTCTCGCCGTGGTCTTCAAAATATCCGGTTTGCCCAACAGACTGCGTGCCGATAATTTCAGGCGTATGCCCCAAATGATGCATCGCGCTGACATATGCGGCTTCGCGCTCTAGCGCGTTAAAGTTAACCCGCGGCATCGCAAGAAACACAGGCGGCTCACCCATGCGGCACAAATATTCTACAATTAAACCAGTGCTTTGAGTATGATTTGTTCCTACAAAATCGACGTCTGGCATAGTCGTGGGGCGTGAATCCATTAACACAAAAGGAAGACGTGACTTCAACTGTGAATGGACCGCTTTATCGCTATGATCGCCCAAGGGGGCAACCAATACCCCGTCCACATTCATCGACATAAATGTCTCTGCCGCGCGCGCCTCGATCGCAGGGTCGGAATGCGAACATTGCGTAATGACGGTCATACCTGCGTCCATCGCCGCGAATTCGATTGATTGCAAAAGCTTGGTGAAAAACAGATCATTCAGGTAGGGTATAATCACGCCGATGATGCCCGTTGTCTTACGGTTCATCCGTGTAGCAAAGAAATTGGGAACATACTCGACCTGTGCCAATCCGTCCTCGATCTTGGCAACAGTCTTGGGTTTGACACGACTGGAGTCTTGAAAATACCGTGACAATGTCGGACGCGACACACCGATCGCATCTGATAGTTCCAGCATGGTATTGATACGCGGCTTGGTCAAACGATCGCCCCTCTTTTCAGTATGACTATCATAGTTATAACCGACCGCAATATTTTACACATGTAAACATATTTCTGAAACTTTTTTACATGTGTGATGCACCGTTCAGGTCAATTCGGGCAAGCTTTGCGATTGCGCGTCAGTCTTTGCGCAAATTGCCACTCTTTGCTGGTGAATGACGGTCCCCGAATTGAACCACTGTGCTTGCCCACGGCTCAATCCCACCATACTGGCCTCAGCCGTTATTGGTGTTTCAAGTGTTTGGTTTTCCGGACATGCGAAACCTATTCGATCGACGGCACATGACCTTTCGGAATCCGTGCGCCGAAATGGCAAATTACCTCTGCAGATAGTTTCTGGCCGGACCCAATTGCGTTGGTTGTTGTCTGGCCAAGCAACCGTCCCGCAAGGTATCCCGCATTAAAGGCATCACCGGCCCCGGATGTGTCGCAAACACTCGGTACAGAGGGCGTTTCGACCATAAAGTCTTGCCCTTGCGACAACGCGACAATCGGATTTTCGCCGTTCTTAACAATAATTTCTGACACACCAGCATCCGAAAATCTTTGCAGAGTTTGCGAAGGCGACACATCACCCCAATGAAGATGTTCATCGGCAAAGCTGGGAAGTGCAATGTCTGTAACAGGCAAAAACATCGCAATCGTTTCGCGTATCTCGTTGCCCGAAGACCACAATGTCGGACGGATGTTTGGGTCGAACGAAACGCGCGCACCATCTGCGCGTGCTTGCACCAAAACATCCAGCAAGCGTTTGCGCGCATCCGGGGTCAGAATTGCAAGCGTAATGCCCGAAAGATGAATAAGACCGGCACCCTTTAATGCACGCGCAAGCCAGATTTCGTCGTCCGCCAGCAACCGCGCGGCCGATGCGCTACGCCAATAATGAAAATTACGTTCTATGCCCTTAAGTTCAATCAGATACAGGCCCATTGTCCGGTTCGGAACCCGCCCTATCACGGCAATGTCCAACCCATCGTTGTCAAGATCCGTAACAAAAGCATCAGACAAGGAATCCGTACCAACCGTGGTCACAAATCCAATTTCGGCCCTTTCACCAAGAATCTGTGCCATGTGCCACGCGGTATTGAAGGTGTCGCCAGCAAAATTACGGCGATAGCGGGCGTCTTTGCCAATTGCCATTTCGATCATCGCCTCGCCAACGGCCACAGCTTTATTCGTGCGAAAATTCATGCCACATTATCCTGTTTCAGCCGCAAGATCATAGATATCACCCGTTAGCCAAGCAGGCCAATCGCGTTCAAAAAATGCCTTGTCAGTGTCATCAAACGTCCGGTTTGGACGCGTCGTAATGACAAAATCCGTCCCTTCCAGACGTGTGATGATTTGCACGCCCTTATCGGCGTCGCGTTCGGCTCTGAAGCGTTGATCAGACAAGGGGCCATTCACACAGTTCGGCAGCGCAGTTCCCGCAGGGTCGCAAATAGCCCGTGCGCCACGGCTTCCCCCGCCCTGCGCGATGTAGTGGTCAAGGGCCGCCAAGACGGCTTGGGAGGCAAGCGCCATTTGCTGCCATTGTAAAACGCGCACGGCCTCGTTTTTGCGCGTGTACGCAATGCCGTTGGCCCGAATGTCGTGGTTAAGAATTGCGGCATCTTTCAGCCCCGTTGCCACACCATCGGGCGTGCAAAGTATGCCTGCAAGGTCGCTCATTCTCGCTTGAATATCGTCCCGAATATCACGCGCGCGGTACCGGCTATCGGGCTGCAAAACAGCGTGGATTTCGGTGATACATTCGCCCACTTTTTCAGCTATATCACCTTGCGCAGCGGTCTGTACACGACCGCTGGCCGCGATATGTTCGGCCACACGTGTTCCAAACACCTGCCCTGCATTTAACGCAGACCCACCCGGCCGCGTCGCCCCATGTGTGCCTGCCGCCTCGCCAACCGCGTAGATTCCAGCAACATTCGTCCGCCCCCACGTGTCAACCGCGATCCCGCCATTCATGTGCTGGTTATTTACCGCAAACTCTAACGGGTCATTGGCGATGTCGACTTTATAGCGCTTATACAGCTCGATCGCGAGTGGGTTCATGTGTCTAAGACGTGTAATCGGTAAATCATGATCAGCACCAGCAGTGTGCAAATACGTCGCCACATCGGCATCAAGCCGGTCAAGGCTGAACGGTAAATCCCCAGGGACTGGCAGCGGATTGCGGTTAAAGTCCATAAAGACCCGCCGCCCCTTTTGGCCTTCCCGAAAAATCGCGAGATCAACAAGGCTTGATTTGAAGTCAAGCATCCGTGACGCATGAAACGGCCATTGATAGCCTTTGCGAAACACGTTGGATGCCAGTTCTTGGGTCGTGCGGTAATAATCAGCCAGAAAATGATGCTCTGTACCCGCATCATCGACAGAATAAATATGTGGAATAACCTGCACATACGTGCCCGACAGGTTCCATGGAAACCCTTCGCGGCGGGTACCAATGCCGAACTGGCTCTCGGTGATATTAACCAGTTCCAACCCCGCCTCTAACGCCAACCCAAGGGTGCCAAAACATCCGTTCGGGAAAACGCTGTCACGGTATAATTCACCCGGACCGCCCGCCGCAATAACCAGCGTGTTACACTGGAAAATCGCCAAACCATAAGGATTTGCATCAGACTTGTCTTTGGGGCGCATCGCCAAAAGCCCGACAACCTGACGCTGCGCACCACCGCCCTTGGTCACCACTTTTATCGCCGTTGTCTGGTTGAAAAACGGGATGCCGAGGCGCATGGCCTCTTGTGCCAAGACCTTGACCATAAGGCGTGACGTGCGCGGCCCGCAACTTGTCGCGCGGCCAACCTCGTCGTGGTCGGTTTTATAGCGCAGCGTGCCGCCCAAATGATCTTGTGGCAATGGCAGCCCTAAAAACTGCAAAGATGCCATTGCGCGAACGGACCCAACGGCCTCGATATACGCGGTATCTTCATCCATGGCCCCGCCTGACCGGATCGCGCGTGCCATGTCTTGGAAATTGTCACCTTGATCGGCGGTGTTTGCCGTGTGCAATGTTTGTTTATCGGACCCCGAGCAGGCAGATGTGCCACCCCATGCGCTTTGACTGATGATCGCGACGTCGCCGTCCCGGCGTTTCAATTCCACCGCGGCGCGCAATCCGGCCGCACCACTGCCCACAACAACACAGCCGCTACGATGCACCGGCACAACGTATCCTGCGACCGTCAGCGTTTCGCAAAACGCAAGCTCGGGGCGCAGGCGCGGCATGTCCACATCGGTCAACGCGTCAAGGATGTGTTGGGGAACGGGATGGGTCACTGCGACGGCTCCTTCAGGGATTTTTAGACAATATCGACCCAGGCTTTTTGGCGGGACGACGCCATGCACGCATCAACAATCTGACAGATATGGTGCCCATTATCGAAAGTGGGCCACTTTGGTTCGTTGGCCACGATTGACCAGATTACCTCTGCAGCCTCGATGATTTTGCTCTCGTTATATCCAAGCCCGAAATTCGGAAGCGGCAGGAAAGCCTGATAGGTTTCATGTTCAGGCCCGACATCAATGGCGCGGTATCCGCGCCGGCCAACCGCGTCTTCGTTCGTATAAAACTGCAACCTGTTCACTTGGTCATAATTGAATGCAATGCTGCCTTTGGTACCATATATTTCATATCTTTGCATGAATTTCCGCCCCGTCGTGGTGCGGCTGAAATCCACCATCCCGCGTGCACCATTTTCAAACCTGCACAAAACATTCGACCCGTCAGGATTAGTGATATCAGCCCACTCTTCATCGCCCGTCAGCGTGGCCACCTGACCCAATGGCAAACCGTCCACGACAGGGCGTTTATCGGTCACCACGAAATTATCAGCGACCAGCGAACTGACACGGCCCACCAGAAATTCCATAAAGCTGAACACATGGCTGCCCGTGTCACCCACAATGCCCGTTGGCGCCAGATCACCGTTTGCACGCCACATAAACGGCGTCAGCGGATCACCATAAACGTCAATGTGCTGGCATCCTTTGAACATCGTAATGTCACCGATTTCGCCATTGTCGATGATCTGCTTGGCCATTTGGTGCACCGGATTACAGGGAAACCCATGACCCACACGGGTAATCACGCCCTTTTCGCGGGCGATATCAGCCAGTTCTTTGGCCTCGACAGCGGTATTGGCCAGCGGCTTTTCGCAAAACACGTGTTTACCCGCCAAAAGTGCGGCCTTGGCCACCTGATAATGCATGTCATCGGGTAAACAGATATCGATCAGGTCTACGTCCGGGTCCGCAACCGCCTCTTGCCAGCTTTGCACAATCTTTGCGCCCGGCGCACGAAACGCCAGTTCTGTTGCAGCGCGCGGGTTGGACGACACCAGCGTGACAACCCGCGCAGTTCCTCTGCCCTGACCGAAGAAATGCGGAAAGGTTTGATAGGCCATCGTGTGTACCCGGCCCATCCAACCCGACGCACCCAAGACTGCAACTTTCACTTCCGTCATCGTAAAACCCCTAAATTTGGAACGTTCCAATTTATCC
>Ga0222645_101210_pt1 | contig 11819 bp, 11 predicted proteins | sample AntAcemetagen292_FD_179881 | JGI IMG/M metagenome (GOLD analysis project Ga0222645, IMG submission 179881) | Saline water microbial communities from Ace Lake, Antarctica - #292 | ecosystem: Environmental > Aquatic > Non-marine Saline and Alkaline > Saline | place: Antarctica: Ace Lake | collected...
CGCCAACGGACTTGACGCAGATTGGCGCAAGTATTGCGGTATTTTTGCGCAAACATGGTGGGCGGGTTGATCAACAAGATGTTCACCGGCAGGCACAGCGCGTGCGCTTGTTAAAACATATGGTTGCAGGGCGTTTGTATCCTGCGCAGGTCACAACGCTTTTGGCGGGGTTCGATCACGGCTGGGCGCAAGGTATGGCGCGCGGGTTTGGTCATGCAATGCCGCTGTCCCAGCCGTTCGTATTTCAACGCATTACCCCTGTAGGCGGGACAATGCGTTTTGTCACAGGCAGGGTCTGGCAGAAACGCCGGATGTTACATCAAGCAGCGAAAGACGTGCGCCGCGGGCAGCGTGTGACGGTTATCATTTTATCTGCAACGGCGTTGTTTCACCGGATGCGGTTCCTGCGCACGGGTGTGTGGTTTTGGACGGGGGGGCAATTCGGCAAGGCCCAACGGTCAGAGCCTGTCTTTCAGATCGCGCGGATGGCGACCCGCGCAAAAGCAATCGCCTTGAGGTTGTCGCAGGGACGGGCTTCCTGACAAATGTTACGGTTTTGCAGTATAATTGTTTGTTTTCCCCTGACTTTATGGTCCAAAAAGGGTCATGTAAGTTTTTAACTCGTACTAGTATACATTCAAGACATTGGCGGACGCTGACGATGAAAAGAAAAGTCACAAAAGCAATTTTTCCGGTTGCTGGATTGGGCACACGGTTTTTGCCTGCAACAAAGTCCGTGCCAAAGGAAATCATGACCTTGGTGGATCGTCCGCTGATTCAATACGCGATTGATGAAGCACGGGCTGCGGGCATCAAGGAATTTTTGTTTGTAACGTCACGCGGAAAATCTGCGTTGGAAGATTATTTTGATCACGCGCCGGACTTGGAAACATCTTTGCGTAAAACGGGAAAAGACGACCTGTTGCGCACCCTTAAAGACACCAACATGGACAGCGGCGCGATTGCGTATATCCGTCAGCACAAGCCGCTAGGCCTTGGGCATGCGGTGTGGTGCGCCCGCCGGTTGGTCGGAAATGAACCGTTTGCCGTGATTTTACCCGACGACGTGATTGCGGCCGAAAAACCCTGCTTGCAACAGATGGTCGAGGCTTATGCCGAAACCGGTGGCAGCATGGTCGCCACAATGGAAGTGGCACCCACGAAAACGTCATCCTACGGCGTTCTTGATGTGGAATCGCAAACCGGTCCTGTTGTCAGGGTCAAAGGCATGGTTGAAAAGCCGCCAGCAGGCAGCGCGCCGTCAAATCTTGCGGTTATTGGCCGGTATATTCTGTCGCCAAAAATCATGCAGAACCTGAACCGGATCGATAAGGGCGTGGGCGGTGAACTGCAACTGACAGATGCGATTGCTCAAGAACTGGTCGAAGGCCGTGATGTGTTCGGTTACCGGTTTGAAGGCAAGAGGTACGACTGTGGATCCAAGGCGGGGTATTTGCAGGCAATGGTTGCGTTTGCATTAAATCGGCCGGAACTACGCGACGAATTTGGCGATTACCTTGCCGAAATGGTCGCAGCGCGCAACGCAGCGAAATAACGGATTTGGGCGGGATAACATGACACCCCCCAAGGCCCGTCTTTTGGACATTACCCGACTGATGAACCGTGCCGGATTGCGCCCGACCGGTATTGACCGCGTCGAGGTGGCGTATTTGCGTGCGCTGATCGCAGATCCGGTTCCTGTGTTTGCGATTGCACGCTCTGCGCTTGGGTATATTTTGTTAGACCAGACCGGCGCGCAACGGGTGTTGGCTGCGTTGGACAGCGATGCGTGGGGCAAGCCTGATATGATCAGCCGCGTAAACCTGCGGCTATCAGCGTCACGCCGGTTGGGGCAATCATTTGTGCGTCGTGCTGCGTTGGCTCGCTGCACGCGTCACCGCGTATCTGCGATGTTGGCTGCGCGCCTGCCTGTTGATTTTACGTATTTTAATGTGGGTCACAGCAATTTGAACCGGCGAATGCTTAATGGTTTGGGTGCTGTGCGCAAGGTGGTGTTGATCCATGATACGATCCCGCTGGATTACCCTGAAACACAGGCGGCAGGTGCGGTTGATGTTTTTGCAGCCAAGCTTGCGTTGGTACGCGCACACGCCGAAGTCGTGATTTGTATATCGGGGCAATGTGCTGCGGATGTGGCCCGCCATATGGCCGGGCCGGGCCGGTTGCCCGCGTTTACGACAGCGCATTTGGGGGTTGATGTGGCCGTGGCCGACTGCGCAATGCCTCTGCCAACACCTCCTTATTTCGTGACTGTTGGCACCATTGAGCCGCGCAAAAACCATGCCATGTTGCTGGATATCTGGGCGGATTGGGTGGATGCGCCCCCGCTGGTCATTTGTGGCAAACGCGGCTGGAACAATACCGCGGTTTTTGCCCGTCTGGATGCAAAACCTGCTGGTGTTCTTGAGTATAATAGCTTGTCCGATGGCCAGATCGCGGCGCTGGTGCAGGGCGCCACAGCTATGCTGTTTGCGTCAAATGCCGAAGGGTTCGGTTTACCACCAGCAGAGGCATTGGCCCAAGGCACGCGTGTGGTTTGTGCCGATTTACCGGTGTATCAGGAAATTCTTGGCGATAGCGCCGTTTACGTAGCGCGAAACGATCGCTATCTATGGGAACACGCGATCAAAAAGATCGCAGTTTCAGATAGGTATGATCCGATCTTACAATTTTCCGCGCCGACATGGGCGGCGCATTTCAATAAGGTGTTAAGCAGAGTCTGACAGTACTGCGGTACTTTGTCGGGCAGGGGTGACGAAAAGGGGCGAGTTTGGGTTTTTTGCGATCATATCAACTGCGGATGAAACGCAAGCGGTGGCGGATACGCGCGTTGCGCAAGCGGCGCGAATTGTCGTCGGATGTGAACCGCACCAAGCAGATTGCCAGCGACGATATTCTTGTCTTTTCCACCTTTCGCAACGAGGCGGTACGCCTGCCGTTTTTCTTGAAATACTATCGAGATCTTGGTGTGAACCATTTTATTATGGTCGACAACGAAAGCGATGATGGCGGGGCCGAATACCTGCGCGCGCAGCCTGATGTGTCGCTTTGGACGGCCCATGGTAGTTACAAGCGTGCACGGTTTGGTGTTGACTGGCTGAATTGGCTGCAACGTAAATATGCGCATGGTCACTGGACGCTGGTGGTCGATCCCGATGAATTGCTGGTTTATCCGTTTTGTGACACGCGCCCGTTGCGTGCATTGACCGACTGGCTAGATGCGTCGTCGATCAAATCGTTCGGTGCGATGTTGGTTGATATGTATCCCAAGGGTCCGGTCGATAATGTGCCATACCGTGCTGGTGACAATCCGTTGGATATTGCGCAATGGTTCGACAGCAGCAATTATGTGATCAATCGCAATAAAGAATACGGAAACTTGTGGATTCAGGGCGGTCCGCGGGCGCGGGTATTTTTTGCCAATGAACCCGCTCGCGCGCCTGCGTTAAATAAAATTCCACTGGTGAAATGGGACCGTAATTATACCTATGTCAGCTCGACCCATATGCTGTTGCCGCGTGGTTTGAACCTTGTTTACGACGAATGGGGTGGTGAAAAAGCATCTGGCGCCTTGTTGCACACCAAGTTTTTGTCGACCTTTACCGACAAAGCACGCGAGGAACTGGACCGCGGCGAACATTACGCAAATTCGGTTGAATACAAAGCCTACGCTTCTAGCGCAGAGGCAAACCCCGATCTTTGGTGCAAGTGGTCCGAAAAATATATCAACTGGCGGCAGCTAGAGATTCTGGGGATCATGTCAAAGGGAAACTGGGCATGACCGTCGGGATTGTCATGCTGGTGCACAATGCGTTTGACCGTGCAGAACAGGTGGCGCGCCATTGGGTCAAAGGCGGATGTCCAGTTGTGGTGCATGTGGACAGAAATGTTGATGATGTTCTTCATGCTGCATTTGTCAAAAGCCTGTCGGACCTTAAACACGTGAAGTTTTGCAAGCGGCATCCTTGTGAATGGGGAACATGGGGTATTGTTGCCGCGGCCCAATCGGGGGCAGAAATGCTATTGTCCAAGTTCCCCGATGTCCGCCACGTTTATCTTGCGTCCGGTTCATGTATGCCGCTGCGGCCTGTGCGTGAACTGGTGGAGTATCTGGATAGCCGGCCGCGCACGGATTTCATCGAAAGCGCGACAACATCAGAAGTTCCATGGATCGTGGGCGGCTTGGATGCAGAGCGTTTTACCCTGCGGTTTCCGTTTTCGTGGAAAACCAACAGGCGTATGTTTGACCGCTATGTTAAATTGCAACGTGCGGTCGGATTCAAGCGTAAGGTGCCTGCCGGATTGGTCCCGCATATGGGGTCGCAGTGGTGGTGTCTGACGCGGCAAACATTGTCCGCAATGCTGCAAGATCCGGAGCGCGAAACATACGACCGCTATTTCAAAAAGGTCTGGATACCTGACGAAAGTTATTTCCAGACGCTTGCGCGGCTTTATTCCGGCAACATCGAAAGCAGGTCACTGACGCTGTCAAAGTTCGATTTTCAGGGCAAACCTCATATTTTTTATGACGACCATCTGCAACTTTTGCGGCGGTCGGATTGTTTTGTTGCGCGTAAAATCTGGCCCCATGCAGGGCGGCTATACAGTACATTCCTTGCCGAGGGCGGTAATGCTATGAAGGGCGCAGAGCCCAATCCGGGCAAAATCGACCGTATTTTTGCCAAAGCCGTCGAGCGTCGCACACGCGGACGCCCGGGGTTATATATGCAAAGCCGTTATCCGAACCGCGACTGGGAAAACGGCGTTACCGCTGCGCCGTATTCGGTTTTCGAGGGTTTCACCGAATTGTTCGAAAACTTTGAACCCTGGCTGGCGAAGGTGACAGGCGCCCGTGTGCATGGCCACATTTACGCGCCCGACCGCGTTGAATTTGACGGACGCCAGTCTTCGTTTAACGGCGCATTGATCGACAATCCGATTTTGCGTGATCATAATAGTCAGATGTTTCTGGCCAATCTTATCTGGAGCACGCGCGGCGAACGCCAATGTATTCAATTTGGCCCACAAGATTCGCAAAAAATCAGTTGGCTTCTGGCAACCGACACGAACGCGCAGATATCTGTTATTACTGGTGCATGGGCCGTGCGCCTGTTTCAGTCCAATCGCAATTTTGCGGATATCCGCAACGAGGCTGCGATGTTGCAACATATCGAAAACGAACACTTGAATGCGTTGCGATCCCCATGGGCCAAAGCGCGGATCAAGATCTGGACCATGGCGGATTTCATCCAGTCACCGATGGAACCGTTGCAGGCAATTGTCGATGAAATGACGGGCAAAACCGTGCGCCGCCTGACAGAAGCCCCGCGTATGGTTGACCTAAGTGGGTTCGGTCAGTTTTTGCAGAATTTGAAAAATCAGGGAATGCACCCCTATTTGATGGGCGATTTTCCGGTGGATCATGGGGTGGTGAACGCCACACCAAAGCCGCGCAAACCTTATCTGGTGCGATAGATCATGGCGCAGTTCGATTACTTTGTTGTGTTTGCAGAAATGCGAACCGGGTCCAATTTTCTGGAAGCCAACATCAATGCCTTTGACGGTCTGATCTGTCACGGAGAAGCGTTTAACCCGCATTTTATTGGCTATCCTGATGCCAATTCTATCCTTGGTGTGACACAGGCGCAGCGCGACGATGACCCACAAGAACTGATTGACCGGATCAAATCCGCTGACGGGCTGAACGGGTTTCGATATTTCAACAACCATGATCCGCGCGTCTTGGATATTTGTATGGCTGACCGCCGCTGTGCCAAAATAATTTTAACGCGCAATCCTGTCGAAAGCTTTGTTAGCTGGAAAATCGCGGCAGCGACAGGACAGTGGAAATTGACCAACGTAAACCATGCCAAAACGCGTCAGATCGATTTCAAAGATCGCGAATTTGAAAGCCACCTTGCCGCACTGCAAGCGTTTCAAGTGACCTTGTTGAATACACTGCAAAAATTTGGACAGACTGCGTTTTATGTTGCCTATGAAGACCTGCAAGACGTTGACGTTATGAACGGTATGGCAACGTATTTGGGTTGCGAAAACCGCATTGCTGGTCTGGACAAGTCGTTCAAAAAACAAAATCCAATGGCCATGTCCGATAAGGTGGTAGATTTTAGTGCCATGGAACGGGCGTTGGCACGGCTTGACCGGTTTAATTTGAACCGCACTCCGAACTTTGAACCCCGACGTGGGCCTATGACACCCGGTTATATCACGGCACCAACCAGTGGCCTGTTGTATATGCCGGTGAAATCGGGCCCGGATGCGGCGGTTTGTGATTGGATGGCGCGCTTGGATGACACGACGCCCGATGCGCTTGGGCGCGATTTTTCGCAAAAAGAATTGCGACAATGGAAGCGAAAACATGTGGGGCACCGTAGTTTTACAGTGTTGCGCCATCCTGTCGCGCGGGCGCACACCGCATTTTGCAAACACATCCTGAACATTGGGTGCGGGGGGTTTCCCGAAATTCGTGCCACTTTGCGCAAGGTTCATAAGGTGCCGTTGCCTGATGATCCGTCTGCCAACAGCTATGATACAGCCGCGCACCATGCTGCATTCTTGGCGTGGCTTAAATTTCTCAAGGCGAACCTTGGGGCGCAAACGGCGTTGCGTGTGGACGGGGCATGGGCAAGCCAACTGTCACTTTTACAGGGCATGACGTTGTTTGGAATGCCCGACATGATCCTGCGAGAGGATCGGTTGCGTGGTGATCTTGCGATGTTGGCAGGACAGTTGGGCCGTACCAGTATGCCGGAACTGCAGCACGTCACAGACCCCGATGCAGCCCGCCTTGCGCTGATTTATGATAAAGATATCGAAAACGCTGCCCGTGATGCATGCCAGCGCGATTATGTCGCATTCGGATTTGGCGATTGGCAGGCGCGTTAAGCGGCCTTTGTTGCTTCATGCTCTGTCAGGATGGCATGAATTGTGCCCGGATTACTATTTGCACGTAACTTTCTGCAAATATCGCCATCGCGCATGGTACGCGACACCAATGCCAGCGCCTTAAGGTGGTCAACACCGGGCGCAGTCGGGGCCAAAAGAGCAAACACCAGATCGACAGGCTGACGGTCAACCGCATCAAAGTTAAGTGGTTTTTCAAGCCGGATAAAAATACCGCGTACAGATTGCACCGATTCCAGACGTGCGTGGGGCAGTGCAATACCGTGCCCCACACCTGTTGGTCCCAAACCTTCGCGATCGATCAACGCTTCGATCGTCGCCGCACTATCAAGGCCATAGCAACTTTCTGCCAACTCTCCCAGATCGTGGAAAAGCCGCTTTTTGCTAGTGCAGGCATTGATCGTCTTAACGGCGTGCGGGTGCAATATATCACCAAGGTTCATGTCTGCGCTTTCTGGCCAATGTGGCGTCTGAATTAGCCCAGCGATCGCGGGTCAATCCAGCCAATGTTTCCGTCTTCACGTCTGTAAACGACGTTTACGCCACCGTGCTTTTCATTGCGGAACACCAACACCGGTTTGTTGGCCAATTCCATTTGCATGACCGCTTCACCCGCTGACAGAGATTGGATTTTTTCTTCCATCTCTGCGACAATGATTGGGTTTGCGGCGCTATCGTCTGCCTCGTTCGATTCATCTGTTGGTGCGAGGATATATGAGGATGACGCAGAAAGTTCAACTGGTTGTAAACGATCCTTGTGGTGATCTTTCAACCTGCGTTTGTAGCGGCGCAATTGTTTGTCCATTTTTTCCGCGCAACCGTTAAACGCTGCATAAATATCGGACGCCCGGTCAGTGGCTTGGGCCGTAAGGCCGGTGGACAGATGCACGACAGCATCACAAATAAATTCATGACCTGTTTTGGAAAAAACGACATAGGCATCTGTTGGACGCCCTGCATATTTTTCTAGAATTGCATTCAGGTCGGTTTGAACATGCGTTTGTAATGATGTGCCGATGTCAATTTGCTTACCACTGATTTGATAGCGCATTGTCTCTCCAATTCTAACTGTTTTAAGCACGTAACAAATGCACGGATATTCAGCCCGTCAAAGGGTTACGTCCTGTTTGGTGAAAAGGATAACTGCCCGAATTGGTTCCGTTTATTCCAAGTGCCGGGCGCAAGCGACCGGAAGAAAGGCGGGGTGAATATCGGGTCTGTCATCCCCTCTATTTGGCGTCATCACGGGGGTGGTTGTCAATGGTGCAATGGTTAACCGGTTACCAAATCACGTCACACGAAAACTGTTTCCCAGATAAACGCGGCGCACATTCTCATTGGCCACAACCTCTGCGGTGGTGCCGCTCATCAACACCTTCCCGTCGTGCAGGATATAGGCGCGGTCAACGATTTGCAGGGTTTCTTGCACGTTATGATCGGTAATCAACACACCGATCCCGCGATTTTTCAGATCGGCAACAAGATGCCGGATTTCACCAACCGCAATCGGATCAACACCCGCAAATGGTTCGTCAAGCAGCACATATTTAGGTCCAGCGGCCAAGCACCGCGCAATTTCAACGCGCCGCCGCTCCCCGCCAGACAACGCAAGTGCGGACGCACGGCGTAAGTGTTCGATCGAGAATTCGGATAGCAATTCTTCCAGGCGTTCACGCCGTTTGCGTTTCTCTGGCACTGCGATTTCAAGAATAGCCATGATGTTATCTTCGACTGACATACCCCGAAAAATCGACATTTCCTGTGGTAAATACCCGATCCCAAGCTTGGCACGACGGTACATCGGCAGCGTGGTGATGTCGCGGCCATCAATCGCAACACTGCCACCTTCAGGAGTTATCAGACCCGCAATCGCATAAAAGCATGTGGTTTTACCTGACCCGTTTGGCCCCAGCAATGCCACAACCTCGCCGCGACCAAGGTTAAGGCTGACATCGCGGATGACAACTTTTTTACGGTAACTTTTACGCAGGTTTACAATGCGCAAGCCTGCGTCGCCGTCTTGGACGGTGAGGGTGGGTTTGGACACCATTTCTTAGTTGCCGTCTTGCTGAAACACGGTGCGCACACCACCGGATAGCTGTGCTTGACCGGTTTCCAGATCGACTGTCATTTGTTCGGCCGTCAGCGCGCTGGCGCCTTGAGTCAATAAGACATCGCCGCTAAGGATCATAATACCGGTCGCCAAATTGTAATCTGCGGTCTGGGCTTGCGCGGCCTCGGTTGCGGTCACAAACGTCACGCCCCCGGTTGCCAAAAGCTGCGCAATATCCCCGGTTGCATCAGAGTAGACAACGCGCACGTTTTCCGCAGAAATCCGCATGTCGCCTTGGCCAATGATCACGTTACCTGAAAACACCGCCGTTCCGCTGTCTTGATCGACTGAGAGTGTTTCGGCTGTCACTTCGACCGCTGCGGTGCTGTCGGCACGGATGCCACCAAGATTGATGTTGGTCTGAGCGGTTGCGGGGTGTGCCGCTGCAAGTGCAAGGGCCAAGGCCAGAATTCTTGTCATTTGGTCGCATCCTTTGCGGCTTCGATCCCTTGTGTATACACCAAACGCACCCCTTGGGTGAAGTACATCTGTCGGCCTTGATCGTCACGTCCGTTTTCGATGACGACCTGACCGGCAGTCAAAGTGCCGAAGGGTGCCCGAATTTCCAATGCTCCGTCCGATTTTAGCGTGCCGGTTTCCAGATTGGCAAGGATGCCGTTGGTTTCCATTGTGAACCCGCTGGATGTTTCAATTCGCGCTAAACCGTCAAGGCGCGCGATCTTTGCAATGCCATCGAATGCACCCGTACCGGATGAAACCTTCACCTGCGTGCCATCTGTGGAATCAATGTTCAGTGTAATACCGGACGCCGTAATAGATGTTGGATCAACCGGATCGGGTTGTGCGGATTTCGCCCGAATTGCAATAATTGATCCATCGCGCGCCACGCCGGAAAACTGCGGTGTGTTCAGTCGTTGCTCACGCGCCAGTGTTTGGATTTCTACGATGGGAATATCGGTGGATTCGTTATTGGGCCGCGCAAACAAAAACAATGTCGACAGCAGGGCAATGCCACAAATCGGCAGAATAATCTTGCCCCAGCTTACAAGCTGTGAATGAAAATTATCACTCATCTACATTCCCTGAAGTGGTGCGTGAAATACCGGTCATGAGTGCGCAAAGATATCTGTGTCTGGCCATCCGTCCAGATCAAGTTTTGCACGCATCGGCAAAAAGTCAAAACAGGCTTGGGCAATTTCGGTCCGTTCCTCGCGGGCAAGCATGATGTCAAATGCATCACGGAGCTTGTGCAAATAAAGCACATCAGACGCGGCATAATCCAACTGCGCCTTGGTCAGGTTTTGCGCGCCCCAATCGCTTTGTTGTTGGTGTTTGGAAATATCTGTACCAATCATATCGTGCAGCAGCGTTTTTAGACCGTGTCTGTCAGTGAAAGTGCGCACAAGACGCGACGCGATTTTGGTGCAGTATACCGGCGCTGTGGTGGCGCCAAACGCGTTCATCATCGCTGCAATATCAAAACGCCCGTAGTGAAAAATTTTCAAGACGTCCGGATTTTCCAGCATCGCCACAAGATTGGGTGCGTCCGTTTGCCCGATGCCGACCTGTATAAGGTGACAATTGCCATCCCCGCTTGATATTTGAACCAGACATAGCCGGTCGCGGTGTGGGTTTAGCCCCATCGCTTCGCAGTCAATCGCCACAACAGGCCCAAGGTTCAGCCCGTCAGGCAGATCGTTTTGATAAAGATGATTTGCCATTTTTGCCTAACGAAATTTGCTTTTACATTAGATAAGCCCTGACCACCTAATGCGCAACTTGTAAGGAAAATCGGTGCCTAGAAGATGGATCAACTCGTCATAAAAGCATCTATTTTATGGTTATTTAATACAGTGTTTCTCCGCGGTTTTGTCGCGATCGCACTTGTTCGCCTTTGATCAAAAAGCCCAAGCCTTCTAGGCTTAATAAAACAGATGAGAGAGCAAGGTGATCTTGTCGGAAACCTCTCTTACTCTAATGTAAAGTTTGCGCGACTTTTTGGATGAGCAAACAAATGCGAAAGCGCCGTTTTACTGAAGCACGGATTATTGGGGTAATGGAGGCGCAGGAAACCGCGATACCGACTGCAAAAGTTTGCCGCAGGCGTGGGCTTAGTCAGGCATAGTTCTGCAAGTTCAAATCCGAATACGGTGGCGTGAGTGCGCTTGAGGCCTACCGCCGTAAATCGCGTGCAGATGGGACCGGCAAACTGAAGTGTCTGCTGATTTACACAATATCAGTCTATATTCATTACTCGAATACCAAACACCCGCTGAAGCAGGTCGCGCACTTGAGACATTCGAGGACTCCGTGCGCGACGCGCTTGTCAAAAAACCCACGGATTACAAATTACAAATCCGCAAATTCTACATTACAGTGAGGCTGCCTCGCGCAGCAGGTCAAGAGTACCTTTCTGAGCGCTTTTCCTCGCCACTTTTGGCGAAGCCTGCTTGAAAGGCCATGTGTGGCATACTTAAAGGGATGTGTTTTGATTGGGGCGTTGCCACTGAGTAAATCAAGAGTTTTAAAACCTCTTGGATAGGCTGATCGAAAACTGTTTCCGAGCAAAGTTGTTAATATCCAAATTGCTCTTATTAACTTGGTAGCTCATGCTTCCTAATACGGATAGGCTCTCCATTTTAGGAATGACGTAAGTTATGCTGGCAGATAGCTTGCGAGATAGTAAGGTGGTCCTGCTTTTCCGACCAGTAAACAGCCTTGTTAAGATGGATCAGGGTTTCATGTCAGGCTGCTAATCTCATTGGTTCTATTTTGTTGGCATAGGCCTCATCGGGGGTCA
>Ga0222645_101216_pt1 | contig 11777 bp, 9 predicted proteins | sample AntAcemetagen292_FD_179881 | JGI IMG/M metagenome (GOLD analysis project Ga0222645, IMG submission 179881) | Saline water microbial communities from Ace Lake, Antarctica - #292 | ecosystem: Environmental > Aquatic > Non-marine Saline and Alkaline > Saline | place: Antarctica: Ace Lake | collected...
TTGTAAGTAGCTTGCTGAATTTAACGAGCCTCTCTTATAAAGCAATTGCCTTACAAAACTCTCACTCATTCAAATCTGGATTATTACTATTCTAAACTATATTTTTCCCATGCTACTAATTGTTTACTAATACTTTCTACAAACAAGTTTGCTTGCACAAAATCATTTAAGGTAAACTGCTTTAAATCATTGGCTAACCGCATTAAAAGCCTTACTACTTCCAGGTTTTCTCTTGCATTAGAAATCAATGCCTTCTTCTGAACCCTGCAATTGGCTCTATAAATATTGGTTATCAATGCCACTAATTCTTGTTTTATGGTTTCGCCAAGTGTATGCCTATAATCTCTATCCATGTTTTTGCTTGTTCTAAATAATAATAACAATAAATCATAAGAGGCTTTGTACACAGGTAAATTATCATAAGTTGCCATTGATTATTTTTGTTTTTAATTCATCAATAAAAAGTAGTGCTTCTACCGGAGTTTTGTTTATACAATCAAAAACACATATACTATCTATAATTTCTTGCTGTATGTTTGTAGTTGTAGTAGTTGTTTTTGCACCTATTGGCATACTAGTTAGTGCGTTTTTCCATCTTTTAAAGTCTACAAGTTCTATGGGTTTTATAGTATTAAAACTTATAAAAGTATCTTGTTGTGCTACGATACTTATGTTTTGGTTTTCTAACAAAGCATCTACTTTTGGAAACCCTATTTGAACCACCTCCTTATCCATTTTTTTATACCTTTTTTTGGTGGGCTTATAGCCCTTTAGTAGCCATACATAATAAGCACTTTGCTCATAGGCTAACCAAAACACACCCTCTTTGTATAGATTTACTCTAAAAACGGAAGAATGTTTTATTTTTTCATTAATACTAGCCATTGTTATGTATTTTTTTTTTTAAAAATACCCTTTGCTATAAAACAAGGGGTATTTAAAAATAGTAAAATAAAATTGACCGCTTTGCGGTTTTGCCTTAATAGTCAAATAGACAAAATAAGACAAATTATTCTGAGACGCAACGCACAGAGAACCCGTATGTACGGTAGCTGCTGCTCGTGTTAGCATTGCTACTGCCGAAGAGTAGGTAGAAGGCGTAGGTGCCATTCTCTGTACTACTCCAATAGTAGCCGTTGCTGCCACGGTTGGTCAACGCTCCATTACTGGTGTTGCGAAAGCCGGCAGCCGGTAAGGTTAAATTTTTTGTACTTTCATTTGGGCCCCAATGGATGGCACTACCAAAGTTCGCAGTTCCAGCTGCCCAACTTCCTGTTGAGCTCCGAGTGTTATTAGCGATTACAGCAGCCCACTGTGCGTTTGTAGGGACTCTAAAACCTGCTGGACAAGGGTCGGTTGCTGTTTTACTACCGTCTGCCCAAGCGCCGTTGGCAGCAGAATCTGTGTTCCAGGGGGAGATTGGTTCAACAGATGTAGTATCGTCTGCTACATGAGCTAATATACCCCACTGGTAGTAATTACCGTGTATGCCTTGTACGGGGGTGTGTGCGTCTAAAGAATTGTCAGCGCCAAGGTTGTGGGCTAGAAATACTTTAGAAACTCCAGAAGCAATCAATACTGTTGATGTTAGTGGTGCAGCAGTTCCACCTACCATATTCAGCCAACTCGTTCCATTATAAAATTGCGGTTCACCATTGGCGCCACAATCGGTGCAATACACCATTAAACCTGCTGCTGGGGTGCTTATAGCATTTCTTTGTGTCTGCGTCATGCGTGGAGGTAATAACCCTTTTGTGGTTGAGGTTACATCTAACGCTGCAGATGCGTGTGGCGTAGCGGTGCCTACGCCTACCTGGGCGTAAGTTGTTAAACTTATTGCTGCTAAAACAGCTAAGAGCATTAATTTTTTCATGTTGTCGCTTTTTTGGGATTTTTAATTATTTTTTACTTTTAAATTAAACCTGTATCTCAACACAAACTCCATAGTGTTTTCTCTAAGGGCCGTGGCCGATGTTCTCTGCCCAAACTCATAGCCAATACCAAGATCTAAGTTGGAGGCTCCTTTTACTAGAATAAGAGCAGAGATGTAGTCATTGTTACTCATTCCAACCCCTAGTTCTATCTTTTCATTATAATCTACTTTGGCTAAGATAGATAGCTGGTTAGGGGCGTCTGCTACCATTCTATACAATAGTGCTGGTCTAAGGCTTAGGCCTCCAGCAAGACCGATGCTAGTGCCTCCTGTAAAGTATATATTAGGATTGTCCGTGGCGGTAGTCTGCACCCCTTGTTCCTCCTTAAAGCGCTTTGAGTTTAAAACATTAGGTACAGAGATTCCAAAGAAAGAGTTCTTGTTTTTTAGAAAGGCACCTATCCCCACTAGTGGGTTTATATAGTTGGCTATGCCATTAAGGGCGCTGTTGCTCTCTGTGGTAATTCTATCTAGTTTGTCTACATCTATATTGTTGTATAAGCCTCCTGCTTTTATTCCTAAGTAAAGACTGGTCTCTAAGGAGAGTTTTAGCTTATAGCTATAGTCTATAGATACTACTCCTTGGTTTTCTACATAGACCCTATCTGAGGTATAGTTTAATCCCCAAGAGGCATTGTTTCTTTCTTTGGTGTTATAACTAAAGCTAGCCACTCTAGGAGCGTCTGCTACGCCCATCCAAGCAGTTCTGTACTGTATGCCTAATAATTGCCCCTGTGAGCCTGTAAAGGCAGGGTTAATAATACCCATATTAGATTCAAAAAATAGGAAATTGGGTTGTTGCGCACTTACTGTTAGGCTGCTTATAAGAAGCAAGGCAAGAAGGCTACAAGTATTTATGTTTATATATTTCATTTTGATACGTAAAATGTGATATTTGGATTAATAAGTAATGTACAACCAACCGCTTAGGCCCTTGCTACCGTCATTGAGATCTATTTTATAGAAGTAAGAGCCAGCAGGGAGTGGGTTGCTACTTTCTTTATAAGTACCTCTCCAATCATTTTTATAGCCTGATTTGCTAAATACTTCTTGACCGTTTTTGTTGTAGACAGCTACTCTGGCATTAGGGTATTTCTCTAGGTTAACAATCTTCCAAGTGCTCTCTAAACCACCAGAGGTTGGCGAAAGCATTCCTGAGATAAAGAGCTGCTGGTCTGTAAAGCCGTCATTGTTGTCATCTGTATCCTCATTGTCTCCTATGCCGTCTCCATCTGCGTCTGCCCATTCATTGGGGTCATTTGGAAAGGCATCATCTGTGTCTAGGTAACCATCTCCATCATCATCTACATCAAAGTTGTCTCCTACACCGTCTCCATCTGTGTCTACACATTCATCTGCATTGTCTGGAAAGACATCTTGAGTGTTTATACAACCATCTCCATCTCTATCTGTATCTATACAATCTGCAATACCGTCACCGTCTTGGTCTGCTGGTTTAGACAGGGGGTTTAAAGGGTCAGAGTCACAACTAAGCTCATCTATGTCTGAGAAGCCGTCATTGTCATCGTCCAAGTCTGCATTATTACCAGTGCCATCTGCGTCTGTATCTGTCCACTCTGTTGGGTCTAATGGGAAGACATCTGCTGTGTCTAAAACCCCATCATTATCATCATCCGTATCTACGCAGTCTGGTGTGCTGTCTTGGTCTGTGTCTAAAGAGAGGCTTTTAGCGTCTAATGAATTAGAGCCACAGGCTATCTCGTCTGTGTCTAATTGACCGTCTCCATCATCATCTAAATCTGCATTGTTACCTATGCCATCATTATCTGTGTCTAGCCATTCTGTAGCATCTAATGGAAAGGCGTCATTATCATCTAAATAGCTGTCATTATCATCATCCGTGTCTACGCAGTTTGGAATAGTGTCAGAATCTGTATCTAAGGACATAGAAGAAGCCAGAAGCGGGTTTGAGCCGCAGGCTGTTTCATCTGTGTCTAAAGGGTCTGTACCACACTGAAGCTCTATGATATCGGATATGCCATCGTTGTCATCGTCAGGGTCACAGGCGTCTCCTGTACCATCTCTATCCGTGTCTAACTGAGAAGCATTGGCCGTAAGAGGACAGTTATCAGAAGTATCTAAAACACCATCATCATCTTTATCCGTATCTGCTGTATCTCCCACGCCATCTCCATCCGCATCAGAACTCTCAGAGGAATCTAATGGAAAAGCATCTGAGGTATCAGGAACACCGTCGCCATCATCGTCCGTGTCGCAATCATTGCCTATGCCATCTCCATCTGTGTCTAATTGTGTGGCATTAGAAGTATTAATACAATTGTCACAAACGTCTCCAATACCGTCTCCATCAGTATCTGCCTGGTCTGCGTTGGGCGTTGATGGACAGTTGTCTATTGCATCGTCTATACCATCTGCATCAATATCTGTAATAGCTGCAAAAGAAATAGCCTGAATACCCTGACTAATAAAGGTGTTGGTGATTATATTTTGAGCAGTGTTAAGAACTAGGCCTGTACCCTTTTGCCATTGAGTGCCGTTGTAAGCGTATATCTCTAATTTGGCTTCTAAAAGGCCTGACACTTCAGCGTCTAAATAGCTAACTTTTAAATCTCCACTAAAATTTAAAATAGGGTTGGACCAATTATACATTTTAGAAGCACTTTTATCTAAAGTGGGTGCTACAACAGTGCCAATAGTTAAAATGGTGTTTTGAATGGATTGAGTAGCACTGGGGTAAATACCTAAACCTGATGTGGTAAGATTAGCTCCTGCAGGAATAGTAATAAAACTACTTCCCGTTACACTTAGCTCAGTATTTTGAGCAAAAGAAAAACAATGTAATAAAATTGTTAAAAATGTAATAAGTTGTTTCATTGCGTTCTAAATAATTTCATTATTGTCAAATAAAAAAGAAGCCAAAAACATGACTTCTTTAGATTAATCTGAAAATTAGTAATAAAATAAATACGATGGATAAAAAAATTATTTTTCTGTATAACGTCAGCATAAAGTGAACTTTTTAAGGTTATAATTTAAGGGAGACATTTTTTAAATTTATAAACCTTAAAATTAGTATTATGCCAAAGAAAAGAAGTGCAAGTTCACTTATTAGTGACTTAAAACTCTTTATTCTCTATTTATTGTAGTGAATTAGGAGTAATTCTTCCTCCCATTCTAATCTTCTGTTTGCGCTGATGGGAAAGGCACACAGATGACCCTTATAAACAATTGATTGTAAGTGTTTTGTGTGATCCTAAAACACCTGTTTTGTTATAGGGTTCTTGATTTAACTAGGGGTGTAACCTGAAATGGGTCAAAACTCTAACCATTTATAAGGACATATACCCCTAGTTTTACTTGGTCTATGGAATTTTGGGTAGTAGTAAGCCAAATCATAATTATATTTATTTTGGTAATATTATTGAACCTTGAACAGTTCAAAGACATCTTTTTTTTGATGTGTTTTTACAAAATATAGTGTCTTTAAAATTCTGTAGTGAATTTCTTCTCAGGCTAATATTCATAGGGCTTTACAGATTCTAACATCTTTTTTATATCCCTTATAATAGTAAAGATACTTTACGAACTAAAAAGTATTATTTATTGTAGTGATTTAGCAAGTCAATTAAGTTATAATAACTTGGTTTCTTGCTATTGCATCTTTGCTTATTCCATACAGAAAATATCGTTTTTTCATTTATAGTCTTAAGTTCTTTTGCTTCATCAATAAAGCTTTCAAGTTTGGTTTTATTTTTTTTATCCGTTATTGTTTTAGGGTTTTCTATGGTATCTATGTTTTCAAATAATTTAATTTTTCGGTTTATATTTCTTTTGTCTACAGGCTTTGCTTTTGCCTTATCAATTAAGATAATACCCACATCTACAACTCCTAAATTTTCTAAACGGACACTGTTATTATGCAAGTCTTCAAATACTTTTAAATTAGCACTGACTAAATTGTAAACATCGTCATCAGGTTGTAGTCCAATACTATCTATTGATTTTTTCAGCTTCCAATCATCTGAAATAAAATGCAAGGCGCTAAGTACTTCGTCATTATTATTTAGCCAATTAGATGCAATTAGGCTATTATTTTTTACTTTTTGTTCTTTGCTCTCGCTTAGATCGTGTTTGGTGTGAATATGGTTTTTGTCTTTTATAACATTGATGTTATAATTTATCTCTAAAAAATGAACGTATTCCTGTTTTGTCATCATGCCAAAAAAGTCTTTTGCAATATCATAAGCCAGGGCGTATCTATTTACAGAGTTATCTTCATGGTATAGATATTTAGTGTTTGCAATATCTTTTTTATCGGTTTCAGTTACATTAAACCTTTCTGTATCTATAATAAGGTTTTTTTCAGTTTCTGAAAAAGCATAGTAAGGATTCCAGCTTCTTAGGGTTTGGTCATTTGTTTGCCTATAATAATAATAGTTTTTTCGGTTTACGTCTTCATTTCTAAAACGCGCATAGAATTGCTTAACAGCTTCTGGCATTGGTCTATAATCGGTTTCAATAAACACAGCATCAGTAAAGCCGCTTTGCCTTATGCTTAAGCCCTCATCAATTACAGAGGTGGTAATAATCAGCCTAATGTTATCCTTAAAACTACCCTGTGATGTAAGCTGCTTAAAGTCTTCGCCTTTTTTTATGTGCGTATCTGAATTTAATATAAGTATCTCATTTTTCTTATGTATTTTTAGTTTAACTAATTCAGTTAGTAATGAGTCTGCATCGCTTCTGCTATTGATGCGTATGATGCATTTGCCATTTGCGTTTTGCAAGTGCTGTAAAGCGATTTGTAATGGTTTTCTATTATCTACCCTAAGAATGACGTCCACACTTTTAAGGTCTTTTTTTTTCACGTTCACTAACTTATACCCAATTGACTTAAATAATAGGTTTGTAGTTCCTGTAAGGCCAATTACGCAGTAAGTATTTAATAGGCTTGTGAGATTTCTAATTGCATCATGCTTGTAGCTGTTTGCTGTAATTAAATTATGTACCTCATCAATAACAACGTAATCAAAAGTATTTGGGTTACTGAGATGCTTATATCCTTGTTCGTATGTGCATATAACAATTAAAGCAGTTTTTGCTCTAGTGTGTTCTTTTGGTTCACTACTACCAGTAAGTGAAACAATATCTGGATACTTATTTTTTATTTGCTCAACTATTGCTGTTAGGGGCATTAGAATTATAACCCTTTTGTTTGGTCTATATTTTTGGAAGTGTTCTATAATAGCAGTTGTTTTTCCTGTACCAGTTTCAGCGGTTAGAATTATTTTTCCATTTGTATCTGCATAGTGTAAAACTTTGTCTATTTGCTCGCTAACATAGGACTCGATAGGAAATATTTTGTCATATTCAATAGCTAGAGGTTTTATTTTCAGATATTCAAAAAACAGTAGTTTTTCACCCTCATCTTTAGCGTTATCTTCTATGAATCTAATTTTTGATTTATAAGGCGCATTCTGTAAATTATAACAAGCAGAGAAGATTTGTTTTCCCCTATCTTCTGCCTTTGACAATAGCACTGTTTTAGCTTCTTTAAAGGCTTTTTTTTCAGGTAGCTCATTTTGGTAGCCTTTTGCCTTTAAGTCCACTATAAACCGCTTATAATCGCCTTCATAGCTAATGTTTAAGTATAGCCAAAAGGGGGTAAATACGCCGTAATTAGAAAAACTATTGCTATGATTAAAAAAGATATTGTCTTTGGTCGCTCCAGTACTGCTGCTGTTGGTTCTAGGGTGTTTATATCGGTCTGTTGATATTTGAGTAAATCCATTATCTAATAATGCAGTCTGTATGTTATTGTCAATATTAAATTTATGCTCTATTGATCCACAAACTGCTCTATTATCATCGTATCTATATTGCTTAATTCCTGCATATGATGTTTTGGCTACCTCGGTGACATCGAAATTAAATGCAATAGGATTTTGGTTGATAAATCTTTTTTCGCTTTGGTTTGCTAAATAACGTACTTGACGATATTTGTTTTGTGCATTATCAAATTTCACATTTACATTTAGGGATGTTTTAATGTATTCACATATTGCTTTTCCAATCTCAAGGTGCTTTATTTTATCGGCATGGCTAATTTTCACCAATTGAGGAACATATAAAATTCCAGCTATACCCTTGCCGCTATTAGAACGCCATACCATAACCGCAATCTCTTGAAGTTTTGCAAAAACCTCAGCATTGTTAAAAGAAACAAATAGCTGTGGATTTTCATTTTCCTTTACATCAATATCAAAAAAGAGAAATGGAGTATCCTCATAACAATATTCGCCACTTGTACCGTCTTTATAAAGACCTTTAAGTATTGCAATAGAGTCATTTTTAGCTAACTTTTCTTGTATAGTATTTAACCGTTCTAATAAGCCATTTAAAGTAAGCTGCTGCTTTATAGGTACGCCCTTTTTTTTAGTGTTGCTATAAAAATTATTAATCTCACTAAAACAAGGAGTATCTAGAGCCAATTTGATGTTTTCAGAATGGTGCGTTATGCTTGCTTTATATTCTGTTATCTGAACGACTTTGTTAAGGTCGCTCACTAACTTATCTTATTTCTTCAGAATAGTTTGAAAACTTTAAGTATTTAAGGCTGTTTGATTTGTTTATACTCATCATTCAGTCTTTTTTAAAGTTCAACGATTGCGTTCTCAATATCACATTGGCGGTACAAAACACGTCCACCAATGCCAACAGCTTTTAGTTTGCCGTTCTTATTCCATTTGTTTAGAGTTACAAGAGAAACGTTTAGCAATCTAGAAACATCTAACCTACTTAGATAGGTCCTTGGTTGCTTTGTCTCAAAGTGAATTTTTAGGGATTCTAATTGAGTTTTTACGCCCTCAATAATTGCGTTTTGAAGTTGTTCTGGTGTAACCGAGTAAAGTTCTATTTTTTTCATTTGCAAGAAATTTTAAAATTAATACTTTGCAAATAGAATCAATACTCTTTCTTTTTTTAGGGTGCGCCAATGCCGTTTTGGCGCCGTTTTGGTGCAGTTACATCAGCAACTAATATTCGTTATTAATGGATATTTTATAATGATTACAATACTGTATTATTTTCTTTCTTTTTGTTGGGTGTCTTTTTAAATCATTTTTAGTAATAGCTTTGTCATTTCCTAAGAAAGTAGAATCTATATATTGCCGAACGGTTTTTATATTTAAATCAGCTTGAAGTTCTTTTTCAAGTTGCTTTTTATCAAATTCTTTGTCTTTGTATTTAAAATTATGCCAACTGACATATATTATCTTTCCTTGAGCAATTAAGACACCTATCTTGATGTAGTCGTGTTCTTTTATAGAGTTATTATTACTAGTAGACTGGTTTTTTTGATTCGTTATAGCTTTCTCTTTTTTTGTACTTCCTTTTTCTGTTTGAAGATTTGCTCTCTCTAATATCAGAAACTCTATCATTTTTAAATATTTAATTTTTTCACAGAGATAATTAAATAGGCGTCCTAAATAGTAGTTTTGAATATCATCATCCTCTTCTATGAATGTATTCAATTTGCAAATTGTATCCGCAGTTAGGTCTAGTTCAGGTATTCCTGGGTCTAGATATTCAGAACTATAACTGAACTCAACCTTGAAAAACTTGTTGGCATCAAAAACTGAATCAGAAAAGTATTCATCTACATTCTCATATTTATACTTTTTGGTATGATAGTCTTTTCTTAATTTTATCTCCTTGTTTATGTATTTTTCTTTCTTTCTTTCTGAAAGTCCAAAGATAGCGGTATAAAACTCTTTTTTTGTCTTATCGAAGTCCCGCGTATATCCACATATTACATATTCCTTTATTGTATCACAAACTATCTCGTAAACTTTCTTTTCCATTTTTGAGTTGTTCAATATAACTAAGTATGAATATAAGAAAAGTAATCTTTATGCTATATTATATATATAGTACTTTTAATAAATGGTTGGCAAATGGTTGGCAAGATTAAGGTTATAAAACAATAAACCCTTGAAAATCAGATGATTAACAAGGGTTCTTGTACTCGAGGCGGGACTTGAACCTGCTTATTTAATTGCCTCATGTAACCCCTATAAAATATAATAAATCCCTTTAAAGTTAACTAAAACCAAGTATATAAAAGGTTTCGTGAGATTAACTAGGATTAACTAAAATGAGTTAAGATTAAAAAATGGTTGGCAAACGGTTGGCAAGAATTTAAAATGTATTAAATTCGTATTGATCAAAACTCAATACCTATGGCTACTATTAAATATCAAATCTTAGGCAAAAGCGAAAATGTATCTATTTACTTAAGACTTTCAATTAAACGAGGTTTAACTCCACGTGCCAAAACAGGTTTGCACATAAACCCCAAAGATTGGAGTTCTTCAAATTATCCCAAAACAAATATTGACACCAATAAAAAGCTAAAATCTGATTTACAGAAGTTAGAAACTTATATTCTAGACAATGTAAATAAGGCTAGTAGTGAAGGTGTTGAAATAAATGTGGTTTGGCTAAACCATAATATAGATTTGCATTTCGGTCGTGCAACAGAAAACAAGCAAAGTGATTTATTAGTAGATGCAATACAAAGTATTATTGATGAAGCATCAACAAGAAAAAATGCAAAGGGTAGTTTAGGCTTGTCAAAAAGCAGAGTTAATGCCTACTCTTCATTAAAAAACATACTTATTGATTATCAAAAGCAAAACATTTTTAAGGTAAAAGAGGTAGATGTAAAATTTGCAAAGGATTTTCTAAAATATCTACTCACCGCAAAGAACTATCAAAAAAGCTATGCGCTTAAAAAAATAGCAGACTTAAAAACGGTCTGCAACGACGCGTCATTTTATGGAATTGAAACAAGTACTCAACTTAAGAAGATTAATAGCTCTAAAACAAAGAACGAAAATATACTCTATTTAAGCCCCAAAGAACTACAATCAATAGAATATGCTGTCTTATTAACTGATTCGCTTAAGAACGCTCGTAAATGGCTCCTATTAGGCTGTAACATTGGACAAAGAGGGGGTGACCTATTAATATTAGATGAAACCAATTTTATAAAAAGAAACGGCCTGGACGTAATTGAATTAAAGCAGCAAAAAACAGATAAAAGAGTTACAATTCCAGTGCTTGAAAAAACTAAAGAAATTATAAAAGACGGATTGCCTTACAAAATATCAATTCAGAAATTCAATAAGTATATTAAAGAAATCTGTAGAATGGCAGAGATTAATGAACTAATCAATGATGGTAAAATAACTGTCACAGTATTGGGGAAAGGAAACAAAGAGAAAAGAAAAATAAGCGGTACTTATCCAAAATGGGAACTAATGGCGTCACACGTTTGCAGGCGTTCCTTCTGCACTAACCTCTACGGAATACTTCCAACACCTTTAATAATGAGTATATCCGCTCACAGCTCAGAAAGAATGCTATTAAATTATATTGGTAAAGACAGTTTAGATTTTGCTCAACAGATTGCGGATTTCTATACTCTACAGGCCTTAAGAGATAAAAAAGAGCCTCAATTAAATGTAATTAAAAACACATCTTCACAAGCCTAGTCAAACTAATAATAATCGCTTACTCTTTAGCTAACTGTACATTTTGAAAAGATCATTTAGTCTACGGCTAGCAGTATAAACTAGCAAAAGTCTAAAAAATATAATAGTTTTTAAAATATACATACTGCGTTTGTACGATAATCGTAAGACCAGCTATAAAAACCTAAAACTTTTGGTAGTGTTTTGTGCTATGCAAGACCCCCTGGGTAAAATAGAATCAGTTTTCTTTTAGGAGTCCTATCCGTAATATCATATATAAGCCAATTCATAAATACGAATGAACCAAAAAAAAACAGTATAAAAAA
>Ga0222645_101225_pt1 | contig 11657 bp, 14 predicted proteins | sample AntAcemetagen292_FD_179881 | JGI IMG/M metagenome (GOLD analysis project Ga0222645, IMG submission 179881) | Saline water microbial communities from Ace Lake, Antarctica - #292 | ecosystem: Environmental > Aquatic > Non-marine Saline and Alkaline > Saline | place: Antarctica: Ace Lake | collected...
CTTGGCGGCGCCAAGGTGTTGTCGGGCGATCCAAGCGAGCTTGCGCAGGAAGACGCAAAAATGCGCGGCACCGCGATCCATTTATTGTTAGAGCATTTGCCCAGAACACCCGTTGCACACCGTGCGCCGGTGGGTCTGTCGCTTTTGGCAGGTCTGGATGCGGGTGACATCGCCGCAGATGTACCAGCCCATGTCGACCGCATTTTAACCGCGCCGCATCTGGCCCACCTTTGGGTTGAAACGGCATTGGCCGAGGTTGATCTGACAGCGCAAATTGGTGCGCACCGTTTTCACGGCACCATTGATCGCCTGATTGTTACTGACAGCCACGTTCTGGCAATAGATTACAAATCCAACCGGCTTGTCCCCGAAACCGCCAACCAAACTCCGGAAGGTGTGTTGCGCCAGATGGGGGCTTACCGCGCCGCGCTAATGGCCGTGTTTCCCGACCACACGATCGAGATTTCAGTCCTATGGACACAGACCGCCACGTTAATGCCCCTACCCGCCGATCTTGTTTCAGCAGCTCTCAATCGCGTGACGGTGGCTTGACCATCTGCTCTGCGGTTCATAGGTTCCAACCCTAATCATTTTCGCCAAGGAGAGCCCCAATGGCCACCGTAGCAGTAACCGACGCCACCTTTGATGCCGAAGTCCGCCAGTCCGATATCCCCGTCGTTGTGGATTTTTGGGCAGAATGGTGTGGCCCGTGCAAGCAGATCGGCCCGTCACTGGAAGAACTGTCCGTTGAAATGGAAGGCAAAGTCAAAATCGTCAAAGTAGACGTAGACGCCAACCCGAATTCGCCAGCGCAAATGGGTGTTCGCGGTATTCCTGCGTTGTTCTTGTTCAAAAACGGCGAAGTCGTTTCCAATAAATCAGGCGCAGCCCCGAAAGCCGCCCTGCAAAGCTGGATCGAAGACTCTATTTAATTTATCCGTAAATTATCAAATTTGGGCACCTGACGGGTGCCCTTTTTTGTGGCCGCCTTGTCGATGGCACGATGCAACGCCATATAGGGTTCAACAAACGAAAAAGGTGGACCCATGGCAAAAGACGAATTCCCCGGATGGCACGGCACCACAATCATCGGTGTGCGCAAAGCAGGGCGCGTGGTTATCGCAGGTGACGGACAGGTTAGTCTTGGCCAAACCGTGATCAAAGGCACGGCACGCAAAGTGCGCCGCTTGACCGCAGGTGGAAAAGACGTGATCGCAGGGTTTGCCGGATCAACCGCAGATGCGTTTACTTTGCTGGAGCGACTGGAAAAAAAGCTCGAGGCGACACCGGGGCAATTGGCCCGCGCAAGTGTCGAGCTGGCCAAGGATTGGCGCACTGACAAGTATCTGCAAAAACTAGAAGCGATGCTGATCGTGTCGGACGGCGTTGATCTTTACGTCATCACAGGCGCCGGTGACGTCCTGGAACCGGAACATGACGTTGCTGCAATCGGGTCTGGCGGTAATTTTGCACTTGCGGCTGCACGCGCACTTATGGACAGCGATCTGGACGCCGAAGGGATTGCACGCAAAGCCATGGCTATTGCATCCGAGATTTGCGTTTACACCAATGGCAATCTGACTGTGGAAACGATTGACCCATGATTGAACGCGATGATCTTCGCGCGGCGGTCGGTGCAGGTATCGTGTCAGAGGCACAAGCCGCGGCCATTCTTGGCCTTGCAAACAACCGCCGTGGCGCACGGTCCGACCTTGCCGCTGGTGATGAACCGTTTGAATTATTCAAAGGGTTCAACGAGATTTTTATCGTCGTTGGCCTGCTTATTCTGGCGGTGGGTTGGTCCAGTTTTGTCGGGATCGCCTACGCGGCACAAATTACCAACCCCGCGCAAGCCGCTGTGCTTTATGGCACTATCGGTGCGGTCGGTATTTGGGGTATTTCCGAATATTTCATCCGCCGACGCCGCATGGTCGGGCCTGCAATCGCTTTGTCGATTTTGTTCGCAGGCAATGCCGCTGTCGCATTAACTGCGTATTTCGCGCAACCTTTCATGCTTGCGCAACAAGACTATGCCTCGCTTCCGCTGCCATTTGCCTTGGGCACTCTGGCGATTGGGATCTACTGGTACCGGTTTCGGGTGCCGTTCGCGATGGCCATGATTGCGGTGGGGTTTTTCATTGTCGCAATCCTTATGGCGGCGACATCAGGTGGCACACCCCGTAGCCCGAGCGATCTGTTTTTGTTATCCGCTGGTGGCCCGTTTGCGTGGATTACACTTGCGCTGGGCTTTACTGTTTTTGCCGCCGCGATGGTGTTCGACATGTCTGATCCGCACCGTGTGACCCGCAAAAGCGCGAACGGTTTCTGGTTACATGTCGTCGCCGCACCTGCGTTGGTAAACACCATTGCGCTGACGTTGCTGGACAGTGATGCACATTGGGCCTTGCTGGGTGTGATGGTGGTGTTCGCGCTTGTAGCGATTGTCATCGACCGCAGGTCATTTTTGATTGCCGCAATCGGCTATATCGTGGCGCTTGCCAGTACTGTGTTTGATGGCGAAACCACAGCTATGACCATTCTGGCGCTTGGTGTGGTTCTGCTTTTACTTGGCGCGTTCTGGGAACAGATCCGCGCCCGTCTTTTGCGCCTGATGCCGCGGTTTATACCGCTTCACAGGCTTCCCCCTTCCAACATATTTAAGGTGTGACATGACAGACCTGACCCCCCGCGAAATTGTGTCCGAACTGGACCGTTTTATCATTGGCCAAAATGATGCCAAACGCGCCGTGGCTGTCGCCTTGCGCGGCCGATGGCGCCGCAAACAGCTTGGCGATGATTTGCGCGATGAAGTGTACCCTAAAAACATCTTGATGATCGGACCAACAGGCGTTGGCAAAACCGAGATATCGCGGCGGCTGGCAAAACTTGCGCGTGCTCCGTTTATAAAGGTCGAAGCTACAAAATTCACCGAAGTCGGCTATGTGGGGCGTGACGTCGAACAGATTATCCGCGACTTGATGGAAACAGCAATCAACGACACCCGCGAACACATGCGTGAAAATGTGAACGCCAAAGCCCGCGAAGCCGCCGAAGAACGCGTAATTACCGCCGTTGCAGGCACCGATGCACGCGATGGCACACGCGATATGTTCCGCCGCAAATTAAAGTCGGGCGAACTTGATAACACCATTATCGAACTGGAACTGGCGGACACGTCAAATCCGCTTGGGGGGTTTGACGTTCCCGGCCAACCCGGCGGCGGTATGGGCGGCATGATGAACCTTGGGGAACTGTTTGGCAAAATGGGCGGGCGCACCACGCGCAAGAAAACAACAGTCGCCAATAGTTATGACCTGTTGATTGCAGAAGAGGCCGACAAACTGCTTGACGACGAAACTGTGACCAAGGCTGCAATAGAGGCGGTTGAACAGAACGGCATCGTATTTCTGGATGAAATCGACAAAGTCTGCGCCCGCGCAGACGCACGCGGGGCCGATGTGTCGCGCGAAGGTGTTCAGCGTGATTTGCTGCCTCTGATCGAAGGTACAACCGTGTCCACCAAATATGGCCCCATCAAAACCGACCACATCCTGTTCATCGCATCGGGTGCATTTCATGTGGCAAAACCGTCCGACCTGTTGCCTGAACTTCAAGGCCGCCTTCCGATCCGCGTGGAATTGCAGCCCTTAACAGAAGGTGATTTTGTACGCATTCTGACGGAAACCGACAACGCGCTCACATTGCAATACACCGCCCTTATGGCAACAGAAGACGTTACCGTGACCTTTGCAGACGACGGGATCAAGGCACTGGCAAAAATCGCGGCCGAGGTAAATGAAGCCGTGGAAAACATCGGCGCGCGCCGCTTGTACACCGTGATTGAAAGAGTGTTCGAAGAGTTGTCATTTAACGCACCCGACCGTGCGGGCCACACCGTTATAGTCGATGCAGACTTCGTGGAACAACACTTGGGTGAATTGTCACGGTCCACCGATCTGTCGCGCTACGTGCTTTAGGGCTTTCCGACGGCGCTGTTCGCGCCCATGACTGTGTGATGAACACCGGATACATCACGTTTATCAAAAACAACGCACCGTTTTTAATGGCGGGTGCGTTGTTGTCGTTTTTATCAAGCTTTGGGCAGACGTTCTTTATCGCCATTTTTGGCGGCGAAATCCGTGACGCGTTCGGGCTGTCCAATGGCGACTGGGGCTTGATTTACATGCTGGCTACCGGCGCATCAGCTGTTGCGATGGTTTTCGCAGGCGGGTTGGCAGATCTGTTTCGCGTGCGGACGCTTGGGATTGCGGTTGTGCTTGCCCTGGCAGTGGCGTGCAGTGCCATGGCGGTGAACGTATCACTGGCTGGGTTGGTCGTTGTCATCTTTGCATTGCGGTTTTTTGGGCAAGGCATGGCAACCCATATGGCAGTGGTGTCAATGACACGCTGGTTTATCGCGGCACGTGGACGGGCATTGGCCGTGGCGGGTATGGGGTTCATGTTGGCAGAAGCGATTTTACCGTTAACAATGGTTTGGCTGAAATCGCTGACCGAATGGCGCAGTTTGTGGCTTTGGTTCGCGGTGGTCTGCGTGATTGCAGCGGCAATCCTGTTTCGACTTTTACGCTTGGAGCGCACACCACAGTCAACATCCGGGCACATGGCAACAACAGGATTGATGGGATTGCAATGGACCCGCACCATGGTTCTCAAGCATCCGTTATTCTGGCTTATGGTGCCTGCAATCACGTTCTTTTCCGCATTTGGCACTGCATTCTGGTTTCATCAGGTCCATTTCGCCGCGGTCAAAGGATTCAGCCACTTGGCGCTTGTTGCTGTATTTCCGCTGGGTACGTTGGCTTTGGCGTTATCCACAATTATCTATGGCTGGGCGATTGACCGGTTTGGGGTTGTGCGCCTGATGCCACTTTACATCTTGCCCTATGTTGCTGCGTTTTTTCTGCACTGGTACGCGCCCAATCTGGCATGGACAGCGCTGGCGGTAATTTTGATGGGCGTATCGGGTGGCGGGAATGCCACGATTTTATCGGCCTGCTGGGCAGAGTTTTATGGCACGCGCCACATCGGATCAATCAAAGCTGCGGCCGCGGCGGTCATGGTTCTTGGGTCCGCAATCGGCCCCGGATTAAGCGGTGCGCTTATTGATGCAGGCGTCGGAATAGAAATCCAGATGCTGGGCTACTCGGTGTGTTTCGCAATCGCCGCTGTGATGATGTGGCTTGCGGCCCGTATGGTTACGCGCTTATCGCGTTTTGCGTAAATACACGTAATACGCGCCCTGCCCGCCATGTGTCAGATGCGCAGGAGTAACCTGCAAAATCGCTTGGGACAGGGGCGCCAAAGCCATCCATTGCGGCACTTGATGGCGCAAAATACCGTGGCGTGGAGGCATCGGGCCACCATTGTCGCGCAATTTTCCTTTGCCTGTAATCACCAACACCAGCCGCCGCCCCATCGCTTGGGAATTCAGGATAAAACCCGTCAGTTCAGGATGGGCCTGATCCATGGTCATGCCGTGCAAATCGATCCGCGCTTCAGGCTTTAACTTGCCGCGCTTCATCTTGCCGAATGCTTTGGTATCCATGTTGACAGGCGCGCGCGATAGACGGTCGGCTATGGCTGGTAAAACATCATTGGCACGGCTGAGATTGGCTTTGGCCCCGATTTGAAACAACGGAAGCGGGTCTGGTGCAACAGGCACTTTGACAGATTTCGCAAACGGTTTCGGGGCCGTGACAGGTCGCGTTGGGTCAAGCGCTTGCGCGGTGCCGGCAACGCTATCCCAGAGGGCCCGTTCTTCGGATGAAACATGGCGTGGGCGTCTCATTTTATTGTTTCAGGCAGCAATTTATAGGCCATCTGGATGGGCAAAAGCCGGATCATCCGGCCACCATCCTTGATCCGGCCAGCGATGCGCCCCGCCTGATCACCAGTGCCATAAAAAATATCTGCACGCTGCGCGCCTTTGATCGCGGATCCCGTATCTTGCGCGACCATCAAGCGGTGAATAGGCGCTGCACCTTCTTTTTCGATCCAGACAGGTGTGCCCAAGGTCGTAAAAGCCGGATCAACCGCGATTGACCGGTGGGCGGTAATAGACCGGTTCATTGCGCCAAGCGGACCCTTGTCGGCGGGCACTTCGCTGACTTCACGAAAGAAAACGTAAGATTTGTTTACCCAGAGTAGTTTTTGACCATCGGTCGGGTTATCGCGCACCCAATTGCGGATAACTTGCGCAGATACCTGATGAGGTTTGTATGTGCCACGGCGAATAAGTTCCTGCCCGACCGATGAATATTCAAACCCGTTTTTACCACCATATCCAACGCGCATCCCGCCACCATCGGGTAACCGGATACGGCCCGATCCCTGTACTTGCAGGAAAAACAAATCTACCGGATCTGTAAGCCAGGCAATTTCCAGTTCCTTGCCAGCAAGAGGCTGATTTTCTTCAATCTGCCGGCGTGTGATATATTCCTGACCCGCAATATGATCAGGTGGCAGGCGATAAATCGGGTATTGATAGGGGCCACCCCGGGTTTTTGAACCTTTTAATTCCGGTTCAAAATATCCCGTAAACAGCATTGGGTCACCGTCTTGAACCAACACCGGCTGAAAAAAACTTTCAAAAAATGCACGCGCATCGGGGGCGGTTTTGGCAAATGCGCAAAGCCCTGCCCACTCTGGGTTTTTCATGTCACCACAGGTATCGGTGAACACGGTCAACGCAGCCTCGTGATCATCGGTTGCCCAGTCAGTCAGGTCATCGAAGGTTATCAATGTATATGTAGGTTCTGCCACCGTCGCCCCCGCCCAAAACAGGCCAAGGGCCGTGGCCCCCAGCCAGTTTTTCATCATTCGTCTGTTGCAACCAGACGCCAGTTCGGGTCATCCGTGCTCATGTCACGCGCAAAGGTCCAGACGTCTTTCTGTCGCTTGATCTCGTTGGCGTTACCTTCGATAATATCACCACCGGCATCACGTACTTGATACGTCATTTCACCCGTGAAACGCACAGTCATTTCAGCAACTTTCGTGTCTTCATCAAGACTTGCTGATTTCAGAGCAAGATCACTGATCCCGACAAAAGTTGCTTCAACCGACAGGCCCTGCTTTTCGCGTTCATCGACAACGCCGGAAAATGCTTCGTACACATCTTCGGAAATAAACGGGAGCACGGTCGCAAGATCGCCTTTTTCAAACGCCATCAAGATCATTTCATACGCGCCGCGTGCGCCACCCAAAAATTCGGTGACATTAAAAGACGGGTCAATGCGCTTCATTGCGGCAAGTGCTTTGGCGGAATCAGATCCGTCTTTGGCGTGATCGGTGATGTCACGGTCAGGGCCACCTTCGATCACTTCGAAATCGTCACGACGACGGGCTTTGGTTGTGTCAGGCTTCACATCAGGTTTTTCAAAACCTTCACGGGTGCCAAGCACCGAGCGTAGTTTGAAGATCAGGAAAACGGCGATGCCGGCAAGCACCAGCAGTTGGATAATTGGAGAGTTCATCGGGGCCTCATTCAAAAAGGGCATGGAAAACGTGTGTATTGTCCTTATGTAGGTGAGGGGTAGGCTCAAGTCCACTGTAGCCCCCCAATAACAGCTGAAAGGGTCAGTTTATGTGGCTACTCATTGTATTTATCGCGATTCCACTTATTGAAATTGCACTATTTATCCAAGTTGGCGGATTTATAGGGCTTTGGCCCACGCTTGGCATTGTACTTGTGACCGCTATTTTGGGCGCCAGACTGGTACGCAGTCAGGGCGCGCGTGAAATGTCGCGACTTCAGGGGGCGTTTTCGGGCCTGCAAGACCCGACCGAGCCACTTGCAAATGGTGCAATGATCCTTTTCGCGGGTGCCATGCTGTTAACGCCCGGGTTTTTCACCGATGCGGTAGGATTTGCCCTGCTGTTTCCGCCGTTTCGTACCGCTGCATTCAAATGGGCAAAAACCAAAGTGAACGTGCAACAGTTTTCAATGGGCACAGGTTCAACGGGCACGGGCAAACCTTCGACACCCCAAAGCGGTGTCATTGACGGTGATTTTGTCGATGTTTCACCATCCAAGCCACAATCAGACACGCCACCGTCTGACAAGCCGTCGTCTGGTACGCCGTCACAGTGGACCAAAGATTAATCCTGATTGAGACTGCGCCACGCACCTGATACCATCAGCCGAACCTTATTCAGACGCCGGAGCATATAATGACCGAGACACCACAAACAGACGCGGACGCCGCTGCCGCTGCCGCACCACAAGTTTCCAACCGCGTATTGGCGCAATATGTGCGCGATATGTCATTTGAAAATATTCTAGCCCAAAAAGGCATTAGCGGTGATGCGCAGCCAGAGATCAAAGTGCAAGTGAACCTTGATGCACGCAAGCGCGGCGTCGATGGACAGTTTGAAGTGATCACCAAACTGAAAATCGACAGCACAGCCAAAACCGGTGGCGAGCCGTTATTTGTTTTGGAAATTGAATATGCTGGCGTTTTCGAAGTGAAGGGCGTGCCTGAAGACCAGATGCATCCTTACCTGTTGATTGAATGTCCGCGCATCACATTCCCGTTTTTGCGCCGCATCGTGAGCGATGTGACACGTGATGGCGGCTTTCCACCGTTAAACCTTGAGACAATCGATTTTGTGGCACTTTACCGGTCTGAAATTGCACGCCGGCTTGAGGCAGAAAAATCAAAAGCGACCGAAAACTAAACCTCAGGTTTGGTTCCACACCGCGCCGTCGCCCAAGCTTTCGATGAAAGCAGTATGGGCGGCGGTTTCTTTTTGCGTGATCCGCGCAGATAACGGCGTCGGCCGGGCAGATGGCCGCCAGTCTTGTGATCCGCCATCAGCGTTTTCAGTTTTCGTATCAGATGCGGCCAGTCCAAAGCCGGGTTGGCGTCCTCCAATCAGTTCGAGATACACTTCTGCAAGGATTTCACTGTCTAGCAACGCGCCGTGCAATGTCCGGTTGCTGTTGTTGATACCAAAGCGGCGACAAAGCGCGTCCAGTGACGCGGGCGAACCTGGAAATTTGCGTCGCGCAATAGCCAGCGTATCAAGTGACTGCGCCATCGGCAAAAGCGGACGCTTTAACCAGCCAAGTTCAGCGTTCAAAAACTTCATATCAAATGCCGCATTGTGAATAATCATCACATCACTGCCGACAAAATCCAGAAAGCTTTGTGCGATATCCGCAAAAACAGGCTTATCACGCAAAATTACTTGTCCCGGCGCGGGCTTTTGTGGGGGTTCGAGCAGATCAGGGCCAATACCATGTACACCAAACGCGCCCGCAGGCATTGATCGCATGGGGTTAATATACTTGTGATATGTCCGCCCAGTCGGCACATGCCCGATCAGTTCAACCGCACCGATTTCGACAATACGGTCGCCTTCATTTGGTTCAAACCCGGTGGTTTCGGTATCAAGAACAATCTGGCGCATGGTTTTCCCTTATGTCTGAAATGATATGTCGCACAGCAGTGCGTGCCCCATCAAGGGTAAGCGTTTCGACAATGTAATCCGCGCGGGCACGTTTGTCAGCATCTGGCATTTGACGCGCCACAATCAGGTCGAAGTCGCGTTGCGACATTGCGCCCCGCGCCAGAACCCGATCACGTTGCACATCCAATGGCGCACTGACGACAACGATGGCATTACAGATTTTTTCCGCATTGGTTTCAAACAACAATGGAATATCAAGCACGACAATCAGCCCTTTATGTGCATCCAGAAAATCGTGCCTGTCAGCCGCAACAAGTGGATGAACAAGTATTTGTAGATGGTCCAGCGTAGCAGGGCGATTTGCGATCAGGTCGCGCAATTTCGTTCTTGAAATATGATTATTTTCAATGACTTGTGGATAGTGGGTTTGAACGATCGGGACTGCGGCACCACCCGCTGTGTATAACCGATGAACAGTCGCGTCCGCGTCCCAAACCGGAATTAACGCATCGGCAAACAACTGTGCCGTTGTCGATTTTCCCATTCCGATCGAGCCGGTAAGCCCGATAATAAACGTCATTCCAGAACCACACGGCGCAGATCCGCATCGACCTGTGGCCTGACACCAAACCAACGTTCAAACCCCGGCACACCCTGATGAAGCAACATGCCCAATCCATCAACGGTGACACACCCCCGGGCATGTGCATCGGTCAAAAGATCAGTGCGCAACGGGTTATAAACAAGGTCGGTTACAAGCGTACCCGCACGCAATCCATCCAGCGGGACGCGCAACGCAGGCTGACCCATCATACCAAGCGATGTGGTGTTCACGACCGTCGCGGCGTCTTCTAGCATATTGCCTGCATGCACCCAATCAACCACGCGGATACGCGTGCCAAATTCTGTGCGCAACGCATCTGCTTTTGCGCGCGTCCGGTTCGACAAGAAAATTTCCGACACACCCGCATCAGCCAAAGCCACAATGACCGCACGCGCGGCACCACCGGCCCCCAAAACTGCGGCAGGCCCCGATGTCGGGTCCCAATCTGGCGCGTTCTGGCGCAGGTTTGCCATAAACCCGTACCCGTCTGTATTGTCCGCATAGATCCGACCGTCAGCCATAAAGATAAGCGTATTCGCTGCACCGATCAGGGTTGCACGGTCACTGATCTGATCAGCAATTTGCATTACAGCAACCTTATGCGGGATCGTAATATTGGCGCCGACAAAGCCCATTTTCGGCATTGCACGAATGACTATTTCCAGATCGGCAGGTTCCACATGAAGCGGAACATAATCACCCGGCAACCCATAGCGTTGCAGCCAATGTTTATGCATACGCGGCGATTTTGAATGTGCAATCGGGCAGCCAATAACGCCAGCAAGGGGGATTTGTGTGTTCATCCCGCCAGTGTTCCGCGAAGTGTGAGGTAAGACAACAGTTCAAGTAACGGCAAACCCAGTACATTGAAATAATCGCCTTCGATCCGCGTAAATAACCGCGATCCTTCTTCTTCTAGTTTGTAACCACCAACCGCATGGCGAATACTGTCCCAATTTCGGTCAATGTAGTCTGTCAGGTAAGCATCTGACACATCGCGCATAAAAAGCCGCGTTTGCCCGACATGCCGCCACTGTGGTTTGCCGCCCGCGTAAATGACAGCAGCAGACAACAGTTGATGGGTTTCACCGCGTAGGGATTGCAATTGGGCCACTGCGTGTTCTGGCGTTTCGGGTTTTGATAAAATGGTTCGGTTGTGCGCCAATACTTGATCACAACCAATCACCAGCGCATCGGGATACTTGGCGGCAACGCGCATCGCTTTCATTTCAGCCAAAGTATCGGCAATATCGCGCGGTGTTGCTTGGTCTGCGACCAAAGACGCTTTTATGCTGTCTTCATCTATACGTGCGACAACAACATCAAATACAACACCAGCATTGCGCAGCAAAGTTGCGCGAATATCGGATCCAGACGCAAGAATGATAGCTTGGGACATGGGGATAACCCTTGGGACAAAGTTTGTGTAGCAACATGGTGAAACGTGTGAACAAGTCAGGTTACGCGATCTTGTGTGCATAACCCGTCGCTTATGCGCGGAACCAAGGTGAAATGTCCACTGTGCGTAAGGATAAGTCAGGGGTGTGGACGAATCTAGTACGTTACCTGAGTCAATATGGTACAGTTGCTTTTAACTTTGATTATTATCTCTGTAAGA
>Ga0222645_101229_pt1 | contig 11606 bp, 8 predicted proteins | sample AntAcemetagen292_FD_179881 | JGI IMG/M metagenome (GOLD analysis project Ga0222645, IMG submission 179881) | Saline water microbial communities from Ace Lake, Antarctica - #292 | ecosystem: Environmental > Aquatic > Non-marine Saline and Alkaline > Saline | place: Antarctica: Ace Lake | collected...
CTAAAATGTGGGTCGGACACATGGCCATGCGCTGCGGATTGAAGGTTGTCAGTGGCTCGAAGGTCGAAGTGCCGGCGCTGCCGCAGACGATGTTGCTCAACCCTCCTGACGCGGCTCGCACCGCATCAAGCGTGAATGGCAACCACAAGTCCGGTACGGGCTACTTCATGAGCATGCTCGACAGTTCCAGCGGCTGGTCGTCGGCGCAGAACAGCGCCGGCCAGACCCTGACCGTGGACGCCGGCGAAGTTCGCCCGATTTCCGCCGTCGTTCTGCAGGCTCGCCGGAACACGGACCAGTACGTCACGACGCTCAAGATTTTGACCAGCGATAGCGCGGACGGACCGTTCACGTACGTCGCGCACGGCGCCACGTTTGTCGGCAACACGTTTGTCGGCAACTCCGAAGAAAAGGTTGAAGTCAGGTTCCCCTCCGCCGTCGCCGCGCGCTTCGTGCGCGTCGAGGTTATTACCTGGAACGCGCACATTTCCATGCGCGCGGGTTTGGCGTTCGAAACGCCGGCTGTCGAGCCCGCCGCCAACGCCTTCGCCAACGCCGCCGAAGCCGCCGCCAAAGCCAAAGCCGCCGCCGCCGCCCACAAACCCGCTGACTGGTTTAAGTAACGCCGCTGGCGAAACCCACACCATGGACGCTGGTTGCTGGTTGCGCAAGCAACGCGTGATGTGCGTGAACCGCAAACCCTAAACCCCGAACCCGTGGAGTTCGGACCATTGGGGCCCGAACGTCCGCGGGTGTACACAGAGAGTGTAGCTGTTATTTAATTTAAGCAAAGTATGTATTGAAGCTCGAAATCCAGAGCGGAAGAACCAAACTTTGCTCAAAAAAAAGAAAAAAAAACGAGGAGAAAAACGCACAGCTGTGCGTGGGGGGTTCTTTCGCGCGCCGGAGTTCGTGAGGAAAGACACGCGCGTCGTAGAGAAAAGGGTTCGAGGACGTACACGAGCATATCGCACACGACGTCAGAGCTGCACGTCGCGTTCAGGGGTGGAACGCCTGCAATACGTGGGGGGTGGGCGTGTCCGCGTCAGGAAGGTGCGCGGAGGTGTTGCGTGGTCAGTACCGAGAACGGGAGCGGGTGGAAAGCTACAAGAGGCGTAGGGGCGAGCGCTGCGTGAATGCGTACCCTGCATTGTGGTCGTGACTCGCGTCAGGGCACGCGCGTGGCCTATCGGGTGGGAGAGGAGATGATCAGAGAAGCTTGTTGTCGTGCGCGAGCCCGATGCTGGGCGCACTTGGAAGTGGCGTATCGGGTGGACCAAAGCCACGACGAGTATTTGATGACGGCAACGGAAGGAGGCCCATTTTTTGAAAAGATAGGGTTGGTTGCCCAGTCGTTCTTCAACCACTCTCGCCACGCGGGCTCGTGCGCTCGTACTCACAGCGGTTCACACGGCGTTGTGTGCTCGTTCCACATTCCAGAACAAGCCCCTGTCGCGTCCGCACGCGTCGTTTGTGTTGTTACCACCCGGGTGGACAGCATCGCGTCATCGAACTGCGTGTTTGCTTCCGAAGAAATCTTTCGTGGGCACCGGGTGCCTGCCTGCTGCCCGCTGCGTTGGGTGACGACCAAAGGTGATGAGCTCCTTTACGTGTACGCCCGCCGCGCGTATCACGCACGACACGACGCGTGGGTCGATTCGGCGTAGAAAGACAAAGCCGGGATGCGTCGTGCGCACCGCGCCCGCGGCGTGTCCAGATGCCACCGCGTCGTCGTGTGTCGTCTCGGGACGCGCGTTTCCAACAAATCGCGTCTCGATCGAGGCACGATCGGTGTTCAGGGGCGCGCGTGTTACGCGAAACGGGCCCCCCAAAAGTATCCCCTCTGTCGTGGCACGCGCCTCGCTAAGCACACAGCCCGCGACACCGAACCGAGACGACGACGAGGGTGGTGATGCGTCTGCGTCGTTAACGGAATCGCTTTCTGGCCTCGATTCGGAAACCGCAACGATCGACCCCGCGCAAAAACAACCGGCGAGTCCAAAATCCGCGTTCGTACTGGCCGGGTCGCTCGCTCTCGTCGCCACCGTGCTGTACTTGACGTGCACGTACACATCTATGGGCGCGGGTGTTTACAAATCCCTAAGCAAAAGCGGATTCACCGCCGCGTTCGCGTTGATTTTCGTTTCCGAGTTAGGGGACAAGACGTTTTTCATCGCCGCGTTGCTGGCTATGCGGTTGGGACGGTTCACCGTGCTCGCCGGCGCTACCAGCGCGCTTTGTTTGATGAGCGTCATTTCCGTGGTGATAGGCCGGCTGTGTCAAAAAATACCATCGTCAATAAACGACACCCTGCCAATCGGCGAGTACCTCGCGGTCGGGTTGCTTTTTTACTTTGGCATCCGGACGCTGATGGAGGCGCTTTCGCCGCCGGAGAAATCGGGCGCTGACGGGGAAACGACGGGAACGGGCGAGCTCGCCGACGCGGAGGAGTTCGTCGCCGCGTCGGAGCAGAAAAAGAAACTCTCCCCGAGTTCTTCGGAAAAGAACTTTCTCGGGAAGTTTTGGGAAACGTTCACCTTGGTGTTCATCGCGGAGTGGGGTGATCGGAGTATGCTCGCCACGATCGCGCTGGGCGCGGCGCAAAACCCGGTTGGCGTTACTTTCGGGGCGTGTTTCGGGCATCTGCTCGCCACGCTCATCGCGGTAATCGGCGGCGCGCTGCTTTCAAAGCGGATATCGGAACGAACCGTCGGCATCACCGGGGGGGTGCTGTTCATCGGGTTCGCGTTCGCCACGCTGGCGGGGGTGTTTTAAAACCGTTGTCGGGGGTGCGTGACGAAGCGAGCCAAAGCAAGGGAAGGAGACGTTTGGACAGGGTTTGAGTGTCGGCGAAGGAAGAGAATGGTGATTTTCGCCGGGATTTATCTTGCGAGGATACGAAAACGTATCGTTGTCCGCGAAGACACGCGGGACGACTTTGTATAATACACATTCATTTCAATAACGCGATGAGGGAATGTAAGTGCTCTTAAGTTATTACACCGCGGACCGACTTCTTATTTTCTTCTCACGTGAGGTCCGACTCCCGCCTACTTTTCCGGTGGCAAGATTTTCGAAAGCCCGACGATCAGAAAAACCCCCACCAGCGCTCCCGCAAGGTGCGCTACGTGGTTCACCCCGCCCGCGCCAACGCCGCCCGCGATCGTGGCCATCTTCGCCTCTGATACGAACCGCTCGATCACGAACTGCCCGAGAATCACGCACTCCAGCAGTTTCTTGAAATCCAGGCGTAACTTCGTGAGCACCGAAATCGCAAACAACCCAAACACGGCGCCGCTCGCGCCTAAACTCACCGTCGCCGCCGCGCCCATCCCCAGCACGCCCCCGACGCCTTTCGGGAGCATCAAGTAGGAAGCAAGCCCCGCTCCGATTCCCGTGAACAGGTACGAAAACCAAACCCCGAACGTTCCTTCTTCCTGCTCAACGATGTTCCCGAACACGTACAGGAAGAAGATGTTTCCACTGAGATGGCCCCAGTTGGCGTGGCAGAAAATGGACGTCACGAACTGCCACCACTGCGGGTGCATGTGGTTTAAATAAAGCAGTTTCATGAACGGCAGGTGCATCCAGTTGTCCAGGACGAACAAAACAACGTTCAGCAGCAGTAACAGAAAAACGCCGTTGCCTTCGTTGTACCCGCGCGACCCGCCGCCGCCGCGTTTCAGTTTGAATCCTTTTTTTTCATTTGCTAACCCCGAGGCTTTGCCGATGAACTGCCCGGTCGCCCTCGCGGTGTCGCCGTACTTTTTTATCAGGTCGTCCGTGCCGTCGGGCAGGGCGTTGAACCCTCCTTTGCCCGCGCTTGGAACGGTGAACCGGCCGCGGCGCTGCTTTGGGTGCGAGGGTTGCGCCGGTCGCGGAGACGCGCCGGGGGCGGGCGCGACGTTGACGCATTTTAGCGACGATGCGCGCTGACGCGGACGCGCGACTGCCGGGGCGAGACGCGCCGCGGCGAAACGCGCGGGCAACGCGCCAACCCGCGGCGACGCGACGGCGAGACGCGCGATGGGAAGGACGGACATCGCGAACCGCCGCCCGGCGAGACCGTGCGCGGTGTAGGACTGCCAATCGAGGGATGATGAGTACTTTATTACTCTTTTACAGAAGCAACGACCGAAACGATTCGTACTGTACATGTGTTTCAAACTACCCGTGCTACCTGCTAAGTCCTTTATCGTCGAGGCGGAGGCGGAGGCGGCCGAGGCGGCCCCGTGGAGGGCGGGGGCGGAGGCGGCCGAGGCATCCCCGTGGAGCGCGGCGGCGGAGGCGGTCGAGGCATCCCACTCGAAGGTGGCGGAGGCGGAGGCGGCGCCGCAGCCGGAGCGTTAGCCACCCCTTCCGCCATCCCCGCCCGCTTCGCCTCTCCCTCCCGTTTCCAGAACGGCACATATTCATGCCTCACCCCCTCAACCTTCCGCAACCCATTCTTCGCGTCGCCTTTTTTGATATCCTCCAGGATGTCATCCGCGCTGGGCGGCGGTTTCATTTTAATTTTGGCCGTTTCGTTTCGTGCCACGCCGCTTTTCATTCCACCCGTGTTCTTTCCGGAAGGCGACGGTACCGGCGATTGTCCGTTTGGAACGTACGATTTGGAAGCTTTTGTTTTGTTCGGCGAAGCGACATCTGCATCTTCGTGCCGCCCGTCCGTCTGCTTGTCCTTATCAACCGACGCGGCCGCGACTTTCCGCCGGTCTTTCCGAGCTTTTTCTAAAAGATCGGCGAACCCCTTGATCACGTTCGCGAAGCGTTCCGGCTCTTGCGAAATTTTCGTCTTCATCTTGTCGACGTCCTCGCCGTAGTATCGCGCGGTTTCCATGAATAAGTTTTTCGTTTGCTCCACCCGCGCCGTGACTAGCTCGATTTCCACAGCGGCGTTGACGTGGAACGCCCTGGCGCTTTCCCGGAACTCGCGTTCCTCAATTGCCCTCGCCGCCGCGCGTACCTCTGTGTCGTGCTCTTCCAGCCGCTTTTTATCCTCCGCTTCTTCCAACTCTTCGTCATCACCAGCGATGTACCTAGGGTCGGCTCTCGCGGTTTTCGCAAAGAAATCAACCTTCCTGTTTTTCTCGGTTTCACGAGCCGCGTGCTCTCTCAGCGTCTCTTCCTCCACCCGTTTCGTCGCCGCCACGAGCTCGGTTTCAAGCGCGGTCAACCCGACCCGGAGCGGTAAGAGTTCTTCGTCGATTTGCGCGAAGGTTAACCGCGCCGCTTTTGGAAGAGTGGACAGCTCCTCCGCGAAGAGGAGGGGGTTGTCGTATTCGTTTTGCGTTTGTTGTGTTTGTTGCGCGTCGCATTGTTGTGTGTCACTTCCCGCGTTCGCCTCACTAAACTCCCGCTGCTCCTTCTCCAGGTGCGCGACCATGTAGTGAAGCAAAGTGGTGCTTCCATCGAACGACCGCGTATCAAGCAGCTTGGGAAGCGAGCTGAGGGAAAACCCGGAAGCGGCGACTCTTCGGCCGGCGTGAAGGGCGTTCCCGAGGTTCAAAACCAGCGCCACCACGCGACCCTTGGGAAAGAAATGTGTCAGTCTTTCGGGCCATGTGTACTACGTAATTACGGGCAGACAATCGGGCAAACAGTGTGCCTGGATATGGGAAACGCGCAATACGTACCAGTCGGTGCGACCCTTTCAGCTCAGCGCAGAACATCTCGATGACGTCAACCCACTCCGTGACCTCCTTGGTGATTGATTTGAAAACCTGCTTGAACCGAAGCGCTTTCATTTTCGATGCGTGCCCGGGCACTTTCAGTAACTGGTCGAAATATTTTTCCGCCTTTCCCAACCGGTCCCGGTCGCCCGCGAAACTTTTCAGGAGTTGTAACTCGTCAACGCTGGGCAGGTACTTCAGCATCATCTCCACGGCTTCGAAATCCAAGGCGGCGTCATCCAGTTTCCGCACCGCGTTGGCGATTTCGGGAAGGGGGAGGGGAATCTGCGAGAGCATTATTTCCACGTTGCTGCCGCGTTTCAAATCCAACAACGAAACGACCTTGCCGGAGTCGTCGCCGTTGTTTGAACCTTCCAGCGATTTCCATGACTTCTTCGCAGACGGGTCATCGTCTTTACTCTGCGCGAACAAGCCGCTCAGCGCGTCCTGGTCGATCAAAAGAGACGAATGACCTCCGCCAAGAGAATCACCACCGGGAGAACCGCCGGAGGAATCACCGGACGCCGACCCGGACGCGTCGCGCATGCGCTCGAAAACCGTGCCCTGAATCCGCATCGCGGGAATCACTTCCCAGTGCAGCTGCCGCCAACGCAGCGCCGCGGCGGTACCTGATTTCAACCCAGGAGGGGGAGGGGCACCGGGAGGGGGAGGTCCGACACGGGGGCCGCCGAAGCCGGGCGGGGGCGGAGGAGGAGGGACGAACACCTTGGGGCCGCCGCCCGGTGGAGGAGGAGGCGGTGGTTTCAAGCCGCCGCTCGGTGGAGGCAGCGGCGGCGGGGGTGCTCGCAAAGCGCCGTTCGGTGGAGGTGGTGGTGGTGGTTTCAACATGCCCATCGGTGGAGGCGGCGGCGGAGGCGAAGGGCCTTCTGTTCTTTTAGCAGGAGGCGTTCCCGCACCCATTCCGATCAGTCCGGGAGGCGGAGGCGGAGGCGGCGGCGGCGGGCCTCCAACTTTTCGTGGAGGAGGCGCACCCGCTCCCATCCCTATCAGCCCTGGCGGCGGCGGTGGAGGCGGCACTCCACTCGTCAGAGGTGGAGGCGGCGGCTTTTGCACATGAGCATCCATCGCGTCGCCCACGACATCCATGAACGCCGGTTTCTTGCCGCTCACGGGAGCCGGCGCCGGGCCCGAGTTTCGGCTGTTTCCACCTGGGAAAGGCACAGAGGTCTCTGCGGCTCCGTTCCCGGAACTGTCAATCGCCCGCGTGAACGCCTCGCGCGCCGCGTGTCCTTCCACGGCGAACGAAACAGACGAAGCCGAGCCCAACGAGTCCCCCGAGGAGGACGCGCTTCCGAAGGATACGTCGGAAACGTGGTTAATGGCGTCGTTGGTGGCGTCGTCTGACGCCGATCCGTCGGATGACCGTGCGCCGTCATCAGACACATCAAAGGTGACGTCCCAATCGACGTCCCGGCCGCCTGCGTCAAACACGGCTCGCGCGTGTGAGGACTTTGGTGCTGCTTTTTCTTTGGATGCTTTTGGTTTCTTTAAGCGTCGCGAGGGGAGCACTGAAATTTCAGTCGAGCCGCTCGCCCCCGACGAAGAAGTCGTCGCCGCGAGCGCTCGTTTCAAGCGCTCGTTTTCCTGGAACAACGAATCGTGCGATTCTCGAGTTATTAGCTCATGAAGCCTATTCTGCGATTGGATCGGGCTCCTAGTTTCGCTCGGGCTGGGGCTGGTTAACGTCTGGCGCGCTGCTTCTGAAGGAGTGTCCGCAACGTCGGGGGTTCCACCAAGTTCGCGCGTCGCGAACGGCGAGACGTGTTTTTTTTGCGACGCCGTCGGTGACGAGCTCGCCGATTTCGTGCCGCGACCCCCTTTCTCCTCCGCGTCACTCGAGTCCGAGTCCGTGTCGAATTTTCGCGACGGCGTAGCAAGCATCGCCAGCGCCGTCGCCGTCGGGGTCAACGGCGCCGAAAACCGCTGCCTCACAAACAAATCCGCGACCTCGCCTTTCCCGCCGAGCAACGGCGAGGACGGTCCTCGGTACTTTTTGCGCGCAGACAAAGAAGGCTTTTCTTTTTTTTCTTTTTCCCGTCCCCGAGAGGTTTCGAAATCGAACGACTCGTCCTCGTCCTCGGACGTCAACAACAGGGTCCCGCCGTAAAACGAGTGGTCAACGCCGCCGGCCCGCGATCGGTGCCAGTTCGGGGCGATCGCGCGCTTGTTGTGCACGACTGTGCGTGGGGTTTTTTAAAGAAAAAGAAGAAGAAGAAGAAGAAGAAGAAGAAGAAGAAGAAGAAGAAGAAGAAGAAGAAGAAGAAGAAGAAGGAAAGGGGAGACTAATTGTCAGTCGTCCGTCGGCGTCTGGTTTTCTGGGAAACGCACAGCTGTGCGTTTGGGAAACGAAAAACAATCTAGACTACTTAAATCTGAGATGACGGGGCGTTCGAGGCGATCTGGAGCCGGACGCACCTCTCGCGGCTTCCTGGCTGATGAGTCCGAAGGAGGCATGTCTGCGTCGTTGCCACTCATCCTGTGTGTCCTTCTCCATTGTGGTCCGTTTCGGGTTTGGTTCGGGGACGAAACAGGCGCACAGAAGCGGCGTGCGGTGGTCCGGTCAAGGCTTCGCTTTTACGTGTGCCTACGTTTTGCCTAAATGGACATCGAACGTGCCTAGGATACGAAGATAACTACGATGGCCACGCGCGTTTCCCTACGCCGTGTCACCAAGTGGCTCGTTGGAAGCGTCTCACGTGCGGCACATCCCTAGTGGTAACTTCGTCGCGTCGTATCGTCTCTCTGTGGTGCGTCCCACTCTGGCACGGGCGCGAAAACGAGCAGAAACGACGAACGAATCCAAAAAAAGTTGACGACAGATTTCGATTTCGAGTTCGTTCGTGAAAGATTGTCTAAATGCCCGCCGCGCGCTACGCGTGCTCGTCGCCCTTGCCACCCCCGTCACCCCCGTCACCCCCGTTTCCGTCCCTCTCCATGTCCCGACCAACATGCGTTTCCGGTGTGTCCGACGAGTTTCCGGTTGTTTTTCCCAGCCGGGAAATAAAAGGCGAAGACGGAGCCGGCGATGGCGATTGCGTCGGCCACGTGCGCCGCGTAAACAAAACGCCTCGTCGGTACCCCGAGCTCGGCGTCGTCGACAGAGGCGTCCCTGGTGTTTTCCCTCCAGACGAAAGAAACCAAAAAGGAGACGCGCCGCTCACACCTCTGCTCGAGGCTATTGATTGCGGCGTGGGTGGTTGCATTTCAGGCGCGTGTTTTCTTCGTGACGGTAACGCGTCTCTCAACGCCTTCGCCTCCGCCGCGGCGGCGCGCGCCGACGCGGCGGCGGCTTCCGCCGCGGCAGAAGCAGCTTCCGCTTCCGCTTCAGCCGCCTGCGCCTCCGCCAGCGCGGTTCGTAAAATCACCGCGTCCTTGCGAAACACCGAGGCGCGCACGGCCATGTAAGACGCGCTCGCGTGTTTCTGCGACGCGGACGCTCGGCGCCAGCCCAACACGAGTTCGCGCTCCGTGCCGGCGGCGGATTGCCGAAACGCGGAAAGACGTACGCGCGAGTGAAGCAGTTCCTGGTCACCCCCGTGGCTTCTCCTCGTCGATGTTGATGTCAAATTGTTTTCAACAGGAGACGCGCACTTCGCAGGCGTGTCTCCAATAGATGCGTCGTCGTTTCCACGACTCAAATCGTTCGCCTCCTCGTCCAGCGCGGGCGAGCATAAGGCGTCGATTTTTTCGTTTGACGGCGCGACGTTTACGTCACCAAGTTCCACGTCCCCGAGCTCCAGGTCACAAAACACGTGCGGCTGTGCGCTCGCCACACCATTAGAATCCACCCACGCGCTGGGCTGCGGTTTGCACCCGCAAATCATTTTCGGCCAGCAGCACTGCATGGTCTCTTCATCCGTGTTCGCGTCTTTTGCTATTTTCAGAAGCAAACGCCCCAAAACCCACCGACCGGTAATCGCGGCAGGGTGAAACACGAACCACGAAAACAGCTCGTACATGCAGAAGATGTACGCGTACGCCAGAAACGTGTTCAAGCCGTCGCCGCACCCGCCGCCTTCGTCCATGACGTGCACGAACGTGATTGACGTTGTTAGGCAGCAAAGCGCGAACGCGAAACAGCACGCGAAATAAGTAAACTCCACTTTGTGCTGTTGCGATACGCTCCCCGACAAGAGCGCGCGTTCGGAAACACCGACCGCGCTTACCCGTAGGGCGATACCTAGCACGATTTCAAACACGAACAGAGCGCCGAAGACCCAGATTTGCACCAACCAGAAGTCACCGGTGACTTTGCCGGATTCCAGATCCACAAGTCCCATCGATAACGACGCGGTACACGCTGAGCCGGTCACGAAGTGCGCCACCCTTGATCGAAACGTGATGAACTTCATGTCCCCGGTGAACAGGGAGATGAGCTCGTGTCGTTCCTTGAAGTACCGAAAGAACGGAGTGAGTTTACCTTCCCTCCAGTCAATCACGCCGTAGCCCAACATGCGCCCCATGCAGCACCACGGCACAGCGTTCAACACCGGTTTCTTCCGAGGAAAGACCCTGTCTGGTGGCGGCCAAACGCTCAACATGAACACAAGAAGCAACCCCGCGGCGGCGACAAACACGAGCCAGTACACCAGACGCACAAACACGGCGTCCGCATGTACCCCAGTCACCACGGGTTCCCAGTTCGTGCCGTCCAGTGCCGCGAGCGCGGTGGCGTTGTTGCCGTTCGCGGAAGTGCCAGATTCGCTTTCGTGGCCCCCGCCGAACTCGTCGAAGCAGTGCTCCAAAAGCCGCCGCCGGAACCCGCCGGTTTCGCGGGCGCGAACCACGAACGCACCGCCGACGCCGAACATCGCGGCGACGCGGGGGGCACCGCGCGTGCGCTCGCGGCGGGGTGCGGGGGGGCGAGTCAAAGCAGCTGTCATCGGTGCTGACGACGCAAATTTCATAAAATCCGGTCGAACGAAAATCCCCTTGTTACGCACCGTAAGTCCCCAGTCCCCTCACCGCGCTCATCAGTCCTCACCGCACGGTTCGATGTTCGCGCGAGCCGCCGTTTCGACGGCGGCGAGGCGTTTCCCCCAAAGAGGTCTCGCGTGTCGCGCGCTTCGTCGGTGGCGACTCGCTCAACCCGGTCGCCGCGTACACACCGGTGTTTGTGTCGCGTCAACTTCTTTTTCCGATGACATCCGCGGGTACGACCGCACCGCATCATCGACAAGCAACAACAACACCACAAACCCCACACGCCCGAACTCCGGTGTCACGGTAAGCATCCCCCACCTCACCGCGCTTTTGCTTGATTTGAACAACGAAGGCCAGCACATCATAAGGGCGGTGGTGGCGAAAGGCGATCTGGTTGTTTTGGATAAAAATAAAAAGAACGATAAACATGGAACAACCGAATTGGACGCGCAAACGGAAGCGGACCGACGGGTGGAGGCGCACGTGTTGCGCGCGTTGAGAAGTTTTTGTCCCGACCTCGTGGTAGTCGCGGAGGAGAGTTACGAAAACCCAACCGCGGTGATTCAGGAAACCGATACTTTTGACGACCTGACGCACCTCAACAAGAGTGTGTTGGCGCCGTTTCCGGGTGGCAAAAATGCAGTCGTGCCGAAAAGTTACTTTTCACAAAGAGCGATGACGATGGATTCCGAGCGGTCATCTCACGACTCCTCCATCAGCTCCTCGAAACCTCCCCTGGATTGGCCCCCGCACCTTCTCGACGAAATAGATACCTCGCGCGTGGTGGTGTTCGTGGACCCGCTTGACGGGACGAACGAGTTCGCGGGCGGGGCGCGCGAGTGCGTGACGAGCTTGATGGGGGTCGCGGTGGACGGGACGCCCGTGGTGGGAATAATCGGGCAGCCGTTTTTCGAAAACCCGGACGATGCCAACACGCGACTCGGCCGGATTGTCTGGGGAGGCCGAGGGCTTGGGATTTTCGGGTTAGACGTG
>Ga0222645_101230_pt1 | contig 11601 bp, 17 predicted proteins | sample AntAcemetagen292_FD_179881 | JGI IMG/M metagenome (GOLD analysis project Ga0222645, IMG submission 179881) | Saline water microbial communities from Ace Lake, Antarctica - #292 | ecosystem: Environmental > Aquatic > Non-marine Saline and Alkaline > Saline | place: Antarctica: Ace Lake | collected...
CCTCTTTTTTTGCTGCCTTTTCTTCGCGGGTCAATTTGTTGCCCCACACATTGTTCGACAGCCCAAGATCGTCGGGCATCGGTTTGGTCTTGCCTTTGGTCACTTTCCCGCCCTTTTTCAGAAACTGCTGGATAAGATCGTCGTCAGTGCTTGGCTTGATGACATTTTTCATTTGGGTCGCCTTGATAGATCTACGGGGATTCGGTGTGCTTGAGTGACGTTAACGGCGCAACAAAGAAGTGGAAACCTTCGCCAGGCTTCAGGCATCCGCGGTTCAAAACACTGGTTCACCGGATATTGCAGAGTTTTCATCACGCTAATACGTAAAAGGCACGATCTGGTCTGCCGATAAGGCATAGGCAATATCCGCAATCTGCGTGGACATCGCTGCGACACCAAACATCCCGATGACATTCACCGGTTCAAACAGACCCGTATTTTTGTAGGGGTCGTTGGTCGTGACAAAAACAAGCTGGTTTGCGGGGGGTGGCGGCACATGAACGCAAGCACCGACAAATGGCACAAGTATAAACGCTGTGACCCCCGTTCCTGAATAATCGATCGGCACGATAAAGCCGGGCAAACGCACAGTTTTGCCATTCCAGTCGTCGCGCACACCGTTTGATTTAGGTTGCTGGCCGGAAAGAGCCGCTTGGTCATGCGCAGGCAGGTCTTGGATCATTGGCGGGATTGCGGGTTGCCCCGTTGGAACCAGATCTGTCCATTCCAAGTCAATATAGTCAGCCGCCCACGCCATACGCGGGCCTGCGGAAAAGGCACTTATGCTTGCGATCAGAGTACGACGACTAAAAAGCGCGCTTACCATACATATACCTCCATTGCGTCAGCTTGCAGCGCATAACCCGTTTGTGCGACTTCTGTTGACTGGATGTCATGCTGCATCAATCCGGTAACCCACACTGCTTCCCAAAGATCGTCACTTGGCCACGGGGTCTTTGCCGTCACAAAGACCAACTGGTTTGGCGGTGGCGGCGGCACGTGCAAACAAGCCCCGACATAGGGGACCAATACAAAACTGGTCACACCATCCGTCGACACATCCAGAGGAATGATAAAACCCGGCATTTTGATATAAGCTCCATCAAGGGTCGGGTTCAGTTTCGTGGCGTTGCTGTCGAAAATAGGCCGCCATGTGTCATTGCGCTCGTCCATCTCGCCCTCTGCGATAATTTCAGAATACGGCACACCGGGAGGGATCAAATCATCCCATGTTATTTCGATGGCCGGATTGGCAAAGACACCGTGGGGCAGTACGGAACCAGCCAATGCCGTGGTTATCAGGTGGCGGCGTGATATTTGCATTGTGCGAACCTTTTCTTCCTAAATTTTTACCATCATGCCATCTGCAAGCGACAGACGGTAAGCGCGCAGTGCCGGAACCATACCAACAATTGCGCCGGCAATAACAACACCCAACAAAATCCAAACCTCGCGCATTGCCGGGGCGTCAATCGGAAGCCAGATGCCAAAGGCGTTATCGATTAACGGCTGACCGATAAATAACCCGACATATAGCAGCCCAAGACCAAGAATAGCGCCAATTGCCGCCGTGAGCACCGCTTCGAACATCAGCAAACCCAAAACCACGCTTGGCCTTGCTCCCATCGCCCGAAAAATCGCCATCTCGCGGCGACGCTCATTCAAGCTTGAAAATATTGTGGCCATCATCCCGATCAGGGCCGTAACAACGACCATTGTAGAAACAGCCATCAGCGCCGTTTCTGCGATGCCAACAATTTGCCACAACTCTTGCAGGGCCACACCGGGTAAAATTGCGAGCAGCGGCTCTTGGGGATACGCGTTGATTGCGCGCTGAAGTCCAAACACCTGAAGCCTGCTTTTTACACCAACAAGCGCCGCAGTGACGGCTTGTGGTTTCAGGTCCATTTGGCGGATCACATCGGCTGGCGTTGATTGGCCGGGTATTTGCGCACCGCTTTGCCAATCGACATGAACGGCCTCGATGGCTTCAAGACTTACAATAACAGTGCGATCGACTGGCGTTCCTGTTTTTTCTAAAATACCCGATACACGAAACGGTTGATCTTTGTGCTCACTGAACGACACCAGCCCGTGCGCAACAACGATCGGATCGTCGACATCATACCCAAGTGTTGCAGCCACATCCGCGCCAACGACGGCATCAAACAAGTCCGCCATGATGGCCCCGTCACGCACCACAAGCGACTGTCCCGAGCGGTATTTATAGCGGTCAAAGAACGCTGGTGTTGTGCCCATCACCCGAAACTGGCGGTGACTGTCGCCCAGTGAGATCGGGACAATCCAGTCCACTTCAGGGCGTTCTGCAATATCTTGGTAGCTGTCCCATGTCAGGTTGTTCGTTGCATTCCCGATCCGGAATACGGAATACAGCAACAGCTGGACCGAGCCTGAGCGTGCGCCAACGATAAGATCCGTACCCGAAATTGTATCCGCAAAGCTGGCCTTTGCTCCTGTGCGGATTTTTTCAACGCCCAGAAACAATGCAACTGACAACGCAATTGCAAGAATGGTCATGCTGACGGTTAACATCCGCGCAACCAAAGATCCAAAAGCAAGGCGCAGGATCATACCGCATCTCTTGTGGTTCGGACGATATCTGCCATGTGTATAACGCGGTCAAATTGGTCCGAAAGCCGCGCATCATGACTGACCATCAAAAGCGTTGTGCCGTGAGCCCGTGCCTGCTGGAACAGCAAATTCAGGAAAGTCTCCTGTGTGGCCGCGTCCAGCGATGATGTAGGCTCGTCAGCAATAATCAACGGCGGCGTCCCGATCAAGGCGCGCGCAGCCGCGACACGCTGCTGTTGACCAACGCTGAGCGTTCCAGCCTGCGATTGCATTATATTTTCAGGCAGACCAAGATCAGAACACAGATCTGCGGCCACCGCGTTAATATCCGCAACGCGGCGGCGACGGTCTGGTGCGAACTGCAAAGGCAGGATGATATTATCGCGCACGCTGGCAAAGGGCAGCAGGTTGAATTGCTGAAAGATCAGCCCGATTTGTTCGGCGCGAAATCTGTCTCGCCTGCCCGCTGACAACAACGCAGTGTTACGGCCTGCAACGACAACACGACCTGATTGCGCAATAAGTGTTCCACAGATCAATGAAAGCAACGTCGATTTCCCCGATCCACTTTCGCCAAGCAGCAAAACGGTCTCGGCTGGTGCCACCGTCAGTATGGGAACATGCAGCCCGAATGATGGACGGCCCGGCCAACGGTATGTCACATCATCAAGATGCAGGATCGGGTTACTATCGGGCATTTACTGCAATACCCTTAGAACATGCCGCGCAAATCAAGGATCGACGCATCACGCGTAACGTCGAACGATGTCGCACCCTCGTCAGAGACAACTTGAACGTCAACTTCCAATGCATTCGGGAACGAGTCAAAATAGGCAAATGCCATATCGGTGACAGCCGTGGGATCCGTGCAGTCCAACAAATATTGCGCGTAAAATTCCGTATGGCCAGCTTCATCTGCATGATCCTCATGGCTATCCTCAGCATGATTATCGTGACCATCGTCTTCATCTGCGTGTTCTTTACCATGATCACCGTCGTGCGCGTCATGGTTCTTTTCGCGCTTTAAGCCTGCGCTTGCACTCACAACGCGACAACCCGCAGAAGCTGGCAATACAAACAAGGTTAAAGGCATCGCCAGCGTCGCGACAGCCACATCAATTGCAGCTCGATCTGCCTCGCTTTCGGCGGCATATTCAAAACCGACGATATCTGCACCGGGTACATGCAACTCCATTGCGATTTGACTGCCATCAAAAGCGATGCCTAACTGTCCAATGCCGTGTTCATGGGCATCAAGCTGGCGTGCATTCTGCGCTATAGTAGGCGTTGCGATAACCGTAGAAAAAGCGAGAAAAGCGAGAATTTTCATAAGAGTGTTCCTGTTAAAGTGGTCGTAAAAATTAAGCCGCGCAATCTTTGCAACGTCCATGAATTTCAACAATATGACGTGTTGCACGAAAAGCAGACCGTGCAGAAATGACAGAAATCTCTGCCAGCAAACGGGTGCCATCATGTTCTTCGACGGTTCCGCAACTTTCACAGATTTCCAAAACCGGAACCGCGGCATCATGACGGCACCGGCAAGGAACAAATGCCTTGATAGACTCTAGCTTGTGCGCACGCCCCTGATCGGTAAGCGCGGCAAGAGCGCGGTATACCGTCGGGGCAGCAAGATCAGGTTCGCCCCGCTTCATTTCATCAAGAATCGCATAAGCTGTCATGGGTTTGTCATGGCCATTCAAAACACCCAAGACGTCAGATTGCCGTACCGCTGCTTGCTTGCGCATTCGCTTTCTCCAAACGAGTTCTTCCAATTATTATTTTATAAAGTAACAAACCACAAGAGCCGCTGTGATGTCACATGTCGAACCCAACGCAGCAGGCACAAACTAAGGTATCGAAATTATTAGACAGGACTTCGGCACACATGACACGCCAAAAGAAAAAGCCCCCACCGATTACTCAGCAGGAGCTTTTTATGTTTTCTGTTTAAGGCGTGACTGGCGTTACCAGCCTTACCCCAAGCATATCACGCCTTGCGGCTATGACGTTTTACCAGTCTTCACGAACCACAATCCGTGTTTTGATCGGCAGCTTCATCGCAGCAAGGCGCAGAGCCTCGCGTGCAACTGCTTCTGATACGCCGTCAATTTCAAACATTACGCGGCCAGGTTTGACTTTGCATGCCCAGAAATCAATCGAACCTTTACCCTTACCCATACGAACTTCGACGGGCTTGGAGGTAACAGGTGTGTCTGGGAAAATACGGATCCAGACACGGCCCTGACGTTTCATCTGACGGGTCATCGCACGACGTGCAGCTTCGATCTGGCGCGCTGTAATACGCTCCGGCTCGGTCGCCTTCAGGCCATATGTGCCAAAGTTCAGGTCAGACCCGCCCTTTGCCAGACCACGGATGCGGCCTTTGTGCAGTTTGCGGTGTTTTGTACGCTTTGGTTGTAGCATTTAGTCAGCTCCCCTTAGCGACGTGGGCCGCGAGGGACAGCGCCCTCTTGCAGCTCAGCATGTTTACGATCGTGCGCTTGCGGATCGTGCTCCATGATCTCACCTTTGAAGATGAAGACCTTGATACCAATAATCCCATAAGGCGTCATTGCCTCATACAGCGCATAGTCAATGTCAGCACGCAATGTGTGAAGCGGTACGCGCCCCTCACGGTACCATTCTGTCCGCGCAATTTCCGCGCCGCCAAGACGGCCCGCAAGATTGACGCGAATACCAAGTGCACCCATACGCATTGCGTTCTGGACCGAACGCTTCATAGCGCGACGGAAAGAAACACGACGCTCAAGTTGCTGACCGATGGATTCAGCAACCAAGGCTGCGTCCAATTCGGGCTTGCGTACTTCAACGATGTTCAGGTGCAGTTCGGATGCAGTCAATTTGGCAAGCTTGGACCGCAAACCTTCAATGTCTGCACCTTTTTTGCCAATGATCACACCTGGACGCGCAGCGTGGATTGTCACGCGGCACTTCTTGTGCGGACGCTCAATAATCACGCGGCTGATGCCGGACTGAACACATTCTTTCTTGATGAAGGCTTTCATAGCCAAATCTTCAAGAAGCAGATCGCCATAGTCTTTGGTGTCTGCATACCAGCGGCTATCCCAGGTACGGTTGACCTGAAGACGCATACCGATTGGGTTAACTTTATTACCCATTTGATTGCTCCTCAACTTGGCGAACCACAATTGTGATTTCCGAGAATGGCTTAATGATCTTGCCAAAACGACCGCGTGCCCGTGGGCGTCCGCGCTTCATGATCAGGTTTTTGCCGCAATATGCTTCGGCAACAACAAGCTCATCCACGTCGAGATTGTGGTTGTTTTCAGCATTCGCAATGGCCGACTGAAGACACTTCTTCACATCGTCCGAAATCCGCTTTTTAGAAAAAGTCAGGTCGGTCAACGCCTTCTCGACTTTTTTGCCACGGATCAGTGCGGCAACCAGGTTTAGTTTCTGTGGCGAAGTCCGCAACATGCGTAGTTTTGCACGTGCTTCGTTGTCGGCCACGCGGCGGGGATTGTTATCCTTGCTCATGGCTTATTTCCGCTTCGCTTTTTTATCTGCTGCGTGACCATAATAGGTGCGTGTTGGTGAATATTCACCAAACTTTTGACCGATCATGTCTTCAGAGATGTTCACAGGGATATGCTTCTTGCCGTTGTAGACGCCAAACGTCAGACCAACGAACTGAGGCAAGATTGTTGAACGACGCGACCAGATCTTGATCACTTCGTTGCGGCCACTCTCTTTGGATACTTCTGCCTTTTTCAAGACATAGCCATCCACAAAGGGGCCTTTCCATACGGAACGAGCCATTCTTAACGACCCTTCTTTTTGGCATGACGCGAACGCACGATAAGGCGCTGCGATGCTTTGTTCTTGTTGCGGGTCCGTGCACCTTTGGTCGGCTTACCCCAAGGGGTAACAGGGTGACGTCCACCGGATGTGCGACCTTCACCACCACCATGCGGGTGATCGATCGGGTTCATCGCAACACCACGAACAGACGGGCGCACGCCATAATGGCGCATACGACCGGCCTTACCGAAGTTCTGGTTGGAGTTGTCAGGGTTTGACACGGCACCAACGGTGGCCATGCATTCCTGACGCACCAGACGCAATTCGCCCGAAGACAAACGGATCTGCGCGTATCCACCATCACGACCAACGAATTGGGCGTAAGTCCCGGCTGCGCGCGCAATCTGCCCGCCCTTGCCTGGCTTCATTTCGATGTTGTGAATGATTGTACCGATGGGCATGCCAGAGAATGGCATCGCGTTGCCGGGCTTAATATCAGCCTTGGCAGATGCGACAACCTTGTCGCCGATGTTCAAACGCTGTGGGGCCAGAATATATGTCTGAACGCCATCCTCGTATTGAACAAGCGCAATGAATGCTGTCCGGTTCGGGTCATATTCAATGCGGGTCACAAGTGCTGGCATATCCAGCTTGTTCCGCTTGAAGTCTACGATACGGTAAAGGCGCTTAGCGCCCCCACCAATGCGACGCATTGTGATCCGTCCGGTGTTGTTCCGGCCGCCCGATTTGCTTAGACCCTGCGTGAGGGCCTTAACTGGGCGTCCTTTCCAAAGCTCCGAACGGTCAATCAGCACCAGCCCGCGCTGGCCTGGCGTCGTCGGCTTATACGACTTTAGTGCCATGATTAGCTACTTTCCGTTTGCTTGGCGGCCCCCGCGCTGTGGGAGCCTGATGTTGTAGGCCCCCGTAGGTGCCCGTTTGGTCGGCCTATCGGGAATGTTTATACACACCTTGTTGACCAAAAAACTCAGCCACAGACGAATCCGAGGCTGGTCGATTGGTGGCGTATAGCTGGGAGGGGGGGGGGTGGCAAGTGGGCGTGGGTGATTTTGAAGCGCCAATGTTATGTGGTTGCGAATGTGTCGATATTAGTTCAGCCACCACAACATTCAAAATGGAATCTCATCATCCATGTTGCTTGCTGTACCATTTGGATCTAGCTTTTCTTTTGAAATCTGCTTTGGACGATCAGGCTTGGGTAATTGCTCAACTTTCTCCGAATTATTCCAAAAAATATTCTTGATCCGTTCAAGCTGGTCCACTGCAGGCTTTAAATTACCGCTGGCATTCCCGAGCAGTCTACTCAAATCTAAAATCCTACCGAATGCCGCATCGACGGTTGTTAAGTCACGATCAATTTCAGACTGCAAGGAAGAAATTTTCTTGAAAATTTCTTCCTTCTTCGGTCCCTCATCAACCTCTTGATTTATGATTTTTCTAATCTTTTCAAGAAGTGATCCAGCATCCTCTTTATAGCTTTTCGCGAAGCTGATCACTGTACCAACGCCACCAGAGTCGACCCGCCCACGCCTCAGTTTATAGCGAATTGAAATATACTCTACTTTCGATTTGAAGCGCCCGAACTGCTGATTAAAGTCCCCATTATCAAGTTCGGAAATATCTTGAATTTCGGTCTCTAGCGAATACTCATCTAGAAATGCAAGGATTGCAGTAACGTAGGAGCGCTCAGGTTCATAGGAGCCAAAATACTCACCATTTTGGTCTGAGTTTTGCCTACGATCAGTTTGCGACTTGTCTTCATAAGCTTCTCGAACTTGAAACTCAAATTTGGCAAATGCCTCTTGGGTATCCAAAGGCAAGTTTACTATATTAACGCTATCAACAATCATTTCTTTCTTTCAGGCTAAGGTAATACCACCTATCTAATCGTAATTACTTCGAATTGTAGACCGAGCAAACAAAAAAAGCCCCCACACATCTCTGCGCAGGGGCTCTCAATTTTCTAACCGAACGACTTAAAGCCCGGTGGAGACGTCAATTGTGTTACCTTCTTCAAGTGTAACATACGCCTTCTTGACGTCCTTACGAGTACCGAGCGAGCCGCGGAAGCGTTTCACTTTACCCTTGGTGATGGATGTATTCACGGCCTTAACCTTTACACCAAACAGGGCTTCTACAGCCTGCTTGATCATTGGCTTGTTGGACTCGATCGACACTTCAAAAACCACGGCGTTGTTTTCAGACGCTGTTGTGGCTTTTTCAGTGATGATCGGCTTGCGAATTACATCATAGTGTTCTGCTTTAGCGCTCATTTGAGACGAGCCTCCAGTGCTTCGACACCAGCTTTGGTCAAGACAAGTGTGTCCGACTTCAGGATGTCATAAACGTTTGCGCCTTGGCTTGGCAGCACGTTCAATGTTTCGATGTTGCGTGACGCGCGCAGAAAATCTGCGTTCACTTCGGTTCCATCGATAATCAACGCACGCTTCCACCCCAATGCACCGACCGTTTTGGCCAATACAGACGTTTTTGCATCTTTGATGTCGATGTTATCGATGATCACCAGTTCACCCGCAGCTACCTTCGCAGAGAGTGCGTGACGCAACCCCAACTTACGGAACTTTTTAGTCAACTCGTGGCCATGGCTACGCGGTGTTGGGCCTTTGTATGTACCACCCCCACGGAAGATTGGCGCGCTTCGTGCACCGTGACGTGCGCCACCAGTGCCTTTTTGGCGATAAATCTTCTTTGTGGAGTATTTAACATCCGAACGACCAAGCGTGGAATGCGTACCAGCCTGCGCGTTATTACGCTGCCAACGGACGACACGGTGCAGAATATCTGCACGTGCTTCAAGACCGAAGATTGCATCGTCAAGATCGATGGAACCAACAGCTTTGCCGTCAAGATTGATTGAATCAGCCTTCATTGTTTTCGCCTCCAGCAGATGGTGTTTCGGTCTCGGCTGCGTCCTGTGCGGCTTGTTCTGCTTCAGCGGCGGCCTGTGCGGCTGCAGCTTCTTCAGCGGCAGCAGCGGCGGCGGCTTCTTCTGCCAAACGCTTGGCTTCTTCATCCAAGGACTTCAAACCTGCGGGGTACATCACATTTTCAGGTGTCGGCTTTTTAACCGCATCCTTCAACGTGACCCAATTCCCTTTGGAACCTGGAACAGCGCCCTTAACCATAATCACGCCACGATCAGCATCTGTGCGGATCACTTGCAGGTTTTGTGTGGTCACGCGGGCATTACCCATGTGTCCGGCCATCTTTTTGCCTTTGAAAACCTTACCTGGATCCTGACACTGACCAGTTGACCCGTGCGAACGGTGGGAAACGGACACACCGTGTGTCGCGCGAAGACCGCCAAAGTTATGACGCTTCATCGCACCCTGAAAACCCTTACCAATCGAGATGCCGGATACGTCAACGTACTGGCCCTCGAAGTAGTGGTTCGCAGTGATCTCTTCACCAACATTGATCATGTTTTCCGCAGCAATGCGGAATTCAACGACCTTGCGCTTTGGCTCTACTTTAGCAGCAGCAAAGTGACCGCGCATCGCTTGTGACGTGCGCTTCACTTTTGCAGCACCGGCACCCAGCTGAACAGCAACATAGCCATCCCGCTCGATTGTGCGCTGTGCAACAACTTGTACATTTTCAAGAGCAAGAACGGTCACAGGAATCTGACGACCATCTTCCATGAACAACCGTGTCATGCCCAATTTTTTTGCGATAAGTCCTGTACGGAGCATAATAATCTACCCCTTACACGGAAATCTGGACGTCAACACCAGCGGCAAGATCGAGCTTCATCAGCGCGTCTACTGTTTGTGGTGTCGGGTCAACGATATCAAGCAAGCGCTTATGCGTGCGAATTTCGAACTGGTCGCGCGATTTTTTGTCAACGTGCGGTCCACGCAGAACTGTAAAACGCTCGATCTTGTTCGGCAACGGGATCGGGCCACGAATGGACGCTCCTGTACGCTTTGCTGTGGAAACGATTTCCGCAGTGCTTGCGTCAAGCACACGGTAATCAAACGCCTTCAGGCGGATGCGGATGTTTTGGCTGGCTGCCATGTTCATCACCCCTAAGATTAGGGTCTAGAGCGGAGAGGAGGAGCGCCGCTCATCGGAGCCCCTCGTCGCGTCTTTATCGAAAGGAATAAGGGCACGCGAAGCGCACCCTTTCCAGATAAGTGCTCTATAGGGGGAAGAACCGCCTGTAGCAAGAGCCATCGGCACAGCGATACTGGCCCAATTCACACGAAGATCGCGCATTTAACCGCAATATTAACGCTTTCGATGCTTTCGACGAATAACATCACGCAAAAGAGGTCATCCATGCATAGAATCGTTGATATAGTTGCCCCAAGATCGCTTCTCGACCTGATCTTTAAGGCTGTTGTTATATGTGTGTGTTTTACATGTTTTGAATTGCTTGTCGGGTATCTGACGCGCGGATTCCCTGTCGGGTATAGCACATTGATTACATTTCTAAGCGCAGCGCCATTTGGATTATTCGTAATGACAATCCTTAAGGCACAACGAGATTTAAAAGAACGGTTGCAATACCTGTCTTCAACGGATGTTTTAACCGGCCTCTTAAATCGTCGCACGTTTTTCGAGCGGGCCGATGATCTTCTCGAGGCAGGAGAAAACGTCGTTGTCCTGATGGTTGATTTGGATTTTTTCAAGAAAGTAAATGATACCTACGGTCACCGTGCTGGTGACATCGCGTTGATAGCGGCAGGACAACATTTACAAGCCACAACGCGTGACTGTGATGTTGTCGGGCGAATTGGTGGCGAAGAATTTGCAATTTTATTACGGATCGGTGACCTCCAATCCGTTGATGAAATAGTTGCAAACATCTTTGAGCCAATAAAGGTTCAGCCGCGCGATGATACGCCCCATGCTTTCGCGCCGTTTGAGGTTACGATGTCGATCGGCGCAGTGATCGCAGAACCGGATGTTTCCCTAAACACACTTTTAGAACTTGCAGATGAGGCACTATATTTCGCAAAAAAAACTGGGCGAAACATAGTTCTGTATCACACAGCGGACATCATGTCTAACAAGCACGCAGAGGCCGGATAAGGTTGTTTAGACAATAAAAAAGGCCGCCCCGTGAGGAGCGGCCTTTTTATATACGCTGCGAGGCGCGCTGTTATGGTTTCAAAAAAACCATGCCAACTTAGCCTTCGTAATCGTTGGCAAGCCAGAAAGGCTTACTCTACGATT
>Ga0222645_101232_pt1 | contig 11584 bp, 9 predicted proteins | sample AntAcemetagen292_FD_179881 | JGI IMG/M metagenome (GOLD analysis project Ga0222645, IMG submission 179881) | Saline water microbial communities from Ace Lake, Antarctica - #292 | ecosystem: Environmental > Aquatic > Non-marine Saline and Alkaline > Saline | place: Antarctica: Ace Lake | collected...
TTGTTTAGAACTTCGCTCGCAACTGCACACCAAAGTAACGGTCAGCATCACGCGGGATCTGATAACGGAAGTTATCACCGCTATAGGTGGTGACATAACTTTCATCGGTTAGATTTTTGCCAATGACAGAAACTCTGTAATTATCATCATCGAACGAGAAAGCCAAGCTGGCATTAATAATTCCATAATCAGGTAATTGCGCTTCTGGGTTTGTTTCTGCAGTGGCACCTGGAGCCCCGGCAAAAATTTCATCTGTGTACACATATGAGCCATTTAAGAAAATTTCCATATCTTCTAATTCCCAGACATATTGGCCGGTAACCGAGTATTTTAGATCAGGTGAAAAAGGCAGATCGTCACCTGAACTACCATCACAACTATCCAAACCAACGGGACATAAAAACTGATCTACTTCAGCATCCACCGTTGAAAGGCCACCCGTCAAAGTCAGCTGGTCTGTGGCTTGCCACATAAAGTCAAATTCTGCACCTTGAGTGATAATCGAGCCAGCGTTGGTTAAACGAGTAATAAACACCCCATCTAACAATTCGGGATTATTAGCTTGAAACCCATCAATTTCAGTACGAAATATAGCGGCATTAAAAATTAAGTCGCGGCTCGCATATTTATAACCTAGCTCATAAGCATCTGAAGTTTCTGCGCCGATAGGTAAGGCGTCGTTATCAGACATATTGTAAAACACGTTAAATGCAGGGCCCTTGTAGCCTTGAGAATAGGTCGCGTACACCATGCTGTCTTCGCTGATATCAAACTGCGCGCCAAATTTACCTGATACATTTGATTCTTCGGTAGAGCCTTGGTAATCAGTATCAAATCCACGCACACCTACACCAGTGCGGCTATATTGGTCATTACTTCTGCGGTTGTGTGAATAACTGACCTCATCATCGGTATAGCGTACACCAAACAATAATCTGAAATCATCACTGATGTGATATTTACCATCAGCAAATAAGGCCCAGTTAGCAAATTCTGTTGCCATAAAAGCTGTGGCGCTGACGATATCATTAGAATTACAGCTTAAGCCTTCGTCGCTGATAAATTGTTCTATTGCGGCATCAGATGGATCAGTCGCACCCAGTACGTCGACTAAGTATTTGCCAATAGCTGCGGGGAATTGGCCTCCGTTGTTTTGACAACTGGCGTCACGTGTAAAACTACGTTCAGACTGTTGATTCCACCAGAAAAACCCCGCTTGGTAGTCCAAAGCTTCGCCTGTTGGTGAGGCGATACGCAATTCCTGAGACACTTGATCCCATTCTTGAGGGCCAACATCATGTAGTTGAAATGGCACACCAAATACTGGTAAGGGTGAATCGCCAGCAGTAGATGTAAAATCACCTTCTCTAAATTCAGTATTACTCCAACCGCGCCATGCAGTAATTGATGTCAACTGATGGTCGCCCAACTCCTTGTCTACTTGAATAGAAAACGCAGTTGTTTCATCTAATGTGCGTGTTTCGAAATCATGGTCGATTTGTCTTTGCTCAAGATCTAAATCACCGACACCAGTGCTGTTGGGTGAGGCTTCTGAATTATGACGGCCACTAGGCGTTAGTTCTAAATCTGCACAACAGCTATCATTTGAATTAACATTTTCAAAGATAAACAAGATATCAGTATCACCAGGCGCATTGATATCAAGCATGGCACGTACGCCTTCTTTATCGTAGCCACTGACAGTTTGGTTGTTGTATACGTTATTGATGTATCCATCGAACTGAGATTTTAAAACAGTTAAACTACCGTTTACATTGTCGTTTAACGGGCCTGAAACACTGGTCTTTAAACGGTATTCGTTATCTTCAAATAAGGTGGCTTCAAAGCTACCTGAAAACTCATCAGTAGGGCGTTTAGTAGTAATATTGACCACACCTGCTGATGCGTTTTTACCAAAAAGTGTACCTTGTGGGCCACGTAATACTTCAATACGCTCAAGATCATATAAGTCGACAAAAGCCTGCCCAGAACGTCCTAACACCACGCCATCAACAACAGTTGATACACTGGGTTCAGCAGCCACGCTAAATGAAATGGTACCTACGCCACGAATGGTGATCGCTGAGTTACGCGTAGTGTTACCTTTTCTAAAGCTTACTGAGGGCACTAAGGCTTGTAGACCTTCGATGTTGGCAGAAAACGCTGAGTTGATTTGGTCTTCTCTTAGCACCGTGACTGCGACAGGCACTTCATTTAGGTTTTCAACACGCTTTTGCGCGGTAACAGTAATAGTTTCAAAACCTTGTTTTTCTTTACTTTCAGCTTCTTGAGCGTTGGCGGTTAAACCAATCGTCATACAAGCTGTTAGTGCAAGAGCTTTGGTAATGCTGGTGTGTAGGTTACTGGGTTTAAGTTGCATCGTGTTCTCCCAAGATTTATTCTTGATCTAGTTATGTAACCGCGCTCCAATGAAGAGTGTTTCTACTACTGGAGTGACGACTTATGTGTTATTGGATAGTTGCACCAATTATTATTATTTATGTAGTATCATTTGACTGTCTTATATAAGACAGAAGATATAGAAAATTTAACCTCTAAGTAAAAAATATGCAATCATTTTGTTGCTTAGAAGTTAATTGATTGTCTATGTATTATGAAACATGTGATCAAGCAAGTGCTCAAGCATGTGATAGAGAACGTGATGAAGTACATTTGTTAAAAGCTGTATTAACTGATACTGGCATTACACTGCTCTACCGAAGTTTCCAACAGATCTAACCATTCTTGCCCAAAGTTAGTGATGAACCACTGACGCATGTTGACTGATGCGTCTTTAAAAGCCTGCTTTTCGGCAACTGAAGGGCGATAAATAGTACCGCCGGCTTCCTCAAAAATTTTATAGGAATGACTTTCCTGAGTGGCGACAAATTTATTGGCGGCTGCTTTTTGTTTAGCGAATCCCTGTAGCACGATCTGTTGAATATCTTGTGGTAGAGTTTTCCATATGGGCTCAGAAAACCACCATAGAGTGGCCATATAGGAGTGCCCATCAAGGATGATGTATTTAAGATGCTCTTCTAATTTAGCGCCGATAATATCTTGAATACCGTTTTTACTGCCCTCGACCACACCGGTCGCTAAAGCGGTATACAGCTCAGCCCAGGAAATGGGAGTAGGGTTGGCACCTAGTTGCTTCACTAACTCTTGTTGAATATCAGCAGGAGTAGTGCGGATTTTTTGACCTTTTAAATCATCAGGACTGCGAATAGGTTTATTCGTAGTAGCAAAATTACGCCAACCTCCAGTATTTGATACACCAATTAAGCGAATGTTTAAGCCATTGCCCAGCACTGTTTCTCGCATTTTATGCAAAATAGGCCCATCTAAAACACATTCAGCTTGTGCGTCACTAGTAAATACATAAGGTAAATCCAACACCTGAGCCGGTGCGAAAAAGTTACCCGTACCGCCTGCTGTACTGGGAAATATTTCCAACACGCCCGATTGTAAATTCCCAATGCATTCAGGTACACCGCCACAAAATTGCCCTGAAGCATATAATTGAACTTGCACTCGTCCGTTACTATTTTTTTCGACATACTCTTTGAACGCTAATAGGCCAATATAATCTTCATCTTGAGTAGAAGCCTGAATCGAGGCTTTAATAGTAAATTCTGCTTGAGTCACATTAGCTTGAAAAATGCCTACCAAGCAACCAACCATAATTAACCCATAAATAATCAGTAGTATTAAGCGTTTAGTCGTCATGTTAAGCGAATCCAAAAAACGTAGGTAAGGTCATAGTCAAAGCAGGGAAGTAAGTGATCAAAAATATAACCGTCGCTTCCACTGCTAAAAAGGGCAGCATTTCTAAAGCAATATTTTCAGTTTTTTCACCTGACACTGATGCTGCAACAAACAATACTAAACCCATAGGGGGGGTGGCGAGTCCAACGGTTAAGTTCACACACATTATAACTGCAAAGTGTAATGGGTCTATGCCTAAAGAAATGAATATAGGGGCGAGTACAGGGCCTAAAATTAGGATTGCAGGTCCTGCATCCAAAAACATGCCTATGGCAAACAGGAATAAGTTGATGATCAGCAATAGCAATAACACATTGTCGGTAATACCTGTTATTTGTGAGGCAAGCGTATCAGCCATACCTGATACTGTGATGATCCAAGCAAAAGTGACTGCCGAACCGACCAATAATAAAATGGTGCCAGACTGTACTGCGGCATTGACTAATATGGTGGGTAACTTATTAAATTTGAGGGTGTGGGTCACAAACAAGGTGATAATTAATGCATAACCTGCAGCAACGGCTGCGGCTTCGGTGGGGGTAAACACCCCAAGCACTATTCCGCCTAACAATATGACCGGTGTTAATAGTGGCAAAAAAGAACTTTTTAATGCACTACCACGTTCGTGCCATGTCGCTTTTGCATTAGCTATTGGGTAATTTCGCTTTTTAGCAATATGGTTAGTCATTAACATTAAGCCAGCACAAATCAATATGCCGGGAACTATTCCAGCTAAAAACATACCTGCAACAGACACGTTCATAATAAACGCATACAAAATCATAATACCGGAAGGCGGAATAATTGGGCCAATCACTGATGACGCCGCAGTCACTGCTGCCGCAAAACGTCTGCTGTAACCATTTTGCTCCATAGCGGGGATGAGCATTTTACCTAACGCCGAAGTGTCGGCTACCGCTGAGCCAGATAAACCAGCGAATAACACAGAAGATAAAATATTCACCTGTGCTAATCCACCTCGATAGTGACCTATCAAGGTTTGGCTAAAACGTACTATTGATTGAGTAATACCGCCTTGATTCATCAGCTCGCCAGCGAGTATAAAAAACGGTACCGCCATCAAAGGAAAAGAATTCATACCTGAGTAAAGCCTGTTTAATAAAGCAGAAAAGAACACTTCTTTACCATCTAAAATTAAGCTGACCCCAGGACCAATTAACAGTGCAAAAATAACCGGTGCACCAGCAGTTAACAATAATATAAATACCCAAAAATAACTTAACGACATACTAGGTGGCATCCTGCTGTGGAGTAAAGCAATGATCTAATGGCAAGCATAATTGCTCGATAAGTCTTTCTAAGCCAACCAAACAAATTGAACCAAAAGCAAACGGGGCACAACTATAAAAATAGGCTAATTTGATAGGTACTGAGGATGCATTGATACTCAACCCTGTTTGCCAGAAATCTAAGCTTTGAATAAAAAATATACCGCATATAGCGATCACTAATAAAGTGATCAGTAGTTCGGTTATTCTGCGTAAAAGTGCTGGCAGCGCATCGGCAAACATTTCAATCGACACATTTAAGTGCGCACGATATGCCCAGGGTGCGACTAAACAGGCTACCCAGACCATAGCAAATTTAGCCAGCTCTTCAGTCCACACCAATGAATCGTTAAGTACATAGCGAAAAAAAACTTGCGCCAATATCATGCCCAACATAAGTGCCAGTAATCCCCCCGCTAAGTTTTTAGCCAGACTTGCAATACCATAATTGAGCTTACCCAAAGGCGTATTGATTGTGAATAACGTTTGCTGCAGTTTAATCATGGTGACATTTCATCTTTGATTGGCCAGTAATAACTGATTTGTTGGCCGATTGATGGATTCTCTAGCTGTCCAGTGTGCAACACATCAGGGCCAATGGGTATTTGCTGTCCCTTGGGAACAAATACAGCCATTTCATCTAGGGCTAGGGTTAATTGGTGAACTTTACCCCCAGTAAACACTTGTTGCTCAGGGAACCTCAACCATTGGCCTTGAGGCAAGTAAAACTCTACTTCGCCACCGACTTGCGTGCAAGGCACCACTAATAAATTATCACCAAACATAAACTGTATTTCAAAACCTCGGGCTAATCTGTCATCAGCAAAAGCTAAAGCCATGGCGCGCATTAATGGCAAACCTGTTTCGCTGGCTTGCTGCATGGCAGCTTGAATATAAGGAATAAGCTGGTAACGTAATTTTAATGCTTGGTTAACCGCGTTTTCTGCGTCAGAACTGTAACTCCAAGGCTCTCTTTGCCCTATGCCGTGCAAGCGTAGATGTGCAGAAAATACAGCAACCTGCGACCATCGTACAAATAACTCTGAGTCACGAGTGTCTTTGTAAAAGCCGCCCACGTCTGTGGCAAAATAAGGTGCACCAGACATACCCCAAGACAAAGCACCACGAATACTGCCAATCAAGCCACCCCAATCGGCTTGTGGATCGCCGCCCCATTGGCTAGGGTAGCGTTGTGAGCCAGTCCATGCGCTGCGGCTAAATAAAAAGGGGCCTGTTTGACTATATTTTTGGGCGGCTTGATACACACAGCGGTTGTATAACAAACTATACACATTATGTAGCCTGTGCCCTGAGTCGCCGTTGTGAGCAAGCATATTGTCATCTTCCACTTGCTCACCAAAGTCGGCTTTGATCATATCTATGCCTAGGTCAAATAAAGGTTTGTGCGACTCCAGCCAAAAATCAAATGCATCGGGGTGGGTGAAATCGACTATACCTGACTCAGGTAACGGCGTGAGTACTTCGGCAAAAGCACTCATATCCCACTGATAACGGTAAGCTTCGCCGCTACGTTTATCTGTGAGTAACCAGCCTTTATTCGCCATCTTTTCAAATAACGGATTTTGTACCGATACTAAAGGGTATTCCCAAATACACACTTTAAAATGCATCGCTTTTAAGTCACTAATGACTTTACTGGGCGCAAAGTCAGCAAATCGTTTGGGATCCCATTCAAAGGCGAAACGTGTGTCGGTATCTTGCCATGCACGACCATCTAAAGTGATCACATCGCAAGGCATATTGTGTTCACGCACCGCTTTGGCAGTAGCCATCAATTCGGGTACGTCTTTGTAATACGCTTTAGATAAAATAACTCCCAAACTCCATACTGGCGGCACCGGTGCTTTACCAGTGAGTTCAGTGTATTGGTGGATTATTTCAGCCCCATCTTTACCTTTGAGTATAAATATATCTAACGCATCATCTTCTATCAACAAGCCGTAAGCTCTTTGCGACCAAGGTGCATAACCAACCGCATGAGTCACCGGTGCCGGTGTATGTACAAACACACCCCATCCAGATGGGCTCCAAGCAAAAGGTGTATTTTTATATGAAATCTCGGCGTTGACTCCAAGGGCATCATGATTATATGAGCGAATAAACTGACCTCGCTTATTTAAGCTTGACCATTTTTCACCCAACCCATACACAGCTTCTTCCGCACCTAGGTCCAAGCTAAACAGCCATCCCTGAGCTGTTTTTGCTAAAGGTGGCATCCGATACTGGCGTACAAAGTGCCCATCATTAGGCGTTTTTTGTACGCTTTTCCCATTGCAGCTCAGTGAAAATGAAAAAGGAGTGTGCTGAATGACTAGTTTACAGTTACCTGAAGTAATAGTGGTACTGTGCTCTAAATAGCTGAGGCCACAAGGTATTGTATCGGGCTCTTGCAGTAACATTTCATAATTGGCGCTAGACTTACCTGCTATTCTTAAGCGAAGTCCACATGAGTGAAAACTTAGTTGCAGCAGGCCAACGGATGTGGGCAGCATAACTGAGGCATCATTGGTCAGGTAAGCTTCACCTATCACAGTCACCTGAGGCACAATATTCCAGTTAGGCGCTGATAAGTTAAGTTCGCAAGCAAGTGGTGCTGTAGGCACGGATGTAGGTACGGGTGTAAGCACGGGTGTAAGCAAAGACAAAGGTAACCTCTGATAGTTTTCTAATCGCTACATTTTACTCACCAGACACCAACTTCAATATATTTCCGGGCATTGCTACCTAGTGCATGAGATGAGTATGACTGAGTGTGGATAAAGAGTGCGTTATTAATCTTATATAAGACATAAGTTATAGTAGTGTTAAATTATTGTCAATCGATGAGAATAATCGATGGGTATGAATGTCATAGACTAATGTTTTTAGCTATTTTGACTGGGTCTTAATCAGCAAGCTCCATCGTTTCTTAATGATAATATTTATTTAATATCTTGTATAAGAGTGACAGTTGATACTACTCTAGATGCATATTAACTTGCTGTTCACATTAATGAATAAAAATCGTTTCGATAATAAACTCAGTCGTCCTGGGCTAGCTTTTCAACCTTTGTATAAACAAGTTGAAGAACACGTAACTCAACTTATTGTTGAGCAACGTTGGAAGCCTGGCGAAATGTTGCCTAACGAATTTCAGTTAGCGAGTGAGTTAAGTGTGAGCCAAGGTACAGTGCGTAAGGCTTTAAACAGTTTAACTGACGCTAAAATTTTGAATCGAAGACAAGGTATTGGTACTTTTGTATCTGAACATACGGGCCATCACAGCTTGTATCGGTTCTTCCCGTTGATTGCTGATGGAAAAACACCCGAGTTGCCTAAAGCAGAATTATTATCGATAGAAACGCACACGGCGACTGAGCAAGTTGCCCAAGCGCTAAAACTAGAACTTGCTGCAAAAGTCATAGTATTAAGTAGAAGACGAATTTTGAATGACGAATTTTGTATTGCTGAAACCATCTATTTACCACACAAATATTTTGCTATTTTAGAAAAAGAGCCTCAAGTCCCCCACACGCTTTATCATTTTTATCAGACTCAATTTAACTTAACCGTACGAAACACTCGCGACAGTATTAAAGCCGTACTCGCGACAAAGAAAGATGCTCAGATGTTAGACATACTCGAAGGAGAGCCTTTGCTTGAAGTAACAAGAGTTACCCATTCACTGGACAACAAGGCGATTGAATTTAGGCTAAGCCGCTGCCGCAGTGATAAATACCATTACTTGGTGGAGTTAGGTTAAGTCGTTGTTACTGAAAAATTATTATTGATTCAACGCGTGAATAAAAAATTTATTTTTTAGATGTTGATGCCTTTAAGTAAGTTATGCACAAGACTTCTAATCGATCTATTTGTAGTGTTGATTTAAGTATCATCTGATTTATCGCTAGCAAGTTAGCTTAAATATAAATCAATCACTACCGCTACTTATAGCCAGCCTTTTGATGTCCATACGTGAGTAATATCGCATACCCAAGCTTGATTAAGTGTTTGCACGAAAAAATCCTGCTTGAGCACATTGTCATAAATAGTCTTTTTGTGGTCACCGTTAGTGGTGGCTTTATACCTCTTTTTGTACCGCACTCAAACGCCTACTCCAGCATCTCTTGATGCGTGATGTCATCAGGCTTATCCGTTTGACGTTTTTGATAACGGTGAAAACTGTGACAACTGTAATGGTTGTGACTTTGTACACTCAATAATCTGCACATTAAACATATGGGCCAAGTCTTTTTATATTGAGTAATAAATACATAATTTACCCGGTTTTTTTGGCAAAAAAGACTGACGATATTTTCAATATTTCCGGCTCTATTTAGAAATGCTTAACTTATCTCTCTAGGCTATGGACTTAGGCTTTTTCAAGTGTCAGTGCGCTATTACCTAAAAAAGTATAACCTTCACTGTCCTTGGCCCTTTTAAATCAACGCCTGAGTACCTGAGTACTGAGACCTAAATTCCTAGCCGTTTTTACTTGACTGTATCTTTGCTCTAACGCCAATGAAATGGTATTTAGCTTGAACTCTTTTGAGTGTTGTTTATGCGCTGTCATTGCCTCTTTTTAGTTATGTCTATTATGTCTTAACTATGGAAGGCGTATTTATTCAACTATGTTGTTATTTTGAGATTAAATTCATCAAGTGATAAGTTTACACATTAATCAATGTTGTTTGATTTTAGTGTTCACAAGCTCTCCATATCTTCAGATACAGTTATTTCATAACTCAAGATATAGGTGTGTTTGCGACTAAATAAAATGGTAATAGCCATTGCTTCACCCTTATAAACTGGATAAAAGTCCGTTACAGCGTAAATAACTTGATTATCATGCCCTCATTTCGATTAGATGTGTAAAGTAAGTAATGCAGCATACAGATTGTGGGAAATACAAAATGAAATTATTATCTTTTATCACCATGATACTGGTATTAACGAGCTTTAACTTTCAGGTGAGTAGTATGACAAAAGTAATCCATGATTCTTCAAACACAAAAACAGTATTTGAACCCATGATGGATGATAAATGGATTGGAATAGGCATTTCTTATGGGTCTTACCGTGACGGTGAAAGTCCGAGTAAAGATAGTGTCTCGTCTGAGAAAGATATTCTACAAGATATGTTGTTATTAACCGCGAACAGCAGTCAATCTTGGAACCTTATTCGTATGTATGCCGCTGACTCGGCTAGCGAACAAGTGCTGAAGACCATTAAAAAACATAACTTACCTGTTAAAGTCATGCAAGGGGCTTGGTTGTCGTCTTCCCAAACAGATGAAAAAAACGAACAGCAAATTTCAGAAGTTATCCGCCTAGCTAATGAATATAAGGATATTGTGGTAACGGTTAATCTTGGTAATGAGATTTTCGTTGACTGGTCAGCACATAAATTAGACGTATCTGATTATCCCAAATATTTGGCATGGGTTAGGAGAGTTCAAAAAGAAACTGAAGTGCCAGTCACACTAGCTGACGACTATAATTTTTGGAATAAACCATGGAGCCAAGAAATAGCTCAAGCCTTGGATTATATCGTTTTGCATGCTTATGCGATGTGGAACTCACAAACGTTAGAAAATGCGTTGCCATGGACCGAGCAGACCTTCCATGACATTCAGGCATTACATCCCACTAAACAAATTGTGTTAGGCGAGTCAGGTTGGGCAACTAGCGCGATAACTAGTAATGGTGACGAAAGCCTGATCATTGGCGAAGCCAGCGAAAAGGCACAAAAAGTTTTTTACAGCGCATACCGACAGTGGCTAATAGATAATCATATTGTGTCTTACTATTTCGAAGCATTCGATGAAAAGTGGAAAGGTGGCGAAGACCAACCTAGTAGTATTGCTGAGAAAAATTGGGGAATATTTCGTTCGAACCGTACACCTAAAACGACATTAGAAGAATATTATAATACTTTATCAAGCCACCCATGATAATTGATTAACAATGAAAGTAAGCTACACTTTTATTACCAAATAAGTTGTAGGATTAATATCATGCCTCAGCCTCGTAGTAGCCAGATTAGTTTATCAGATACCCCTTACTATCATTGTGTTTCCCGCTGTGTACGGCGCTCTTTCCTGTGTGGGTTTGACAAATACTCAGTACTTTATCAAGCCACCCATGATAATTGATAAACAATGAAAGTAAGCTACACTTTTATTACCAAATAAGTTGTAGGATTAATATAACGCCGTGCGCGACTTTTAAAGTCAGTGATGTATTGAAAAAGGCATGATCTAGCCTTATTTAGTTATCGCTAAAAAAACAAAAAAAGCTATTACGACCATACCGTTAGAAGAGTTTATCATTTGGGTTTACTGTTGGACAGATGAAAATATGAGTGAAGTCTTAGGAAATACCACGTTGAGGAGTCGAGGATTTAAATGACATAAAGGTCATTACGATGGAAATTGTGGGGGAATTTCTTTCATATGACTGTGATAAAAGGATTTGGGCATACTTTAAAACGCATTGGCTACCGTGGTTTCCTAAGCTGACTTCAC
>Ga0222645_101234_pt1 | contig 11574 bp, 9 predicted proteins | sample AntAcemetagen292_FD_179881 | JGI IMG/M metagenome (GOLD analysis project Ga0222645, IMG submission 179881) | Saline water microbial communities from Ace Lake, Antarctica - #292 | ecosystem: Environmental > Aquatic > Non-marine Saline and Alkaline > Saline | place: Antarctica: Ace Lake | collected...
AACGCGGCGTGTGAGACGAATATTTTTTGGTGGATATTTGCGGCGAATTTCCCTGGAGAGAAATACGGGTGTTGCTGACTAGCACAGCAGCCCCCAAGCGACTAGGGAGACCCCTGTGTATCCTGTTGTTAATACAAGAAAGAAAGTATATTATTCGTTTCCGGGCGGTTCGAGCGCGGGTTGAAAATCACAAACGCGGCTGGGCGAATATTCAACGCGCAGTGTGAGAAAGACCAGTGGGGCCAGTCCGTTCTTTTGTTCAAAAATCAGTGGAACGTGGGTCTATTTTTATTGAAAACAAATTGTCTTTTTCGGCGTGGTCTATAGTTTGTTTCGTGTATCGTCTTCTCAGTGTGACAGTGCTTGGTTCTCGTTTAGCCAGGCCACCACATCCGGGTGTTCATTCTGCGTCGCAATCGACATGCACCCCTGCAAGTAAATAGGGCACCCGTTCTCGATCGCCCACTGCAGCGCCTCGAGTTGCCCGTCATGCGCCGCAGAAAAGCACGTCTCGTAGTTCCACGGGCAGCCGTTGGCGCGCGCCCACCGCAGTATATCAACACGCCCGCCTCTCGCCGCCCACGAGCACGTTGTCCTGTCCCATGGGCAGTCATTTGCGCGCAGCCACTGAAGCATCCTGAGGTGTCCACCATGCGCCGCAAACATACACTCATACTCGTCCCACGGGCAGCCTTTCGTGCGCGCCCACTGCAGCACCTCGAGGTGCCCTTTAAGTGCCGCCAATGAGCACGTGTTTTGGTCCCACGGGCACCCGTTGGCGCGCGCCCACTGCAGCACATCGAGATGCCCTCCTTCTGCTGCCATTGAGCACGTTGTATACTCCCACGGGCAGCTGTTCGCGCGCAACCACTGAAGCATCCCGAGATAGCCGTGTGCCGCCGCAATCGCGCACGTCTCTGCAACCCACGGGCAGCCGTTCACGCGCGCCCACTGCAGCATATTGAGGTGTCCGCCCCTCGCCGCCCCCGAGCACGTTCACTCGTTCCACGGGCAGCCGTTCGCGTGTAACCACTGCAGCACCTCAAGGTGCCCGCCAATCGTCGCGAACGCGCACGTCTCCTCGTCCCACGGGCAGCCGTTCGCGCGCGCCCACTGCAGCACTTCGAGCTGCCCGCCCTTTGCGGCCAAGCTGCACACGTTTGGCAGACTACCTTTCTTGGCCTAGTGCTTAAGGGTTTCTAAGCACCCGAGCTCCGCTGCTTCCTCAGCCGGCAGCTCATCCACCGAAAGTCCCGTCTGGTCCACCGCGTCGCGCATCGCGCGATTCACCGCGCGTAGCCGCGCGAGAACGATGGGGTCAGTGTCAGATCTGAGAACGTGAGTGACCACGACTTCTTGCGGAAGGCCGGGGAAAGCCTCTTGCGTGGAGGGCTCGTGCGTATCGGTCGTCTGCGCTGCGCGTGCCTTTCTGCGCGCACGTTTGGCAGCGCCGGTGAGGGACTTAGGGGGCATCGTGGGGAGAGGTGGTAGTGTTTGGTGTGAGAGGCGCGAGGCGTTGTGGCTTGCGTTTTCTAGGACGTTACGAAAGTTGTTGCTTTGAAAGCAAACCGCACTGCCCTAAAAATTCAGATTGCCACTGTGAGCCTCACAACAAAATGCTGAGACTGGATGTTATGTTGCTATTTGCTTTTGCCAAATCTCGGAATGGCGTTATTTTCCGAAACCTTCGAAGCCTTCGGTTCGGTTCTATTCCTTTCTTCGTCGACGCATTCCCCTCCACTTCCCAGCGCGCATCCAAGCCGCACGTCACGCACTCTCCTCACACCTCACAACTCACGACCATGTCTGACACCAAGATCATCACTGTCATCGGCGCCACTGGCGCGCAAGGCGGCGGCGTCGTGCGCACGCTTTCCGGCAGATCTGGGTACGAGATCAGGGCGATCACGCGCGACACCTCGTCTGACAAAGCAAAGTCGCTCGCGGCGATGCCTGGCGTCACCGTCGTCGCCGCTGACCTGGATGACGTGTCTTCCCTGGAGAAAGCCTTCGAAGGCGCGTACGGCGTGTTCGCGGTGACGAACTTCTGGGAGCACTTCTCGCCCGCGAAGGAGCTGGCGCAGGCTGAAAACATCGCCATGGCGGCAAAAAATACGGACGTGAAACACGTCGTGTGGTCCACCTTGGAACACACCCCTTCCCATCACGACTGCGTGAACATCCCGTCCATCGACAAAGACGGCGTTGAGTACAAAGTTCCCCATTTCGACGCGAAAGGCCTGGCGGACGCGTTGTTCACGAAACACGGCGTGCCCACCACCAACCTGTACACCGCCTTTTACTTCGACAACTTGGTGCACTTCGGCATGGGCCCAAAGCCGGATGGCGACGGCGGATACGCGTTAACCTTCCCCATGCCCGCCGATGACCTTCTTCCCTGCATCGCCGCCGAGGACATCGGCGCGTGCGCTGCTGGTGTCTTCGGCGACGAATCCTTGATTGGGAAAACCATCGGGGTCTCTGGGGAGAACCTAACGTGCGTCGCCATGGCGGAGAAGTTAGCCACGCATCTCAAAAAGCCAGTCAAGTACAAGCAAGTCACTTTCGACCAATACCGCTCCTTCGGGTTCCCCGGAGCCGACGACTTGGGGAACATGTTCCAGTTCAAATCCGAAACCAACAAAGCGTTCGTCGCGCGAAGAGACGTTACCTTCGCGAAGACGTTACACCCGGAACTGATGGACATGGACGCGTGGCTGACAAAGCACGTGGACACGATTCCCATGGAGTAATTTTGCGCGAAGAACCTTCTCAATTCGTTCACGAGTTTCGGGAAGTACTCCAAGCTTCTGCTACCCGGTTTCGAGGGGTCGTACGGCATACCGAGCTGGTCATACGAGTTCAAGAAGAAAAAAAACGAGTTGAGCGGGATGATTTTCAGCTGATGATTCTCGCTTTCGTTGACTGTTGACTTTCAGTCATGGTAACTCTTTTGTTGAATATTCATCACACCCAGATAAATCACCCACAAGAATAGCTTCCCCTTCCCTTCCAACACACGAATTCGCCGTGTGTCGACCTTCCTCTCCCCGTCTTGGTCAAACCGGTCTCACGCGCTTCACCCAGAAGAAACTGGAAATAATAGTACTGAACGAAAATCAAAATGAAAAAAAAACAAATCGGCAATCCACTTCACTCCAAAAGAGGCTTGAAAAACGTACGCTTGACCCGGTAAAAAGGAAGCGACCCGATGAAACTGTTGAATGGAAGGCCACTCGTGGACTCTTCGTGACCCCATCAGATAAGGGTGCGTAAGCGTGGCAATCTGCGCGGAAACCAGCCGTGAGACTAGAAACCGCACGGAGAAAGAAGCTCGATAGGATAGAGCGATTACGAAGACCGGGAACTGCGACGTGACGGCGAGCATGCAACCGAGAGAGAGAGTGCAAGGGTGAACGAACTTCCATCTACCACTTAATGCGTCAAGAGTGATGTAAAGCTATGTACGCGGTGTAATAATTCAATGACGCATTCAGCGTTCACAATCTAAACGTGCATCAGTGGGAAATAGAGCGTCGAATACTTCGAAATTGAATGATTCCAATCTCGAGGATCCAGCTGACGGATTTCGTATTTCTCCGGTTCAGGCAGTTCTGAAGTGCCCAGTCGTGAAACAATCAGGCAGCCATTAACGCCGTCGATGTTCAGCGCAAACACACCATCTACGTGAATTGGACTTCAACGCGTGTCAATGTCGAGCACATGCTTCCAAAACTCGCGAGTACGTGCAAGTTATTGACGGTTTCCGATGCAAAGGTCCATCGACCCAAAACTCGACGAACAAAAGATTCAAGTAAAACGCTCCAGAATTTATCTTACAAGCAGAGACACACTTCTATTCTAAGCGCTTTGAATCCTTTTCTAAGCGCTTTCGACTCGCGGTGATTGATCATTCTCAGCATTCAAAACGCTTTCCAGAAATTCAACAATAAGCGCATCATATCCCGTCATTTGCATCACAGCGATTGAATTATTATTATCTTCGTCGTCGCAGTCTGTAAAGCTCGCTTTGAATACTCCAATGCAAAGTGCCAGATGTTAAATGGATCGAGGTTGAGCGCTGACGCGGTAAAGGGCTCTCCACTCGTTAGTTATTTTCCAACCAACTGCGAGACTTGATCGTTCAAGGCGTCTTCCGTTGGCAAAACCATGTCAATATCCGCGCCAGCCTTCCGCTTCGAGCCGACGTGATGGTTCAGGGAGTTTCTCGCGCTTTCAATCAGCGCGTCGCACGTTCCACCGAGTTTTTCCAGCGTCGAGTTACCCCGACAAGCTTCCTCAGTAGGCCTGAAACGAAGGAGTAACGCGCCGTAAAAGGCAGTCGAGGTCTGTGGCTGGTTCCCTTCAACGCTTCCCTCCACGATTAAGTGCGATGTTAAGCTTAGCAGGGTCATCACGCCGCTCCGTATCAGCGTGTTGATGAGCTCTGACCTTTCCACGAAGTCCACACTGCAAGTCTGTTTGATTCTCCAGCCATGCGTAAATTTCGGTCTCAACCGCGTTCACTTTTGGTGGATTGTTTTTTTCTTGCTTTTGGTTTTCACCCTTCTCCGAAAGTGTGCGCTCCAACTTTTGGAAAAGTTTGGCCACGACTGTTTGCCGAGGCTCTAACTGTACCGGATATGCTTCTCACCAGTCGTGGACCACGTGCAGATGGTATGAAATTACACACCACGTAAAAATCGCTACATGAACCGCCAAACGCTTTCTCGGTTCGTCTCGTCAGGCGCAGAATGAATATGATCCGAATCGCGATATACCATCACTTCGTGCCCTTCGAAATACTCTGGCCTACCGATTGTGTTGATGGGAACATCTGTGCTTGCATAGTCCTCCCATTGTATGATGGTTCCCGCCGCGCCATCTTGACGCAAGGGATGCGACAGCTTCACCGAATGACTAAACACGCCGACGCCGCTCCAGTTGCTTTCAGGCGGGAACCCAAGCATCACCGTGAACCTCTCTAGCCCCGAGTCTTGATGCCAGGAATGGCGTTCTCTTCGTCTACCGGTGCCCGTGATATCGATCAGAGATCCGTGGCTCTCTTCCCCACATAACGCGCCTAGCGTCTGAATGAACGTCTCGCCGTCAAGGCCTGACACGCCGTGCTGCTCAAATAACGCGGTAAATGCGGCGTACCCTGTTCGTGACGTTTTCCAGTTGACCATCAAACTAGAACTCAGAGAGCGAATAGCGGCGTTAGCCTTGTCGCTCATGCCCTGATCCTGGACGAAAAAGTCGTCGCGCATTGCCTTTCGTATGCCAGTTCTGAACTCCGCACTGGAGTTGAAAACTGTTTGAAGACCTGATGTTTTCGGGAACAGCGCGTCGAGTCCGTAAAACTTGACGTGCTCGTTCACAGCTGCGACGAAGAGTCGGGTGAGACGATGGGTTAGAAATTAGTAGGTGTGAAGACACCATGAGAGGCATTTGCATTTCGTTGTGTTGCTCACCATCCTTGTTCGGTCGTCTGAGTTCGTGAGGAACCTCGAAAACATCCACGTCGTCCCACGGTTGGTATTCCGCCGTCGCAGATTTATTCACAGAACTACTGTTCGCACTTTGCTTCTTCGGGTTTGCTCCTGCAGCTGTAATCCAACATGAAAGAGCGTCGGTCAGCGAAGTTTCGGGAGAGTAGAGTCGATGCGAATGCGTGTCATGGCATCGTGCGTACCTGATGCGAAGGGATCAGCAGCGACGGTTTTCGCACCGGAACCAAACGGAGAAGCAGCGGCACCTCCGAAAGGCGATGGCGAAGAAGTCGACGCCTTGTTCTTCGCATCGCCGAACGGGCTAGCAGCGCAACAAACACCGGTGTTACTTCTCGTTCGACACCGGTAACTCGGTGGGGGCGTTAGATGTGCTGGCAGGCACGTGAAACTCATGGTTTCACTGCTGTGTGCGCTGCTCGTCTGTCGGAGAGCAGGCGAGAGATCGGGTTTTAGTCATCTGCCAACTTTGATTTTTTTATCATTTCGACGAGCGTCTTTCGTGGCAGCAGTTCTCGTGGCTCTCGTGTACATCAGCCCTGCATTCGTTGCGCGCGCGCCGCTCGACCGCGAGCACGGTTCACGCGCGTTTCCGTGTCGTCCCTCGCGGTCTCACTCGGTCCACACACCGGCCGCACGAAACCTTCGGAAGCGTCCCGTGGTGCCCGCCTCAACGGTTGGGAAACGCCGCGGGCAGGGAGATCTGAGAAGCGCCCCCCGGCAAAACCGACCATGGCGCAGGCCCCGATGCAGGCGAAGCTGGTACGTTAGGGACTTGGGTTAGGGATACGTGCAAACTCTACCGCCCGTCCAAGAGAAGAGGCAAGCAGGCGAAAAGCTCAACCGGGGGCTCACTCCGTCCAGCGCCGCCAAGAGGCGCGTCCGACGGACGCGCGAGTCGTCCCGGAGTTGACAGGCGCGTGCGCCCGACATTTGATGCTGCGCGGAGTCGCGCGTTGGCAAAGACGAAACCCGCTGAAGTCGATGGTGCCAACCTCGACGCTTGCAGCGTCCTCCAGCGCCAACGCCCTCGCCCCGGGCGCGTCACGCCTCGCCGCTGACCGCGTCGCTGCGACGACTCCTCTCAGGTCCCGTGCTCGACAACGCTCTGTACGAGAATTTCGACCAATCCGGGCCGTCATGGCGACCGTGGTTGATGAACACGACCTCCATGTCTGGCGACGCGCGTCGTCGTCATTGACCTCTTGCGACGCCAATGGGAGCGATCTTCCAGGACGTTTTGCGGAAGCGGCGGGTTCCACCGACGCATTTCGTCCCGGGGATCGCGTCCTGGCGTGCGTGAGCGGCGGCAGCGACTCCGTCGCGTTGCTTACTCTCCTGGTCGAGATTCGCCACGCGTGGGATCTGGACGTGCGTGCGGTGCACTTCAACCACGGAGTTCGCGTTGACGAATCAGCCGAAGACGCCGTGTTTGTCGAGGCGCTGTGTGCGCGACTCGACGTCGAGCTTCACGTTCGCGCTCCCGAGAAGCCCTTCGCGCTGTCTAATTTTCAGGCAAAGGCGCGACAATGGCGCCGTGATGAAACTGTTGTTCTTCTGGAGTCGCTCGGCGCGAACGTCGCGCTGCAGGGTCATCACGCCGACGACCAGACCGAGACGGTTCTGCTGAAACTCATTCGCGGGTGTCATTTATCCAACATCGCCGGCATGCGTCCGCGCGAGGGCGTTTTCGGTCGCCCGCTTTTGTCGTTCCCGAAACGCGACCTCGTCGAGTTTCTCGAGTCTCGCGCGGAAATGTGGCGTGAAGATCCTTCCAACACATCGCCGAAGTATCTCCGCAATCGCGTGCGGGCTGAATTAATCCCTCTGCTTCGCGAACTCGTCGACGAAGGCGGCTTCGAGTCTCGAGTCGAAGCGTTGACGGTTCAAAGTGCCCACCTTCGCGAATTGCTCGACGACGTGCCATCCACACACCTCGCGCATGGCGAAGCACCCACGACGTCATCGTCAACGGTTTTCGATAGATCGTACCTAGCACGAGGTGAAATCGATCTCGATGCTTGGTCCGACCTTTCCACGCTCGTGCGACAAGACCAACTTCACGCGTACGTGTCAAACTCCGCCGGGGTGGACATGGAATATCACGTCCTGCGCAAGCTGTGCGCGCGGCTCTTTGCTCGCTCGAGCGCAGACGCGAACGCCGCGGATGCGCCGGAATGGGAGTGGAGAATACGCGGTGATTGGGTGTTGCGGAGCGTTGGTACCCGGGCGTGGGTGGTGAGAACCCCTCGTCTCGACTTGAAAACGAAACAGGCGGTTGTCGGGAACCGTGACGAGGGCGACGCAGATTCGCGGGGGACTGGAAAAGAGGTGGTCATCGACGCGGGGCGCGGCGTTTCCATCGCGCATCCACCGGGTTGGTCGATTCGGACGTCTTGGGAAACTTCCTCGTCGAAGGGTGATACAACCGGTGATAACGAGGGCGTTCGACTGTCAAATCTTCCCGATATTTGCGCGCTGAGTCTTCGTTTTCGGCAACCTGGCGACGCGTTTCAGCCAGAACAGTCGCCGTCGCGAGGAAGACGCGTGAAGCTGAAAGATTGGATGCGAGCGAACGGCGTGCCTCTGCACGCGCGCGACCGAACGCCGCTCGTTTGTTTAGGTGGCGAAATAGTGGCGGTGTATCCATGCGCGTCCGCGGAGACGCAATCTTCGGAGGATGGAAGCGTGATGGACGGTAGGCGCGGCGCGAGGCTTAACCTCGTCGTCGACTGCGTCTCCGTCGACGACGTCCAATAATAGCGCGAATGAAATGAGATGAGCCGACCCCCTTGACGGGGTGAGGTGTGCTTCGGGTGACAGTTAGTTTTCGGGTGATGTAATTTTATTCTATATACCAATGCGTCGTGCTCGCACCGCGGCCCGATACACCATGGGCAATTCTTCTCTCACCCAATCATGTTCCACAAATCGTTCGTCAAGTGGTAATCTGAGCGGTCGTTCATCACAAAGTCGATGACCTTCAGGTCCTTCCCCTCGTGCGCGTTGACACGCCCCTTTATCCTGTCCGTGACCTCGTACTGCCAAGAGATCTTGGAGATGTGCGCGTAGAGGCTGAGCTCGTGTTTTGCGCGCGGCACCTCCTCGGCGGCCACTGAGTCCACTTCCGCGCGACGCACTTTCAGCGTCGCGCCCCTCTCCTTGAGCTCATCTTGCAGCTCTTCCAACGACTGCGCCTCTTTCTCCATGTTGGTCAGATTCTCGCCCGCCGCCCGTTTCTCCGCCTCCGCCTCCGCCACTCGCTTTTGGTGTTCCGCATCAGGCGCCGCGGCTGCGTTCACCTTCTTCTCCGCTTTCTCGACGCGCTTCACCATCTCCTTGATGACCGTCTGCATGTGCGCCTCGCGCGTGTCGCACAGCTCGCGCACCTCGGCGAATTGCTGATTCAGCTGGCGCACCTTGACCGCGTCCTCGTCGGTGGAGTAGATGCGCCGCATCTCCTCGATGAGCTCATGGCACTCGGCGAACGCGCCGTCCTGGTAGGAGGCGTCGGGAGCCATGACCGCCGGCAGGTGCGAGTGCAGCACGCGCGCCCTGGGTTGTGCGTTCCCCTCCCCAAATGAAGCAGGTGGTTTGAACCAACGGAATTTTGGCCGGCCGCGAAACTTCGGTCAACAACAGAACGAAAAGAACTTTCTGAGTGCCCCTTGCATTGCGCTCTTCAATCTCGCGCGCGCCAGCCACCGCGACGACCGTCACCTTTCACCGGTGACGCATCGGCATAGTATACACTATCTCGAGGTACGTGCCCCTGACAGACGAGACCGCCTCTGAACCTGAGGCCTCGCTGGATCGTGCCGTCCGAGAAAATGTTTCGTTTCGTGACACGCATGTAACAGTGGTGGAATTACAATCGCGTTTCACCACGTGTGGCAACAAAGCACCTCGACACGACGGCAGATGTCTCCATGCATCCTTCGTAATCCTTCGTATAGCTGACTCACTCGACTCTATCCCTCCCCCGTCCTCTTCCTCGCGCGCAGCAGCCACCGCACCCGCTTGATTTACCACAATGAGCGGGAAAGGTAAAGTGAATGTTTTCTCGCGGGTCCGTCCCGGACTGGCTCGCGAGGATGGCGACCAACACTGCGTCACCATGCTCCCGGACTTGAAAAAGTGCGTGGTACGCTTAGAAGACGACGCCGTGGAACGAGTCCTGGCTGGTGGATCTGCCGCCCCCGGCAAGGTCACGGAGAAGGATTTCACCTTCGAGGGTGTTTTTGACGAGGATTGTTCGCAAAAGGAAGTGTACGAGGAAGTTGGAAAGCCCGTGCTTAAGGATGTGTTGCTAGGATACAACGGCTCTATCCTCGCGTACGGCCAGACGAGCGCGGGGAAGACGCACTCGCTGCTGAACAGTGGCATGGGCATGGACGGCAAGCCTGACCCGAAGCAAGCCGGTCTGTTGCCCCGTCTCGTCGCCGCGCTTTTCGTGCACATCGGCGCCGACACCAAGCACGCGTACACCGTGGAGGCGAGCATGTTACAGATTTACAACGAGCACATCGATTGCTTGCTCTGCGACGACCGGGAAAAGGGCCAGGGCCTGGCCGTGACTGGAAAATCAGACGTCAAGGGTTTAACGTGGATATCATGTAAAACCCCGACTGACATGTTGATGTGCTTTCAGAAAGGGCGCAACAGCCTGGTGTACGCGGAGACGAAGATGAACAAATCGTCCAGTCGCTCGCACGCGGTGTTTCAAATCAAAATCTCCAAGCGCTCCCGCGCGACGTCCAGTGCCAAGGCGAGTGGCGGAGGCAAGGTTGAGATGAAAGCGACGTTTGGCAAACTCACCGTTGTCGATTTGGCGGGCTCCGAACGCATCAAAAAGAGCGGCGCGTCCGGCGCGCAGTTCAAGGAAGCGACGAACATCAACGGCAGCTTGTTGGCGTTTGGCAACGTCGTCCAGGCGCTCGCGGAGAAGAAAAAGTTCATCCCGTACCGAGACTCGAAGCTCACGCGTATCCTCGAAGACTCGCTCGGGGGCAATTGCAAGACCAGCCTGCTGGTGTGCTGTTCGCCGTCAATCGAGTCCTCGGACGAGACGGTGTGTACGCTGGACTTCGCGTCGCGCGCGTCGCGCATCGAAATCACGGCGACGATCAATGAGACGACCGTGATGGTGGACGCCAAGTCGCTCATGGCGGACGTTGCCGGGGAAGGTCTGGAGACGGCTTTGAAGGAACAGCAACGTGAGATGAACGATTTGGAGAACAAGCTGAAAGCAGCGGGCGCCAAGAACGAAGCTACGCTCCTGAAAGCGAAGGATGACGCGATTAAGAAGCAGATGGCTGAAACGGCGAAGGCGGTTCAAGCCGGCAAACTGGTGGAAACATACAAAGCCAAATCCGACGAGGCTGCGAAGAAAATCCAAGACCTCGAAGCAGCTGTCAAAGAGGCGTCCGAGGCGAAAGAGGTGAAATTGCAAATGAAGAAGATGGTCGATGAGAAGGAGCGCGAAGTTGAAGCCCTCAAGGCGACGCTCGCGGAGGAGCGCAAAGCGCGCGCGCAAGGCGACGACGAGCGCGCGAAAACGCTCGTGCAACAAGTATCGAAAACGAAAGCACTCCTGGATGAGGCGTACGCGCACTCGTCCGTGATCGAGGCTCGCGCGAGCGAGGCCGAGATCCTCGCCGCCCAGCTTGACGAAAAGCTCCAAGATTCGTCTGCCGCGCTCGAGGCGGCGATCGCGGAGGCTTCGGCTGCTGCGGTGAGAGCTGCGGAGGAACACGCCGCGCTCGTCACGAAAATGGCGGAGGAGCAAGCCGCTGCTCTCGTGGAGAAGGAGTTCGACGCGATGGCGCGGATTGAAACGGCTGTGGAAACTACCAGGTCAGAGGTCGAGGCGGAGTCTGACAAGAAAGAAGCGGTGCTTGTGCGTCAGTGGAGTCTGAAGTTGAGTACCCAGGCGGAGGAAGCAGCTGCTGAAATCGCTGGGGTGAAGTCCGAGCTTGCCGACGCGCAGGCGGCGTTCGAGGAGGAACGTCTACTTAAGGAGGAGATTGTCGAAACGCTCAAAAGCGAAGCGAAGGCGAGCTTA
>Ga0222645_101236_pt1 | contig 11559 bp, 7 predicted proteins | sample AntAcemetagen292_FD_179881 | JGI IMG/M metagenome (GOLD analysis project Ga0222645, IMG submission 179881) | Saline water microbial communities from Ace Lake, Antarctica - #292 | ecosystem: Environmental > Aquatic > Non-marine Saline and Alkaline > Saline | place: Antarctica: Ace Lake | collected...
CCTGAGGGATCCCCACAAATAATCACAAATTACCCAGCCGTGTAACAAGATTGGGTAATTCATATAAAACCCAGATAATAACTTCATCATCTATCTTGTATCGCTCATCATCAACCACCTCTCTACCAAGATATACATGCGATAAAACACGTCTGTTTTTTTCAGTGTTAGCTTGCAATGAGTGGTGGTAATTTAACTGTTCTGCTGCAAACCCCATGCACCATAAAATATAAATAATTAAGGCACCAATGAGAAGAAGTATATCAAACCGTTCTGGCGTGCGAGAGCATGCAAATTCAAGGCTGACGCCTAGCCTAGCATTCTTAGTATCTCTAAATGCTTCTTCAATTTGCATTCTTGTTTTGTACAGTTTAACCACTTTTTCAGGCTTTTTATCCCAACGTTGAGGAAGGGAACTAATTAAAAACCAGGGCTCATTTGCTTTTTCTTCTTGATACTTATCCGTACTACACTGAGACTTTCCGCCTCGCAACTTTTTCTTAATTCGGCTTTTTTTTTGGTCTTTATATAAGGTCGCGATGCAAGGATGTTTAGTTTTTTTACTGTAATAAATATCACCTAAAGTTGCTGCTTGACTGTTTGCAGATGAAAACCACTCACTGCTTCTTTGCCATTTTTCGCCATCAACTGATAACTGAACATTACCTCTTACTCGACATACCCAGTACCAACCCATATTTTCAATCGCTTTAAACCAAGGCGTTTTAAAAATAGCATCAGCTAAAATTATCGGACGACAACCTTCTGGCAGGCAGTATTCAATTGCATCCAGTAATGCTTGATGGGCTTTGCCAGTATTCAGTTCACTTTCCTCGTAAGCTTTTTCGTAAATAGTGAGGGCACGTCCCCCCATCGGAATACTGACGCGTAATAATTGAAATATCTCATTGCCATTAATGGGAGACCAATCAACAATAAGTAACGGATGACGGTCTTTTACAATAAGACTTTCAGTCATATACCGATAAAATTCAATGCGTTCAGAATGAAGGTGAGTATTAGCACAGAGTCGGTCTGCACGTTTAATATCGTGCTTTTTATCTGTTTTTGAAAACCTTTTTAGGCCTCTCCCAAGGTAAGTGACAGTCAATTTTTGATCTATTAATCCCGAATGAACAAAAGTGAAGAGGGTATTTAATCTTGTTTTATGAATTTCAGGGTGGGCAAGTGATACTTCATTTTGTATTATGTCTATGACTTTCATAGTAGTTGATGTCTATTTTTTTGTGGTGAAATCATTTGATCATGAATTGCTGTGAAGGTCGATCCCCCAATTGAAAAATTATCAACATTCGAGGGGATTCGTCAGGATTTATCGTCCAGTGTTCGGCTATGTTTGTTAAACCAGTTTTGAGCTTTTTGCTCTGTACTCAAATATTTATGAATGTCGAGAAAGAGCCTAGAGATTAGCAAGGATTTTCCAGTTGATACTTTATTAAGCTTGCTCTCAACAACCTCGTCAGATGTCTTGTAACTCAACTTGTTGACATATCAATAATACTGGCGACAAACGATGCTGAACATGCGCGTTATAGCAAACACAACGTCTATTTGGAGACCATCTTTGATAATGTCTTCGAAGGACATGCTTTGAGGAACACGATTATTGATAAATGCCGTAATAATTGAAAAATACATCAAAATTATTATTGTTCTAACATTTTTGCCACCTTCTTAGAAAAAACCTCTGTTTTAGTTCTAGATGTATTCTTCAATATTTATAAAAAAGTAATTACAGGACAACAACTGTTGTCTATTAGAAGACTATTTATCTCTATTAAGTACTCTTATGGGGTGCGTAAATTGACTCTATAAAATCGAAGTTAGACATTCTTAAATTGTAAATTGACATCAATAAATCGTAAATTAACGTGTGGATAACTTTTATGTTATTCCACTCAAATTTATTAATTATCATGAGAATTAAGTACTAAATATGGGCATTCAAACACTTTCATGAGGTTCAAAATCATTGCTTATGTCTTGATTATCGTGTGAATTTTATTGCGGGCACAGGATAGTCTCAAGAGTTAACTTGAGACTATGAGTTCTAAATTTTTAAGTGAAAATGGTTTTGGCGAGTAACGCGCGTTTTTGTAGGATCCGTTCTTTTAAGCCAAACATGAAGTCGATGATAACCGAGCCTTCAAAGCGTTCAACTCGAAGAACGTTTTTGCTTTTAAGTGTTCTAATAATCTTAGACAGTGTCTGGCGTGTGACACCAAATCGCTTTGCTAATTTGTTTATTGATGGAATTTCAAAATATGCGTTGATTGATTCTGTTCTGAGCATACTAGAAGCAAATTTGTCGACGCAGAACGAAGTGACAAAGGCAATGAATCTTGATTTCTCTGCCTCTTTTCCCTTTGATAGCTTAATGTTTTTGAGTTCGATTTTGACCAAAGCACCTGTTTCGCCTGATTTTTTACCTTTTGTAAGCATCTCTTTATAGGCAGCAACTACTAAATTGTCTGCATCGTCACCTATTTTATATTGTGCCTTTTCATTTACTGTTATTTTTTCAATTAGCTTTAACGAAACGAATTTTTTTAGGTAACGGCGAATGGTGTTTCGAGATATACCCGTTCTAAATGACATGCTTTTAATTGATTGAGTGCACGTTTCGTTTTTTGTGCCGAGGAAGTAAATATTTGATAGTAGTATTGCGCCCGTAGCGTTGTGGTCTCTGACCAAGTGCTCATGGACTACAACATTATCAAGTAATCCTAGTTTTCTGATAATGTATTTATTATTCACCCCCCCCTTCCCTGCTTCAAGCATAAGGTAGGCGTGTTGCTTGCTAAATCATTGCGAATTGGATGCATAATAATGATTAGGATTAAGTACACAAACGTATATTGAACTTATACAAACAGGTTGCACTCACTGATCACGGTGGTACAATTTGTAATGTAATTAGTGTGGGGTTATCGAGATGCGTGGGCAAAACAAAACTTGATAATCCTATACGCTCTAGTTTTAACTCAATTCCCTACCTCCATTAATTGCTATAATTTCACACAATCTATCTAGACTTAATAGATCTTATTTTCTATTAGTGATCTAACTAGGATCAACATTAATGATCAAGCATAAGTTTATGTTTAAGTGATGTTTTTATAGATTCGATCCGGTATAAATATATCAATACTTTCAATTAGATAGAGTTTAAAGGTTGGATCCGATAGATTTTTGACGATTTAAACATTCGTTGTAATGTTTAAATTGAATAGTTAAAGATTCGATCTACTTAAATAGTCTTACGTTTTTGAATTAACGCAAGTCCAGACATGTCACGTCTAAAGAATAAAACTGGATATCCGAGATCATGAGAATATCCTATGTTTATTGAAAATCCATGCACCGTTGCACGACCATATTCTACAACTTTGTTTGAACTAGAGCCTGACAAATATATAGTCCCAGCTGCGCCTTCATCACCAAAAGTATCGGTGATTTTTTCACGTGTGCTTTCGTGTATTTTAGCTTTATATTGAGAGTCTGCATTAGCAACAATAATAGAACTAAATTTTCGTTTAAATTCAGGTAGTGTTGCGTTGGGTGCAATGGTTTCACGAAGTTCATTCCATGAATAAGACCGATTATCAGATGTGCTGCTATAAAACTGATCACGAGCCCACAAACCAAGAAGTATTTCTATTTCATTACTCGTTGTTAGCAACTCTTGGTCAATGAGGATAAATGAATCTAATGGTAAATTTGACTCTATTGACTTAACAATACCATCGATAGTGCGTTTCGGAAATTGGATGGAAACTGCTTTATTAATTTTACCTTTATGATCTTTATAGGTCACAACTGCTTCTAATCGAAATAATTTTATAAAGTAGTCCAAACCCTGAACATTCGTCATTTCTTTGATGACACTGGGTAAATCAGACACCGTAAAGGTTGTCGAAGAAATACGTTTTAGTGCTTTGATCGCATTTGCAGAATATCCTCCAGAAGTAGCATCCGAAAAAGGTATGTTTTTGCTCACAGAAATAAGTTGGTCAATTGGAAGTATGTAAGTCTCACTTATATTATTATCTGATACTAAAAGTTTTTTAATATGTGTATATAACCAAGTTATAGCGCCGCTGTAATAAGCTAAGTCGTATACATACATCAACCTTCCCATTTCAGCTTCTGCAATCACTTTTAATGACTTACTGTTTTTCTGAGGTATATTGACGACTAGTTTTTGTTTTGTGTCCTTTCGATTCGTTCTCATTCCTTTTACGAGATAACGAATAACCAGGGTTTCCATGAGTCTTTCGTCAATATCATCTAATTGAGTATCAATATCGACTACTTGATTCGAAGGGATTAATTCAAATTCTGGAATGATCGTATGGTTATTTTGTTCAAGGTTGATTGTTTCTGCGGTGGGCAATGTTAGATAAAACAGCTTTCCGCGTCTTCTTCTGACTCTATCAGTTGTGATGAACTCAGATCTAACTAATCCTTCTTTCTCAAGTAGAGACAAATGATGGCGGATATTCGCGGATTTACGTGAAATATGTTTACTCAGGTAGTCAAAACTTGCTATCTGCTCATCAAACTTAGATAACTCTACGAAGATTTGCATCGCTACAGAGCTAGTCGTTGTGGTTATAGCTAAAGCGTTACATAGTTTTGAAAAGTGTTTGATATCAAAATTTTTATCTAAGCCAGCTAAAGGGGCTTTAAATTTATAAGTGTCAGCAAAATCAAACATTTCACGCATTAATTTGTTTCTCTTTAAATGCCGCTAAAAATATAATTAAATACCAGTAAAGTGCTTAGCAAAAACTTTGCATTAGAGTATTACATACACATGACAGTGTAAACGAGCTACCGGATCGAATATGTAATAATATCGAATCTATGAAATTAATTCACGTAAGTCGTGGAATTTGAACTTTAAAAATACTAATTATAAATTTATCCCCTCTCCTCTTTTTCAATCATCGTATTTAATCATCTCCCAAAATATTTCGCGTGAAATATTTTCTATGTAAATCCTATAGGTACCTATATATATAGGGTGCAGACGATTTTAATTAAAAGTCTAATTAAATAAAAATTGTGCTCATGAATGATTTTTAAAGGTTCGATCCGAGACTTATTGAGATTCTCATGTAATTATCAATGAAAGTAAGTTAAATGAGGTATTTACAGTGAGCAAAGATAAGCAGCTTTATAACGGATTGAAAGTATTATCAAGTTATCATCGAAAAGGTGGAGTAGGTAAGACATTCTTGGCATCTACCATAGCTTATCTTTTAGCTACTGGTGGGCCAGATGGTAAGGGTAAAAAGCGAAAGATATTGATATTAGATTATGATTCCCAGCAAGATACTTCAAAGGCTTTCTTACCAATGGAACCTATTCCTGGAGATGATGAGTATGCTTCGCCTAAACACCCTGACTTTGATGAAATTGATGATAAAGAATGGAGTGGTTATAATACTAGTACCGATTTATTGTTCGACTTGCCAGTTTATGAATACCCAACCGCATTCGAAAATATAAAAGCACTTCCATCTGAGGGTAATGTTGATCGAGTTTTAACACTTACGTCTGACTCTGGAAAATTAACATCAACAATAACATCATATATGCGTAGATGGTTTAGTATGCCCGATTTAGCAGAAGATTATGACCTGATAATTGTAGATAACCCTCCAAGTAAAAATCCTGTTTCTGCGGGTCTTATGGCTGCCGCTACACATGTGCTGATCCCAACAGAAGCTGAATATGACTCTGTTGATGGTGCTCCAATGTTATTAAATCGTATTGCTCGTATTAATGAGGAAAGGAAAGAACATCCATTAAAAGTCCTCGGTATAATCCCAAATAAAATTCCATCAAAGTCTAAGATTAGCAATAAAGATAAAATTGCACTGAGCAAACTTTATGCTAAAGACAGCCCAACAGCACCATATATGACGAATTTCTTTATTAACAGAAGAGATTGTTATCGTGTTATGGAACGCCCGTCACTAGATGAAACTCATTTTGATTACGTTCATAATTACTATGCTATCGACGAAATGACTAAGCTTTATAAGCTAGTAGAAGAAGAATTGTGGGGAGTAAAATAATGGCACGTTCACGAAGAATGCCACCTAAAGATAACGATGCAGAATTAATTCAACAAGCTGCGAATGGTGATTTAGTTAAGGGCAAAAAGTCTCAAAAAACATTTGAACACATGAAAGAGATGGATGCGCAAAAACAGAGTTTAGTGCATAACGACCCAGTGTTTGCATCTGGAAGTGAAACAGATCGAATTCTAATTGAGTATATGAGACCTCAGCCTGAGAACCCTAGATACCTTCCTATCGTTGAAGCAAAGGATGAACAGCCAGAATCTATATCTGCATTAGAAAATTGTGTGGTATGCGAAAAAGGGGTGTTTGAAAACCGTCTTTCAAAAGATAATCCTAGATATGAAGATGTTGAGAAAGAGATAAATACTATTTTACAGTTGGCTTCATCCCTTAAAAATAATGATTTATTACAGCCAATAGTCGTATGGAGAGCCAATACAACTAATTATCCAATCGTTTCAGGGCATAGAAGATATTATGCATTACGATATTTGTACGGATGTCGTGTAAAAATTAATACTAAAATTTATCCTTTTAAACCTAAACACATCAATGTCCTGCGTCATATAGAAAATTCTTTGCGAGTAGATCTTACTGCACCTGATGCTTTAAAGAGCTTCAAAGCTGCTTTCAACGAAATTGTGACTGATGCTGAAGCTCAAACAACAAAAGTGTCTAGAAATGCATATGTGTGTGAGCATTTAGGTATGAGTGATGCAACAAGGCATAGATATGAAAAACTCACAGAATACTACGACATTGTATTAGGTTTACTAGAAAGTAAGATTTTACCTTCCTTGGCTTCAACCTACGATAACATCGTTAAAGCTGAAAAAAGTGATAAGAAGAACGCTAAGAATATTGCGACTGATTACTTGGATAAATTAAGTAAATCAGGAACGTATATAGAATTCCTAGAAAAACCAATAGTTAAAACCATTAAAGCTTCACGCGGCCCGAAGAAAAAATTCATCGTTTTCCCAAAAGTAGCTTCCAAAGATGGGAACCTGATCATGAAGATATTAAAAGAGGATATAACAAAAATCGACTTTGGATTTGATTGGAATGAGGTTGATTTCGCAGACCCAGAGAAAGCCGAAGAATGTTTAAAGATAATCCTTTCAACACTCGAGGTGTGATTTTTGTTCGAAGAGTTATTATTGAATAATATTTCGTATGAAATATTTTATATGAAAAACACATAACCCCAATATTAATGGGCTGTGCAGACGATTTTAATTAGATATTTAATTATGTATTTTTTAGCCAACCATAGATTAGATCCGGTGATTTTGGGCGGTTTTTTTTCACGGATCGAATATCAATATATATAGTATCTTTAAACATCATTAGGGTAAGGCGGTGTAATTGAACAAGCCTAAAACTACTTTCATTGTTAACTTATTTGAACGAGGATGTTGTCATATGGCCTAAGTGTTACTTCCGCTTTAACTTCACTCCCATAAGACTTCTCTGGGAGTTAAGAGCGCACATTATTTAGACTCTAGCTCAGTTGTAAATTACAGCTAATATTGACATAAATATTAAGAGGGGAGGGTAGTAAAAGATCACCACCTTCTGGCGTCATTGGGTTTACATATAGCCTTGCTGTTACTGGATTTATTAGAAAACTGGACACGTCTACAAGTGCTATAGAGGCATGTCATTAATGAATGCAGGTGCTTAAATTATCCAAAGGCGATAAGTGTAAAAGAAACTTGATTGCTAACGCAGCCATATGTTTATCCATTAATTTGCTTCGCGTTTGGTAATTTAGCTTTTTCTGGGCCGATTACTCAACTCGACTATTACAGATGATACCTCCTTTTGCGACACCTTTTTAAAGTCTGTTGCCTTTGGCCAATATTGCCGTAAAAGACCATGGGTATTTTCGTTTAATCCGCGCTGCCATGAGCAATAAGGGTCGGCAAAATACACTTTTGCGCCAAAGGCGTCGGTCATCTTTTCATGGTAAGCAAACTCTTTGCTGTTATCCGCTGTCATCGTCAACACCGCAGCCCGGTAGGGTATTAACAAGTCACTGCCGTTTAAGTACCTGATGACTTGTCATCGACCTGAGATGAAACCGTAAAGCGGGTACTGCACTCTACAAGGGGGACAATCGCACCGCTGTGACCTTTACCTATCACACAGTCTATTTCCCAGTCACCAATACGTGATTTTTCATCAACAATATCTGGTCGCTCTTCAATGCTGACGCGATTTTTGATGTGACTACGTCAGGTTAGGCTCTTGCTGCGCGATTAATAAACCTTGCTTTAACGTCGCAGAAAAGTTTTGTCTGCCCAGTTATGCTTGTAGAGAGTCTGGTGCCTTCACGTTATTTTACGCCGATTACAACACAACGTTTGAGCTTGTTTGAACCGATAAATTGGCTGGCCTGTATTGCGTTGTCATTCTCTAGATACGCTGGGTTGAGCGATAGTGTGTTGTGATTGTCCTATATTCTTTAAGGCGTAAAATCTGGCATCGTTGTTCAGGTCAGTTACTTATAAGTTTGCACCGACGTATCTCTTGCCGGAGAAAAGCGGTCAGAGTATTTGCAACTGACCATTTTTTCTACCTATTTAAATTATGCACTTACCGATTGAATCCAAGTAAGTCTACCAACTATCATCCGGATAGTTCAGTACTCGCACGCTCTTCCGCAATTGACCTAGGTCGATAAAATTATAAATATATACACACTACGAAAACAGTCATAAATAAGTATTGAAATCACTTCATAGATATAGTGCTTGTAATATTATCACTCTTAATAGCGAATATTTTTTATATTTACAAATAAGCACCATCTAATGTGATTTAATGTTTTATTTCACGCTGTGTGATGAGTATGATATTTTTTATGTGTAAAATCACTTTAAGAGCTATATATGAACATTTCTGAGGCAAACAATCTAATTAATGAAGCACTAGTCGCACATCAGGATAGTCTGACTAACGCCACCTTAACCCTTGAAAGGCAGTTAAAAAAGGCGCTAACCTCAAATGACGTTGCTGGAGGTATCGAGCAATTTAAAATTATTTTAAATGTTTATCTTAAAGAAAATAAGATGGATTTAGGTACCTTGGCAATGTTGTCTGAGGTATCACCAAACACCATGACTCGGCTCAAGAAGTCAATTGAGTCGTCGCGAGTGGAAACGGTCAGTGCGGTTCTCGGTATAATGGGGATGGAGCTTGTGATTGCTAGGAAGGGGCAAGCTGGTGCATGACATTACGCGACAAGGTGCAATCTATGCTAATGACATACTGGCCGGCTATCTAACTGAGTTCATTCCAGCCGAGAGGCCAATTTACACATACCAGTACCACCCCGATTATCTTCAGACTGGCGTGCCTATTGGACACAGATTTCCTCTGCAATCTATCCCATTTACGTTTGATATTTTTCCAACCTTTTTTGAAAACATGTTAAGTGAGGGCTGGGTCAAGATGCACCAGACAGCTAAGACGAAGTTGGATAAGCGCGATGAATTTGGCTTGCTATTATATAATGGAAGAGTGCTGATTGGGGCTTTATCTATTGTGAATTTGGAGAAGGAGTTTAAAAGGTTATGAATGCTCAACTAGGGCAAATATCCCTAAGAGGCGTTGGCGCACCCTATTCATCGACTTTTCTGAAAAAGATGTTCCAATTGTCTCGACTGCCCGCTGACGGCTTAAAGGTGAAAGGTGACCAGCAGTCATTCAATCAAGCTGCCCCTGAATATCTGGAAGGACAATCTATTTCGGGTGTTCAGAAAAAGCTCTTTATGGATTTACAAGGTGATCGCCTTGTGCCGGTAAAAGGGCACGGCCGGTATATCGTTAAACCAGCGCCAGATAACTTGGCTCACTTGCCGGAAAATGAGCATGCAATGATGCAACTAGCTCGACTTTGTAAGTTTAATGTGGCTGACAACGCACTAGTACCATTTGAAAATGGAGAGCTGTGCTATGTTACCCGTCGCTTTGACATGTTGGATGACGGACGTCGTTTGTTCGTGGAAGATGCTGCGAGTTTGTATAACGTGCACTCTTCCAACAAAAGTAGCGATAATCTATCCTATGAGGGTGTGTTAAGGGCATTGTATGAAGCCAGTGGAAGAAATATGGCGGTCGTATTCAATGGAGTAAGGCAGGTGCTATTTGCGTATCTTATAGGGAATAATGATCTACACTGTAAGAATTTTTCAATGTATCGCAATCCAGATGATGCCACAGTTAGAATGCGCAATTTTACTCAAATTTATGATGTCCTTTCAGTTGCTCCATATCATGAATATTATAACGAGGATTTGACGTTATGTGTGTTGAGTAGTGAGATTGAAGCTATGTTTAGTCGTACTTATGAAATTGTTGGCTATTATTCTACGGATTGCTTTGTAACATTGGCGACTAATCTAGGTATGACCCTGAGTGCGTCACAAAAGCTCGTAGGTCAATTGTGCAAGGACGTTGAAAGGTTTTATAAGCCACTGCTCGCAGCCTCATCAAGTCCTCACAAAAATGATATTGAGAGTCATATAAAGATGAAGCTGAAACGTTTCGTGCCTGATATTTTACTACCTAGTTTAAGCTAATGTGAACTGACTCAAACACTGTGAACCACCACGCTTACCAAGCCACCCACAACATCTATTAAATAGTAAAAATGAGCTTTATTTTCAAAGATTATTCTCAATTATTATACTATGAGTGGTTTGTTGAAGCTGTTGAAGCACTGCTTCGCTCAGTTGAACAGCTCGATAAAGACGTCGAGCTTGTTACGAGGTAACAGGGTGACTCGTAATCCATACCCATCGTAAATGCAGAATCGATAAAAGGTATGTTGCAACATATCCACAGAATTTTTTATACACGTACCTTGCATCAATAGAATGGTGAGTAGTTGATGCTAACTGATACCCCTATTTAATCAGAGACGGCTTCAACAAAGCCCAAGAAAATTGATAAAGATAAGTTTGAAGTATTCGAACTCATCTTACCAAGTCATTGTGAATTTATAAGAGGCTGTAACAAATATTGTGTCTAAGAAAGTCTTTGATAGTGTTGATTCTGCGATTTTCAAAACGCTTCATCGAATGATTAAGCGCAAGCACCCAAAGAAGTCTGCAACGTGGTTATACCGGAAATACTACACTAATAGTGGTTTGCGGCAATGGATGTTTGTTGCACCTTATACAACTAGTAGCGGCGAGAAACGTACGTTATGGTTGAAGAAAGCTGCCGACATTCCTATTCGCCGACACCGGTAAGTCATATCTATTGCGACTCCATATGACGCCAAGTGGCTTGATTACTTCGATAAAAAAACGTAACTACTCAGCAGGTATAAATATATTGGGCAGCATACCGTTTAATAATAACGTTAATGCTGTGGACGCACTGATCCCTTGCTTTTTGCAGCTCGACAGATAGCTGCGTAATCCAA
>Ga0222645_101239_pt1 | contig 11515 bp, 11 predicted proteins | sample AntAcemetagen292_FD_179881 | JGI IMG/M metagenome (GOLD analysis project Ga0222645, IMG submission 179881) | Saline water microbial communities from Ace Lake, Antarctica - #292 | ecosystem: Environmental > Aquatic > Non-marine Saline and Alkaline > Saline | place: Antarctica: Ace Lake | collected...
ACGATGCATCCCCTTTGCGGGTCAATAACAAGCTTCCGTCGTCTTGCCCGATCGCGCGAAACGCCGATGTGACGATGGTTGTCGTTTCGTCTTCAACGATCACTGCAGGTCCGTCAACGGCGCACCCTGCCTGCATTGCAGCGCGGGTCACCTCAATTGCGGTTACCATTTTGCGCAGCCCTGCATCAAAAAACTGGCGGGTTGTTGTTGAAACAGGCACCGTGCCTTGCGTGCGCCGGACAACCGGTGCGGGTGACGGCACAGTTGACGCCACAACGATGGACCAGTTGGTGATTTCAGCATCCAGCCCGTCAATAATGCGACCAAACAGCTTGCGATACGCATCCTCAAAGGCTGATAAAACGACGCCTGCGTCGTCTTGGGCGAATATTCGAAACGGCAGCACCACCGGAATTTCCCAGCCCTGTCCCGAATACCGCATATAGGCGGTTAACCGTGTTGTTGTTTGCGCCCCCCCCGCCCCGGCGGTGACAAATGCGGTTGCTTGTGCGTGCAGCACATCCAAAGCGGCATTAATCGCGCTGGCGTCAAAATTTGCGATCCGCTGGAACAGACCGCGCGCGGCTTCAAAGCTGACCGGTGCTTTTAGAAATCCAATCGCCGACCCGACACCAGCCCCCGGTGGCACAAGAATGTCGCGGATGCCCAGTTTTTCGGCCAACCGGCACGCATGTAACGGCGCGCCCCCGCCAAAGCCGACCATCGTGAACCGTTCAATATCACGGCCGTTTTCGACCGTGTGCACGCGTGCAGCATTTGCCATATTTTCATCAACCATTTCAGTGATGCCAAACGCCGCTGTTCGGGTATCAACCTGTAATGGTCCGGCCAATGTGTTTGCAATCGCTTGCGCGGCTGCGGATGTGACCAGCGTGATTGTGCCCCCTGCAAAATTGTCAGGATCCAGACGCCCCAGAACCAGATTTGCGTCTGTGACCGTGGGACTTGTGCCGCCGCGACCATAGCAAGCCGGACCCGGTTCGGACCCCGCCGATTGTGGCCCGACCTGAATGCGGCCAAGGCTGTCGATGGATGTAATCGACCCGCCACCTGCACCAATTTCAACCATTTCGACTACGGGTGTGGACACAGTCATGCCCGACCCTTTTTTGAACCTGTAGGTGCGGGCGACCTCGAATGTATTTGCGGTTTTCGGATGGCCATCTTCGATCAGGCAAATTTTAGCGGTCGTGCCACCCATGTCAAACGACACCACAGAATCCAATCCGTATGCCCGCGCAAATTCGGCCGCGTAAATCGCGCCGCCCGCTGGACCGGATTCAAGCAAGCGCACAGGTTGCTGCATTGCAGTGTCCAGCGAAATTAACCCGCCACCTGAATGCAGCATAAACACCGGTGCCATAATTCCGTCATCACGCAGACACGCGACAAGACGACCAAGATAGGCCGCGACCTGAGGCTGCACATAAGCGTTGGCAATAACCGTGTTGAACCGTGGTAATTCACGCATCTGCGGGGAAATCACGGACGACAAAGATACCGACAAATCCGGGGCAGCAAGGCGCAAGGCATCAGCAATCTGCACCTCGTGGGCATTGTTGGCATAAGAATGCAGCAGGCCAATCGCCACAGAGTCGTAATCGCCCGCCAAAATGGTTGCGACAACCGTCTCCACATCCGCATGCGCAAGCGGCAGCAAAATTTGTCCAGCATGGTCCATGCGTTCTGCAACCGTCAGCCGGTCTTGGCGGGGCACCATGGGCACGGGCAATGTCAGGTTCAGGTCGTATTGTTCAAACCGGTTTTCAGACCGCATTTCAATGACATCGCGAAACCCGCGGGTTGTGACAAACGCCACCTTTGCGCCGCGCCGCTGGATCAGGGCATTGGTTACAAGTGTTGTGCCATGAATGACCTGACCGATATCTGACACCGGCACACCCGCAGATTTGGCCGCAATCCGGATACCATCCAGTATGGCCTGTTCGGGCTGTGCGTAATTGGTCAGCACTTTTGTTGTCGCCAGACCACCCGCGTGCGCCAAGGCCACATCGGTAAATGTGCCGCCAATATCAACGCCCACCCGCAGGGTCATTTTTGTCATGTCAGCCATCCTTTTTGCCAGCCCTGTGCGCCCACACTAGGACCAAGTCGCAAAGCCTGTCCAACGGTCATTTCACAGTGGCATGCGGTGTATATGCAACGCAGTGCAGGCCGTCAGACCGCGGTTACGGCACGCACGACTTTGGCGGGCCCAAGGGTTCCGCGAAACACAGGTTTTGTGAATAACTCCAGCGACTTCAAGGGCACGCCGTCTTGCAACAACCCGACCAGTGCAAGGGCTGCACGCTGGCCCATTTCGCGGTGCGGCACATGCACAGTTGTCAATGCAGGGTCGGCAACCTGTGCAAGCTCAATATCATCAAAGCCGATGATCGACACATCGTCAGGCACCGTCAACCCCATGGCCTTTGCACGCCGCAACGCGCCCACGGCCAACACGTCATTGCCGCAAAACACAACGGTGGGTGTCGGGGTGTTTGTCATGATTTGTGCGAATGCAGCGGCCCCGTCCTCGATCCCGTATGTGGTTTCAACGACATGCAAATCATCAGGGTTTTGCCCTGCTGCAATCATTGCGTCCTGAATACCCATTCGTCTGGCTCTTGCGCGATCGTTTTGCGCAGACCCCGCGGAAATAAGCGCGACATGACGGTGCCCCAACCCGAAAACATCGGCGGCCATACCGCGCATTGCCGATCTGTTGTCGAACCCCACTGACGGATGCAGTGACGCTGTATCGAACGCCCATGTCACAAGCGCGGGAACACCCTGCGTTTCAAGAAATTTGTAAATATCGGGATCGCGGTCATGCCCGATCAACAACAACGCGTCAGCACCGCGCCCCACAAGTGACCGGATTTGTTCTTCTTCGATGTCGGGCCGGTACGATGTGCTTGCGATAAGCATGGTATACCCATGGCGGCGTAATTCCTCTTGAAAGGCCTGTAAGCCACGGGCAAATATCGCGTTTTCCATCGTCGGGATAATGGCACCAATTGTTTTGGTCCGGCGTGCGGCCATCGCCTTGGCCCCAAAGTTGGGCGAATATCCCAAGGCAGTTACCGCCGTCATTACCTTGTCGCGCGTGCGCTGTGTGACGCGGTCAGGAAAGTTCAAACAGCGGGACACCGTCGCCGTCGACACCCCCGCCGTGATGGCGACATCTTGCAGTGTGGGGGTTGGGCGTTTCATGTCATATCTATCCGTGTGTCTGGTTTTGAACAAACTAGCGCCCCGCCAGCCAAAGCGCAAAGTCTAACGTGATTGAAAATGTAATGGCTTGCATTGTTGAAAACTAACAGCTTAGATTACGATAGATTCGGCTAGCTGATCGGGAGGAGACGCGACATGCCGCTATTTGGTGCGATCATATTATTTGTTGTATTTGCAGTGAACGTCATGCTTGGTTCGTCTGCAAATGCCGCATTTCTAAGCGATGTGGGCGAAATGCTGTTGCTGTCAGCAGTCACTGTTTTGTTCGTTATCACGATCCTACAAAAGGAAGCCGCAGCCAAGAAATAGGCGTGGCACAAGACGTCCAGGGAGGACACAACATTGGAAAATCATAGCAAGACTATCAAATCGTCAGAACGCCGCAATTTCTTGAAACTTGCGGGCATGGGCAGCTTTACAGCCGCCGTGGTCGCAGGTGCGGCAGGCACGCTTTGGTCAACTGACGCTTCAGCGCAAACTGCAAACGAAGAACGCGACCGTGAAAATGCAGCCGAGCACACCATGACAATCGCCACGGCGTATGTCTTGGGTGCATCGCGCAGTTATCCGATCATGCAGTTGGACCTGAAAGAAAACATCCAGAACGCAACAAACGGCAAGGTCTACGTGAAACTTGCCCCTGGTGGCCAACTGGGATCAGGCGGCGAGCTGGTGCAAAAGGTTCAATCTGGCACTATTCAGGCGGCGCAGCATTCAATTTCAAACTTTGCCCCGTTTGCCGCCGTGACAGATTTAATCAACCTGCCCTACCTGTGCGGGTCTAACCAGCGCTTTACCAATCTGGTTCATTCGGATGCATGGGCCAGTGAAGTGAACCCCAAGGTCGAAGCCGCCGGGTTCAAGCCGTTGTTTTACGTCAACATCGACCCGCGGGTTGTCGCAGTGCGCAAAGGTGGCGCAGGACCGGTATTGACGCCCGGCGATCTGAGCGGCATCAAATTCCGCGTACCTGGGTCTGCGATGTTGCAGCAGTATTACCGCATGGTCGGCGCAAACCCGACACCAGTGGCGTGGGGCGAAACACCATCCGCCATCAAACAAGGTGTGGCCGATGCATTAGACCCGGCCGTTGGCGCATTGTATGTGTTTGGCTTCAAGGATATTTTGTCCCACGTAACCTTCACGCAAGCGGTGCCTGATAGCCAAGTGTTTTCATGTAACCTTGAATGGTTCAATTCCATGCCAGCCGATGTGCAAGACGGGATCATGGAAGCATCCGAAATCACGCGCCATCAGAACCTTGCCAAGGTGCCATCAGCACGCAACTATGCCATGGCCGAACTGCGCAAAACAGGCGTCGAATTCCATTCGTTGTCAGACGATCAACTCGCAGAATGGAAATCCGTTGGCGGATACCAATTGCCAGAATGGGACAGCTTCAAGACCGAATTGGCTGGCTCTATGGATGTGTTTGCGAAACTGGAAGAAGCGGCTGGTACGATGGGCCGCTACTACGTCCACGACGCATAATAATGCAAGCGGGCGCGTTTTCATGCGCCCGCCTCCATTCCTGTCCTATCCTGATCGTTTGATAAAGAGGTGACGCTGTGCAGTTCCTAAAATTACTGGATCGCAACGCAGAGAAATGGGCACTTTTGGTGTTTTATTCGATGCTGGTGATCACAATGGCCGTCGAGGTTTTACGCCGCGAAGTGTTTTCTTATTCGTCGATCTGGGGCGAGGAAATAGTCAGGTATTCGTTTATTTATCTCGCATGGATCGGGGCCGCCGCGGCTGTCAAAGAACGTGCGCACATTCGCATCGATGTGTTGATGCATTACCTTAGCCCACGCATGAAAACGCTGCTGTATATTTTTGGTGACTTTGTCATGCTCGGCGTGGCAGTTGGCGCATTGGTCTGGTCGTTTGAAACCGTGCATGTGTCATGGACATTCGGATCTGTCAGCCACGGTTTACGTGTGTCGCTGGTGTGGTTCCTAATGGCGGTGCCCGCCGGATTTACCCTAATGATCGTGCGCTTGCTTCAATCTTTAATCCGCGATTTTCGCTGCCTGCGTGACGGAACCCCCGTCTACGAAGGCGATACGCTTTTTGATTAAGGGATACAAAAATGCTGTTTAATACCCTCAATCAAGCCGTCGAACTGGGCTGGGATTTTTATCTGCCAGTCATCATGTTTGTGGTTTTGATCGCACTTGCCGTACCCGTCTGGGCGTCGATCGGCGTGTCAGCGATTATGATGTTATATATGTCCGGCGACCTGCCGCTCGCGCTTGTGGGGGAAAGTCTGTTTTCAGGCATCGACGCATTTGCATTGACTGCTGTCCCCTTGTTTATCTTAACAGGTGACGTGCTGGTGCGCACCGGATTATCGCGCAAATTTCTGGATGTCGCAGAAGCATTGACCCAATTTGCCAAAGGCGGATTTGGCTCTGCGACCGTGCTTGTCTGCGGTATGTTTGCGGCAATTTCAGGCTCTGATGCGGCGGGTGCAGCGGCCGTGGGGCGCATGACAATCGCACGTTTGGTCGAAGCAGGATATCCACGCCCATACGCCTGCGCACTTGTGGCAGCAGGGGCGTGTACCGGTATTTTGATCCCGCCATCAATCGCCTACATCATCATCGGTCTTGTCTTGGGAATATCCGCATCAACCTTATTTCTCGCGGCCTTGATCCCAGGCATGTTGATTTTGACATCCATTCTGGTGACCAACATCGTGGTAAACCGTATTTACGGCTATGAAGGCGGCGGCAACCTGTCACGTTCCGAATACCTCCGCGGGCTGGGGCGCGCGATTGCATCGGGATGGTATGCGTTTATCGTTCCGGGCATTATTTTTTATGGCATTTTTTCCGGACGCCTGACCCCGACAGAAGCAGGGGCAACGGCTGTTATTGTCACTATCATCATCGGCTTTATTATTGGAACGCTCAAACTGTCCGATTTTCCACCGATGTTGATCAGCTCTGCCAAAGTGAACGGCATTATTCTCCCGATCATCGCATTCTCTCTGCCTCTGGCCCAAGCACTGGCAATTATGGGAGTGCCGCAAGGATTTGTGTATTCGATCACATCCCTGACCGACAACCCGACGCTGCTGATCTTGATGATGATCGGTATTTTGATTGCCGCTGGCTGTGTGATGGAAACAACCCCGAATATTGTTATTCTGGCGCCGATCCTGAAACCGCTGGCCGACAATATTGGCATGAACGAAATCCAGTTTTGCATCATGATGATTACCGCACTTGGTGTGGGCTTTATCACACCGCCCTTGGGTCTGAACCTTTTCGTGGTGGCTGGCATCACAGGTGAATCCATCCTGAAAATTGCATGGCGCGCTGTGCCGTTCGTGTTCTTCATGCTCATTGTTGTGTTATTAATTGCCTTTGTTCCTGCAATTTCAACAACACTTCTTCCCGATATCTATCAATAAGGCGTAACCAAAATGGCTCGTGACTATCTTAAAAAAGCAACATTAACGGCACAATCGGGTGCGTCTGACGTGCATGACATCGTGCAAGGGATCTTGTCCGACATCGAGGCAGGCGGCGACGACAAAGCCCGCGAATATGCGCTGAAGTTCGACAAATATGACGGCAATATTATTCTGACAGACGCTGAAATCGAAGCGGCGTGTGCGCTTGTGCCGCAAAAACTGAAAGACGACATCCAGTTTGCCCACGACAACGTCAAACGCTTTGCCCAAGCGCAAAAAGCGACCGTCAGCGATATCGAATACGAAGTCGTTCCCGGGCTGATTGCCGGCCAGAAAGCGATCCCTGTTGATGCGGCCGGCTGCTATGTTCCAGGTGGACGGTATAGCCATATCGCCAGCGCGATTATGACGGTCACAACAGCAAAAGTTGCGGGATGCAAGTATATCACAGCAACGTCGCCCCCCCGACCCGGCGTTGGCGTTGCCCCGGCGATTGTTTATGCCGCACATATTTCAGGTGCAGATACGATCATGGCTTTGGGTGGCGTTCAGGGTGTTGCAGCGATGACATTTGGCCTGTTCGGCTTACCAAAAGCAAATATTCTTGTTGGTCCGGGCAATCAGTTTGTGGCCGAGGCAAAGCGCATTTTGTTTGGCCGCGTCGGCATCGATATGATTGCAGGCCCGACAGACAGTCTTGTGTTGGCAGACAAAACCGCCGATCCGCATATTGTGGCCACCGACCTGGTTTCACAAGCAGAGCATGGCTATAATTCCCCTGTGTGGCTGGTCACCGATGACCGTGCCTTGGCACAAGACGTGATGGACCGTGTCCCTGATCTGATCGCCGATCTGCCCGCGCTGAACCGCGACAATGCTGCCGCAGCATGGCGCGACTATGCCGAAGTGATCGTTTGCGCCGACCGCGAGGACATGGCCGCATGTTCCGACGAGTATGCCCCGGAGCATTTGACCGTGCAGGCCGAAGATCTGGATTGGTGGTTGCAGCGTCTGTCGTGCTACGGGTCATTGTTTTTGGGCGAAGAAACAACCGTATCTTATGGCGACAAGGCATCGGGCACCAACCACGTGCTGCCAACATCAGGTGCCGCAGGGTATACTGGCGGGCTGTCGGTGCATAAGTATATGAAAATTGTGACATGGCAAAAATCCACTCGCGAAGGATCAAAGCGGGTTGCACAAGCCACGGCGCGTATTTCGCGGCTGGAAGGTATGGAAGGCCATGCGCGTGCAGCTGACGTGCGGTTGGCCAAATATTTTCCCGGCGAAAACTTTGACTTGTCAGCCGATGAATAACCCGCAAGACCTGTTTGATCTTACTGGCCGCGTGGCGTGCGTCACGGGCGCCAGTGCGGGGCTTGGGCAACGCGCAGCAACCGTGTTGGCCGCTGCTGGTGCCAAGGTTGTGGGTGTTGCGCGGCGTGCTGACGCCCTGTCTGACTGGGCAGCACAAACCGGTGATGCGGCCGCCATCGTGGCTGCTGATTTATCTGCGCGTGACCAGATCACGGACATCGCGGACCGCATTGCGGCACCGTTTGGCATGCCGGATATTATCGTGCATGCCGCAGGTATCAACACTCGCGAAACAGCCGACGACGTTACCCAAGACGGCTGGGATGTGACGATGAACCTGAACCTTGCGGCGCCGTTTTTCTTAAGTCAGGCATTTGCCCCCGCAATGCAGGCAAAAGGCTGGGGCCGGATTGTGAATTTCGCGTCCTTGCAAACAACACGCGCTTTTCCAGCAGGAATCGCTTATGGTGCATCCAAAGCAGCGATCGGGCAACTTACCCGTGCCATGGCAGAGGCGTGGTCAGCCCACGGCATCACCGCAAATGCCATCGGACCGGGGTTCTTTCCAACCGAATTGACCGCGCCGGTGTTTTCCGATCCGGACCGCGCCGCACGCAATGCTGCCCAGACGTGCATTGGCCGCAACGGCGCATTGAATGACATTGACGGCCCGCTATTGTTTTTGTGTTCAAACGCATCCGCCTATGTGACAGGGCAGGTTTTAATGGTTGACGGGGGATATACCGCAAAATGAAAGCACTTGTTTATGACGCCGTTGAAACGCTTGTGTTTCGCGATATGCCCGACCCGGTTGCCGGCGACGGGCAAAGCCTGATCCGGATCGAAGCATCGGGTATCTGCGGGTCTGACATGCACGCATTTTTAGGCCACGACGACCGGCGCCCTGCCCCGCTTATTCTTGGTCACGAGGCGGCGGGTACTGTAATGGGGGGTGTGCGCGACGGTCAAAGGGTCACGCTCAACCCGCTTGTGACATGCGGCACCTGCCCTGCCTGCGTCACGGGGCATGACAATTTATGCCCTGAACGGATGATAATTTCGATGCCCCCCCGCGAGGGTGCATTTTGTGACCATGTCGTGATGCGGAACGAGAACCTAATTGTCGTGCCCGACCACGTGCCACTGCGTAAAGCCGCGCTTGCGGAACCGCTTGCATGTGGTTGGCACGCTGTCCGGCTTGGTGCGCAAGCGCTGCACATGCCGTTAGCCGATGCGCTGTGCCACGTGATTGGTGGTGGCGCAATCGGTGTTGGCGCAGCCCTCGCCCTGCGTGCGTTTGGTGCGACCCGCATCACGGTTGCAGAACCCAACGCAACACGGCGCGGCGCCCTGAACCAGATTGAAGGTTTCGATGCTGTCGCGCCAGACACTGTCACACAAGCCGATCTGGTTATCGACGGTGTCGGATATGCCGCAACGCGGGCTGCCGCCACAAAGATTACGCGCCCCGGTGGCGTGATCATGCACATCGGGCTGGGTGAAGGTACAGGTGGTCTTGATATTCGCCGCATGACGTTGCAAGAAATTACGTTCATCGGCACGTATACCTACACAGCACAGGATTTCCGCGATACCGCCCAAGCCATTTTTGATGGCCGCCTCGGAGCGCTTGACTGGACCGAACAGCGCGCACTTGCAGACGGGCAAGCTGCGTTTGACGACATTCGTGCAGGCCGCGTGGCTGCGCCAAAAATCATACTGGAGCCGCATCATGTATAAAAAGATACTTGTCCCGATGGCGCTTGATCACGGGATCGGGCCTGCCGCACTTGACGTGGCGCGTCAATTACTGGGCGACGGCGGCACAATCATCGCGCTTCATGTACACGAGGCCCCGCAAGGATCCGTGAGCGCATATCTTGATGAAACAGTTGTCCAAGAAGCGTTTATGCGGGCCAAAACAATGCTGCACGAGCGCGTCAAAGACATGCCAAACGTGACCGCACTTACAATTATGGGTCACAGCGGGCGCAGCATTATTGATGTCGCCACCGAAAAGGCGGTTGATTGCATCGTGATCGGGTCGCATAAACCCAGCTTAATCGACTTTTTGCTTGGATCAACTGCTGCACGCGTTGTGCGCCATGCGCCCTGTGCCGTACATGTTTTGCGAACCCCGCGTTAACCTCTTTACCCCCCACCTTTTCTTTAATCTTCATACGAAGGAGCGACCCTTGAGCATCGACAAAAGAATCGTGGACGATCTTGTGGCGAATGACGTGTCATTCATTACAACCGTCCCGTGTAAACAACTGGCCGGCGTCATCGACGAAGTCGACGCGCGCCCTGAAATTTTTCATATCCCGTCCAACAAAGAAGACGAAGGTATGGGGCTGTGTGCTGGTGCATTTATGGGCGGCAAACGCCCTGCGATCATCATGCAAAACACTGCGATCGGTGTCACGATCAACACGCTTGCAACATTGACCCAATATTACCGCATGCCACTGCCGATGATTATATCATACCGTGGCGAACTGCGCGAACCGGTCGCGTGCCAGGTTGAAATGGCGGTGCATACCAAGGCGCTGCTGAACCAGCTCAACATCCCGACATATCATTTCCACAAGGAAAGCGATGCGGATGAACTTGACGCGATCCTGAAATACACATTCATGTGCAACAAACCTGTCGCGATCCTGACGGATGCGTCATTCTGGGGAGGCTACGGGGACCAATGATCCGTTCAGAAATCTTGCGTGACATCGCGCCAATTCTTCGTGACCAACTGGTCATTTGTAACATCGGTTTGCCCAGCCAAGAGCTGCATATGATCGATGATCAACCAACCAATTTTTACATGCTTGGCACCATGGGTCTGTCGTCATCCATTGGCTTGGGCCTTGCACTGTCGCAGCCCAAAACAGTGATCGCCATTGACGGTGACGGATCTGTTTTGACCAACCTTGGCACGCTGCCTACGATCGCAAATAATGTCGCCGATAATTACATTCTGCTTATTATCGACAACGGATCATACGGATCCACCGGCGACCAGCCAACATATGCGGGTAAGAAAACATCCCTGACCGCCGTGGCAAAGGCCTGTGGCTGTGACAATGTTGTTGAAGTACAAGACAAAGATCTTGGTCCTGTCCTGCAGGCAGCGATTGATGGAAAAAAGCAGACGGTTATTGTGTGTAAATGTGAAAGCGGCAATATCAAATTGCCCGTCATCACGATGGATCCGGTCGTGATCAGAGACCGCTTTATGAAAGCGGTTGCCAGCTAAAAAATAAGGTCGCGGGGGGCAACACGGGTGTATTTTACTGCACCTGTTTTGCGCCTGCGACCTTATGTTTGCGCGGATTATTGGACCATATTACCGCGCGCCAAAGAGCGTTGCCTATGATTTTTCCAACCGCCGGAACAACAATGACAAACCAAAACACAAGATGAAATAAAACGCCGCTGTGGTGATCCACGCCTCGAATATCAGGCGGGTCGACGCGACAAGCTCTACTGTTTTATAGGTCAGCTCCTGCACGGAAATCA
>Ga0222645_101240_pt1 | contig 11502 bp, 9 predicted proteins | sample AntAcemetagen292_FD_179881 | JGI IMG/M metagenome (GOLD analysis project Ga0222645, IMG submission 179881) | Saline water microbial communities from Ace Lake, Antarctica - #292 | ecosystem: Environmental > Aquatic > Non-marine Saline and Alkaline > Saline | place: Antarctica: Ace Lake | collected...
TTGCCAGACAGGCGGTCGCCCTGGCGAGAATAATTTGGCCCGCGTGGACCGTTCGGATTTTCGTCTGCCTGTTTTTGTCATCTACACCTCCAAAGTTGAAGTGTTGCGACGACCGGTTGAATCCGCCTTGCGACCCGCGATCCGTATGATGAATGCAGCCCTTCGGTGGTTGCCGTAGGGCCACTGCCATATCCAGTGATCGGATCGCCAAGTCGCGTTTGTCCAGCGACATTCGGATCTGGCCCGGGGGCGACATGAAGAACTGGCCCACCTTCATGTTGATGCAGTTGCGGTTTCGTGCGTCGCAGCGGGCTTTTGCAAAAGCCCGCTGCGACGTTTTTCGCGTAGGCGGTAGCTGTCGCTCCGGATCGTGACGACGTGACTGGGGTGAAGCAGCCGGTCCAGGATTGTGGGCGACGACTGCATCACCGAATACAGTGCCCCATTCACCGACGGCACGGTTCGAGGTGAGGAGCATTGCGCCTCGCTCATAGCGCCCGCAGACCAGTTGAAAGAACAGATGCGCTGCATCGGGCTCGAGCGGCAGGTAGCCCAGTTCGTCGACAGTCAGCAGCTTAGGCTTTGCATAATGCCTCAGCCTTTCCTTAAGGCGGTTCTCGGTCTGCGCCTTGACCAGGTTCACCACCAGATCCATCGCACCGGTGAAGATCGACATCTGCTTTTGTGATCCTCCGGCACCGTGGCAACGTGGGTCAAACGAAAACACAAGTGGCCTGCTCCGCCAGTTCTTCCCGAAAGGGCCCGACCTAAGCTGCCTCAGTCAAACCGCCCTGAACGACGTTGCACGCATGATGAGCCACCGTCCTCGTAAGACACTAGGATGGAGAGCTCCCGCTGAAGCCATGGTAGAAGAACTTGCGGTCATTAAATCAACCGTCGCACTTCAAACTTGAAACCCAGCTCCGTCAATTTGGTTCTTGATTGTCCAAGTTCATTCCAGGACCACCACATTGATGTGTTTCTCAGATATGATGCGCCGCATAAAGTGACTTTTAAAGCTAGGAGTGAACCAGATGAAGCGTGCCGCGATCTATTATGATGTTCCGTCCCCGCCGCATCTGCGGACCCAGATGGTCGAGCGCTTTGTTGAAAGACGCACACCTTTTGGCAGCGATCGAGATGCCATTCGCCACTGGCTTCGGCAGATTTATACTCCCGCTGATCAAAGCTGGCTGATGATTTGCCCTGGAAAATCCGCCAGCAGCACAACCTTGTCTACGATGTTCCAGCTGCAATTTGGCACACCGCTGAATACAAAGGTGGCATCCTCTCAAGACATCAATCCGGATCGCGTTTTCCACGATCTTATAGAAACGGGTATCTTTCGCCGTATGATCGAGGTCGAGGGCAGTGATACTGCTTTTGACACAGCCTTGCGGCTTTGCACTGTGCGCGACCCGACCAAGCGTGGCATTTCGGCGTTCAATTATCTGTGCAGCACCCATGACATAGCAAGTCCATGGCTGCTACGCGAACGCTTGCGTTTAAGTGCGACGACAGGTTTCGACTGGGATAAGCATTCTCGCACGCCGGATGGTTTTCAGCGCTTTCTTGAATACACCCAGATCGAATGTGCAGCCGAGAATGGAAACATCGTCAACACGCATTGGCGTCCGCAAACGCGTATTATCTGCCCGACACTCTACAAGCCTGTCCTGGTCGGCAAAACAGAGAATTTGCAGCCGTTTTTTAAGGCCATCGCAGACCGGCTTGATCGCCCTGCACCGCAACATGAAATTCCAATCCTTAACCAGCAAACGTCTGAAGGAGCCCACCGCTACCTGTCACAAAGCCTCGTCAAAAAGCTGTTGACGGATATCTACGCAGACGATTATCACAATTTCGACTATCCAACCCCGTAAAGGCCCCCCGACTCATGATGCCCGAACCGACTGTCCTTGTCCGTGCGGGCCTGTTGCAAGCGTACAATTCGCGTTGATGTCTACGCGCCTGAATATACAATTATAATTGATCTTTCTGTGTAGGGTGGGCATCTTGCCACCAAATATAAGCCTTGGCGTGAATCCGGGGCATGTAAGTTGTGGATCCGGGGAATAGATGAACATTGCAATGCCTCGTCTTGCTAAAGCGGCTGTTTGGCTGGCTTTGAGCCTGGCACTTGGCTCATGTACAACACCGCGCAGTGCTGGCTTTCAGTCAGAGGTTCTGGCGGCACGTGATGTTGTAATCGATGCGGCAGGTGATCCCGTGTATGACTTCGCGGTCTTTCCGGTGACACGCGACACATTGCCGGTCATCACGAACTGGCCTGACACAGCGGCTCGTAGCTATGACTGGATCAACGGCCAGTCGCAGTCAGCATCAATGGTAATTTCGCCGGGTGACCAGTTACAAGTCACGATCTGGGACGCCGAAGAAAATTCTCTGCTGACCAGCCCGGGCCAGCGCGTTGCACAATTGCAAAGCATGCAGGTGGCCGCTGACGGCCGCATCTTTATCCCCTTTGTCGGTGAATTGCGCGTGGCGGGCATGTCGCCGCAGACCGCACGCGCCCGAATTGAGGAAATGCTGCTTGCCACCGTGCCATCCGCACAGGTGCAGTTGAAGGTTGAACCGGGGCGCGCCAATACGGCCAATCTGGTGTCAGGCGTTAATTCACCCGGTGTTTACCCGCTGGTTGACCGCGATGTGTCGGTGCTGGCAATGATTGCACAGGGCGGTGGTGTGCGAGCCGGTATCGTGAATCCGCAAGTCCGCCTGTTCCGTGACAACACTATTTATGGCACATCGGTTGATCGCCTATTCGAAAACCCTTCGCTGGACACCCGTCTGGTGGGCGGGGACCGCATTATTGTCGAAGAAGAACAGCGTTTTTTCCTGTCTCTCGGGGCGGCCAACCGACAGTCGCGCCATCTTTTCCCGTCGGATCGTGTGACAGTGCTTGATGCGTTGGCCGCAATCGGCGGCATTTCCGAAAACCGTGCGAACCCGCAGGGCATCCTGATCCTGCGTCAGTACACGGCCGCGGCCGTGCGCGATGATACATCCGGCCCACCGCAGGAACGGATGGTCTTTACCATCGACCTGACAAGGGCGGACGGTCTGTTCAGTGCCGGCAAGTTCGAAATCCAAACGGGTGATCTGGTCTATGTGACTGAAAGCACACTTGGCGCGGCGCAGACGATCTTCTCGATCGTTGGAAACGGCGTGGGCCTGTTCACCCGGTTGAGCCGATAGAATTACGGCCCCGATGATGGGGCTTTGATAAGATCATAAAATGGGTGCGTGACCTTGGGTTATGCACCCATAATTGTATCTGACTAAGCTGGGCGGAAATGGGTGGGGACGCTTTTCCGTAGTTTTATTGATCTATATTGGAAACAGTGTGTTCTTCAAGCTGGTCGTGAATGACTGACTTCAGGCAGATTGCAGGCCCTTGGATGCCTCAATCGTAACGTCTTTTCAAACCAATAAATGTCCGAGCCTGGGGGGGGTAGGGTCTGTTTGAGGAGTTACTAAAATGGCCATCAGCGCTGCCGAGCAACTTTTGATTGAACTTATCAACCGTGGCCGGCTTGACCCCGCAGCCGAGGCGGAGCGGTATGGTGTCAGCCTGAACGCAGATCTGGTGCAAGGTGCGATCAGCACCAAGGCCAAAGAAGTTCTGGCCCCCGACGCACATCTTGAAAAGGCCGCGATCGCGCACAGCAACTGGATGCTGAAGACGGATAACTTTAGCCATACTGGTGTCTATGGCAGTAACCCCAGTGCCCGGATGGAAAAGGCCGGCTATGATTTTTCCGGGACATATAGCTGGCGCGAAAATCTGGCCTGGGTTGGCAGCACAAACAGTGTGAGCTTGGAAAAGACGATCCTGGAACATCATGTGGGGCTGTACCGCAGTGAATCTCACCGGGTGAATACCTTTGCCGAAGACATCAGGGAAATCGGCGTTGCACAGGTATCAGGGGCCTTCACGCAAAACGGTGTGACGTATAAATCGTCCATGCTGACGGAAAATTTTGCCAAGACTGGCAATGATACATTTGTGACCGGCGTGGCCTATCAGGATAAAAACGGCAACAAGTTCTATGGTATTGGCGAAGGTCTTGGCAACGTCTGGTTCCGTGGCGGTGGCGATGGTGACCGCACCCCGGGATCGGGCGGCTATGCGCTTGATGTGGGCGACCGTGATAGCGTGACAGTGACGATAGGGCGGTTTCAGAACAAGATTGGCAAGGTTGAGCTGGATACATCCGATGGCAATGGCAAACTGGACTTTGTTGCCACCGGATCAGGCCGCGAGGTGCATCTGTCCGGCTCTGCCGATCTGATGTGGGGTCTGCGTGACGCATGTTTGTTGGGGGTCAATAACCTTGATCTGAGCGGCAGCGGGGGCCGGAATGACCTGTGGGGCAATGATGGCCGCAACACGATCCATGGTGAAGGCCGTGGTGACCGGATCTGGGGTAATAAAGGCGATGATAAGCTTTTCGGTGACCGTGGCTATGATATGCTGGATGGTGGTTTTGGCCGGGATAAGCTTTTTGGTGGCGGTCAGAATGATAGGCTTTTTGGCGGTGCGCACAACGACCGGCTTGATGGTGGAAATGGCAATGACAAGTTGACAGGTGGCGGCGGGGCCGACACCTTCGTCTTTAAATCCGGCGACGACATTATCCGTGACTTTGAAAACAACATCGACACGATCGCGATCAAGCAGTCCTTGATGGACGATGGCGATACCAGCATTTCTGATTTGATGGATTGCGCGCAGATCGTAAACGATGATGCGGTCTTTACCTTTGATGGCGGTCACACGCTTACCATTGATGACGTCAGCAATCTGAACGTTCTGGCTAACGATCTGACCCTGATATAAAGTCTGTCCCGTAATAAGCGGGGTAAGGGTGCATGACGGCGAAGGCAAAACCGATCCTGATTTTGGGAAGCACGGGCTGTGTCGGGCGCGCCTTGGCCGCGGTCTGGCCCTGTGATGTGCCTGTGATCTGGCAGCGCAGGCCACGCAATATATCGGACCATAAGTCCTGCCATCAGTTGGAAGGCGGCCAAACGGTGGCCTGGGACATTTTGCATGATCCCGTACCGTCCGACCTACCGCCGCTTGGCGGGATTGTGGTGCTTACCGGCGTGGTCGGTGCTGATCCGACAGGGCAAAATGCAGCGCTTGCCCGTGTGGCTTGTGATCTGGGGCAGCAGCATCGCTGCCGCGTGCTTGTCGCCTCAAGTCAGGCAGTTTACGGCGCGGCCCCGACACTTTGGGATGCGACACTGGGGGGGGCGCCGCTGCGCGAAGATCAGGCCAGCGCGCCGCCGGACAGTTACGGCGCGGCAAAGCTGGTGATGGAGGCCGTTGTTCGAGATCATCCCCATGCCGATACCTGCTGTTTGCGTATCGCCAATGTTGCAGGCTGCGACGGCTTGCTGAAATCGGCGGCCGCTGCGGTCGGTCCGCGCCCACTTGACCGCTGCGCGGATGGCCAAAGCCCGCAGCGCAACTATATCGGGCCCGGCTGTCTGGCAAATGTGCTGGTGCAGCTCATGGGGTATCAATCGCCTTTGCCGCTTCTTATCAATGTGGCCCAGCCGGGGGTAATTGCGATGCAGGACTTGTTGCAGGCAGCTGCTGTGCCTTTCGTCTGGCAAACCGCCCCCGCCACTGCGCTGCCGTGCATGGTATTGGACCTTGGACGCCTTGCGGATCTGGTGCCATTACCACCAGCGACCCCTGACGGCCTGATCGCTCAGGCCCGCGCTGCCGGCTGGAGGGTCGCCTTATGACCGCGTCCAAACGCGCTACAGATATCGTGATCGCCTTGACGCTGGGGCTGGTACTGCTGCCGTTCCTGCTGGGGCTGATGGCATGGCTTTTGATCCGCGAAGGGCGCCCTGTCTTTTACATTTCCGAACGGATGAGGGCGCCGGATCAGGGCTTTGGCCTAATCAAACTGCGGACCATGTATGTGGGGGCAGGGGATGGCGGTGTAACAGGGGGTAATAAGCAGACCACCATGTCACCGCTGCACCTCGCCCTGCGCCGGACGCGTGCGGACGAGTTACCGCAGCTGTGGAACGTGCTGCGCGGCGATATAAGTCTGGTCGGGCCGCGCCCGCCGCTGCGCCGCTATGTCGAGGCCTTCCCTGATCTTTACGCCCAAGTGCTGCAAAGCCGTCCGGGTATCACCGGGCTGGCCAGCCTTGTGTTCCATAGCCACGAAGAAAAGCTGCTGGCGGCCAGCATAACGCCGTCTGAGACCGATTCGATCTACTGCCGCTGCTGCATCCCGCGCAAGGCGCGGCTGGACTTGATCTATCAGCGCAAACGCAGCTTTTGCTATGATCTGCTGCTGATTGGACGCACAGCGGTAAAGCCATTCAGACGTTAGAAGTGGTAGTGTCCCGGGGCGATGTGTTTCGAGGTCCTTTGTCAGAATCTCGATATGAACCAACATCTGGGCTAGTTGATCATACTCAACTCTTACCATCGTTGATTGAGCGTGTGTGCGGTAAATTATAGCATCCAGTGGAATGACGCCAATACGCTTTGCCTTCAAATAAGCCTGTGTAAAAAACCGGTCTTCGGGCATTGCCAAGTTGTTTTCGCTGATTGCAAAGTTGCGCGTTAATCGGATTCAGGGAGCCATCTGGATGGCATAGTCGGTCCATAGACCGAATGCGTCGGACTTAGCGTGGCGGTAGGATTTGGCGGTGAGGTGATAGCGGCGGGGACGGAGGATGGCGTTGATCTGGTCGTGGACAGCGAGAAACCATTGGGCTTGTCTGGGGGATTTAAAGCGCCCCATGATTTTCTCTCGTCGACGTGTTAGCCGATGACCGCCTTCAATCCGGTTGTTGGGTCCTTTGTGGGCCCAGTGATCGGCACTTGGTGATTAATGAGTGATCGGCTTGGTGTAGCTGCGCAGCTTGTTGGTAATGATCACCCTTGGGTGGCCAAATTGAGAGATCAGCCTTGCCAAGAAGCGCTTGGCGGCCTTGGCATTACAGCGTGTCTGAACCAGGATGTCAGCACGTCGCTGGCGGCATCGACCGCGCGCTGAGTCAATGCTTTACACCGTCGATTGGGATCACAACCTCATCAAGATGCCACTTGTCGTTCGGCTGTGGTCAGTCACGCCGGATACAAGCGGCAAAATGCGCGCCGAAACGATTGACCCAATGCCGGATTGTTTCCCGGCTTACAATCACGCCACGCTCGGCAAGCATATCCTCGACATCTGCCGTGCTCAGCGCGAACCGATGATAAGGCCAGACCGCATATGCGATAATCTCACGAGGGTTGCGAAAGGCCTTCAGGGGCGGCATTGACGCTAGTATTTTTCATATTTAATCCCGTAGCTAAATCGGTGGGGCCAAACAACTTGGCAATGCCCGACTTAGCAATGCCCGACTTAGCAATGCCCACATAGGCCTTGCCATCCGCTGGCTGGTTGCTGTCGCCGAGCCAAATAGGCCTTTCCCTTTAGGGGCCTGACTTGTTAAACAGGACAAGCACATTGCGGGAGTTCATAATGCGCAGACTGGTTAGCCACACGGCACTTTTGATGATGTTGGCGAGCACCACGGCTGCACAGGACAGCGAGCCGTCCTATACGATCTTCGGTACGCCCGGCTTGCTGGAAATGCCCACCGCCGAAAGCGCGGCCCCTGACGATATCGTTACAACTATAGCACGCTCGCCCTCGGGGGGGACGCGCACTTCGTTTACCTATCAGGTCACACCGCGCCTATCCGGCGGCTTTCGCTACGGCAACTTTGACCAACATAGCGAACCCAACAACGTGACAGGTGAGCGTGCGACTTATGAAACCTTTGATCGCAGTTTCGATCTGCAATACCGCTTCACCGACGAAAGCCGCTACATCCCGGCCATTGCTGTGGGCCTGCGCGACTTTCTGGGCACGGGGCGGTTCAGCTCTGAGTATATAGTTGCTTCGAAATCCATCGGCCCGAAACTGATAGTCACAGCCGGTCTGGGCTGGGGCTCGATGGGCCAACAGAACGGGTTCTCGAGCCCGCTCAGCGTCGTGTCTGATTATTTCGCCAGCCGTCCCGATTATGTCGACCGTGAATTTGCCGACGACGGCGAGGGCAATGGCGGCACGGTATCCACGAACCAATTTTTCCGCGGCGACGCAGCGCTGTTTGGTGGTGTCGAATACCAATACAGTAAAAAGCTGGGGTTCAAGGCGGAATATTCGTCGATCAACTATCCCATGCAGACCTTCCGCCCGGCGATCGATTACAACTCTCCCATCAACGTCGGCTTGTCCTACCGCTACACCCCCAATGTCGAACTTGGCGCGGCCTGGATGTATGGCTCCGAACTCAGCCTGCGCGGCACCTATATCCTGAACCCGACGGACCGGACAACTGCGTCGGGCCTCGATACCGCGCCGGCTCCCGTGCGGGTGCGCACCGCCGATCAGCGCGCCGCCGCGACTTGGAACCGCAGCGCGCAGCCAGAGGCCGCCGTGCGAAAAGGGCTGACCGATCTGCTGGCGATCGAAGGGATTGAGTTGGTCGGCCTCGAGATCACCGAACGCACCGCGCGTCTGCGCTATGAAAATACCCGCTTCAGCTCTGAGGCGCAGGCCATGGGCCGCGCCGCGCGGATGATGACGCAGGTGATCCCACCCTCGGTGCAGAACTTCGTGATGGAGCCAGTGCAAAACGGCCTGCCCCTGTCCGCCATCACCCTGCCCCGCGCAGGGATCGAGGGGCTCGAGAACCGCGTTGGTGGCGGTGATGCGCTGCTGGCCGCGGCCAATTTCAACGCCGCAGGCAATGCCGCCGGCCTGGTCACCCAGCCTGATCCGGATCCTGCGTTCCAATGGGGGATCGCGCCCTATTTCAGCCTGATACTGTTCAACAAGAACGAACCGCTGGATTTCGACACCGGCCTTGCGCTGGATCTGGAATACAGTGTGAACCGTAATCTGAAGCTGGCTGGCCGGGTGCAACAGACCGTGCTCGGTGCCCAAGATCCGCTGGATTTCACCGAAAACGAAAACGACTATGTAAACGTGCGTACCGATGCTGCCTATTTCGGCCGGGACGGCACGCCGACCCTCGAATACCTGACGGCGGCCTATTACACGCGCCTGACGCCGGACATCTACGGCCGGGTTACTGCCGGTTATCTGGAGCGGATGTACGGCGGCGTCTCGACCGAAGTGCTATGGAAGCCCGTGGCCTCACGCCTGGCCGTCGGGGCCGAGGTGAACTACGCTATGCTGCGCGACCAGGATATGGGCTTCGGCTTTGCGCTTTATGAAACCAAAGGCAATGGCTGCCGGGTCGAGGCGGGGGACTATTCCGTTATCACCTCCAACCTGACCGGCTATTACGACATCGGCCGCGGCTATCACGCCTCGCTCGGGGTCGGAAAATACATCGCCGGCGATTTGGGCGCGAGCTTCTCTCTGGACCGTGAATACGAGAACGGCTGGAAGATCGGCGGTTATTTCACCCTGACCGACATGCCCTTCGGCGACTTCGGCGAAGGCTCCTTCGACAAGGGTATCCGCATCACGATCCCCTATGACTATTTCATCGGCACCCCCTCGCGCAAATCGGTCAGCACCTCAGTGCAATCCTTGACCCGTGATGGTGGCGCGACGCTGGATTTGCAGGGACGGCTGTATGAGGTGGTTCGCGATGGGCAGCTTGGCGATCTGACGAATACTTGGGGACGGTTCTGGCGATGAACATGATCTGGAAAACGGCCCTTGGGGTCACGGCGGCACTGGCAATCACGGCCTGCGGCCCTTTGAACAAAGGCAATATCGGGGCTGGCGCTCTGACGACATTGCTGACCCGGTTTTCGAAAGAGCCGGCGCAGCCTGTGCCCACCGCCCCGGTGCTGACCCGCGCACAGGTCGACGCCAACCCCGGAGGCTTCATGGTGCTGAACGCCTATAGCGGCACGATGGTCGCCGCCCTTGTGGCCGGTGCCCAGAACGGCAACCGCACGACCTGGGTCTCGGCCAATGGCCCATCGGTGACCATGCAGAACGGCGTCATGGCCGCCACCCGCGGCTTTCCCCGCGACCTGATGGCCGCCGATGTGGACGGCGTCATGCGCGCCCTGATCGCCGGCGGTGGTACTGCCACTCGCGTGCACGAGACCCTGTCGGACATTGACCAGATTGTCACGCAAAGCTTCACTTGCATCGTCGCACCCCAGGGGCGCGAGACGATCGGCATCCTTGGCCGCCAAGTTGCCACCGAACGCTTCGGGGAGGCCTGCCAGTCCGATAGGCTGGCTTTCACAAACCAGTACTGGATCGACGGCAGTGGCAAGATGGTGCGTAGCCTGCAGGCCATCGCGCCGGATTCGGGCTATATCCAGCTGGACAGGCCTTAACTTTCAATTGAACATTTGCATTGTGCTCTGAATTTCACACTAAGTGGCGGAAAAGTCGGAGCGCCGACAGTTGAATTGAAAAGAAATGGCGTAAAATAGATCCTTGGGTTTTTTGAACTCTCTCATACGCCAGCTCAAAAAGACCAGATCGTTATATCACCGCAGAAAAGCTGTCTCTCAGGCATTGCCAAGTTGTTTTCGCTGATTGCGAAGTAGTGCATCAATCAGATTCAGGGAGCCATCTGGGTGGCATAGTCGGTCCATAGGCCGAATGCGTCGGACTTAGCGTGGCGGTAGGATTTGGCGGTGAGTCTATAGCGGCGGGGACGGAAGATGGTGCTCATCCCGTCGTGGGCAGCGAGAAACCTTTGGGCTTGTCTGTTGGATTTGAAGGGTTCTGTCGCAAAGTTTTTGTCTTTCGCGGTGGCGCGTAATGGCGCAATAGTTTGGGGGTGACCATAGCGGGTAAGGGATGTAGAGTCAGGATCGATTTCAAGGGTATGCACTTCCCGAAGGATGTGATCCTTTTTGCGGTCTTTTTCTATCTTCGCTACCCGGTCTCATAGCGTGATTTAGAAAAGATCATGGAGGAGCCTGCAGTTGATGTTGATCATGGGACGCTGAACCGGATTCTGGCTGATCGAGATCCGGCAGGTCAAATATCTGAACAATATAATTGAGCAGGATCATCGGTTCATTAAGGCGCTGACACGGCAAGTGAAGGGATTTAAATCCTTCAGCTCAGCCTCGGCCACACTGGAAGGCATTGAAGTCGCGCACATGATACGCAAACGGCAATTTGACCTCTCTGGTCAATCCGAATTTCAACAGTTCGCGGCACTCGCTGGATAGGTGTTTCAAAAGTTATCGGTCATTCCTTCGTGCGTTGCAAACTGCGACAGAACTCTTGCAACCAGGCCATAACAAAACATAAGCAAGACTCATTCTGGCATACTAGTATAGGATGGCGGCTCCCTGCGAAGATGACCCCGCGCGGAACCGCCATATGGATTTTCGAATGCAAAGGCTTTAATCGGGAAGCGATCAAGAGAAATTAACATGAAGCAAGCCGCGCAAATGAACTATGGTCGGACAGCCGTTGATGCGGTTGC
>Ga0222645_101242_pt1 | contig 11484 bp, 10 predicted proteins | sample AntAcemetagen292_FD_179881 | JGI IMG/M metagenome (GOLD analysis project Ga0222645, IMG submission 179881) | Saline water microbial communities from Ace Lake, Antarctica - #292 | ecosystem: Environmental > Aquatic > Non-marine Saline and Alkaline > Saline | place: Antarctica: Ace Lake | collected...
ATGCCGCGCACAAGAACTCGCTGGAGCAAAAAGTTCGGGACAAAACGGCCGGGTACTTTGACCGGTCGCGAGACCAACGAAGGCGCGAGCTGGCGGATGCCGCGAAGGTTGGGTTTGAAGCGCGCGACGCGGCGCGCGGCGGTTCGGGGAACGGCGGTGCGAAAATCAATAAAAAAGCCCTGGACGAAAAGCTCAAAGAGCTTCGCAAGGAACAGCGGGGTATGGCTGTTAATGGGCGTAAAACACGAGCCGCGGCGGAACGCGACGTGCTGCAACACGCGCAAGTCGTGCTTTGCACCACGGTGGGCGCCGGCGCAGAGAACGTCCAGAAACTCCCGGCGTTTGACTTGTTGGTGTTGGACGAAGCCGCGCAAGCCACGGAACCTTCAAGTTGGATTCCCTTGGTGCGGTGCCATAGGGTGGTTTTCGTGGGGGACCCTTCGCAGCTCGCGCCGCTGGTGCGCTCGCAAGACGCGCTAGGGTTGGGTTTGGCGGTTCCTATCATGACCCGAATAGCGCTGCCGCAACAGCGACGAAGCGCGCGCGGAAAGGAAAAGAAACCCGCGCCGCAAGAACGGGAACCAGAACCCGCGGCAGTACTTTCGCATGGCGTCGTGGGGTGCGCGCTTCGCACGCAGTACCGCTCGCACGCGGCAATTTCGGACTGGGCGTCCAGTGCGAGTTACGACGGTGACCTAGTCGCTCACGTCTCCGTCGCGACAGGGCTTCTGAAGGACCTGCCCGGCGTAGTCGCGACGCGCGCCACCTCGAGCGCGTTGCTGTTGATCGACACGCGCGTCGCGGGCGGCGTTTTGCTGGGCGGGTGCGGCGAGGTCACGGAACGGGAACTGCTGCTGTCGCTTTCTGACAGCTTCGGCGACGAAGGCGATGGAACGCGGGGGACAAAAACTAACCCTCCCGGTAACCTCTCGTCGCTGGTAAACGAAGGCGAGGCGTACCTCGTCACGATGCACGTCGCCGGTTTGTTGAGAAGCGGGCTCAACCCGACACAAATTGCCGTGCAGTCGCCGTACGCCGCGCAAGTAAGGTTGTTACAGGTGCGTGTTGCGCGTTTCCCAAATCCTGACACACTCTTTGATGCCCTGTATGGAGTGCAGTCACGCAAGTCATACCACTGCAATAAGTGCACCCCCGAGTACAAGACTGTTTGCGCACTGTGCATAAATCGCCCAGCACGAGACTCGGACTGACCTTTTTCGGTTAAATCGCAGCGGCGGTTGCGCGAGGCGTCTGACTTGGGTTTGGCGCCGGGCGGCGACTTGGTGGAAGTCGCGTCCGTAGATTCGTGGCAGGGAAGGGAAGCAGAGGCGGTGGTTGTGTCAACGGTACGGTCAAACGACCGGAACGCGATTGGGTTTCTCGCGGACCAGCGAAGGGCGAACGTCGCGGTGACGCGGGCGAAAAGGCACGTCGCGATCATCGGGGATTCGCGAACCGTGGGTTCGGATTTTTTTTTGGGGAATCTCTTGACTCACATTCGCGAAAACGGCGTCGAGGCGCCCGCGGATAAGCACAAGGAACTGCACGAGCCGTTATAATATCATATTAGGTCAAATTCGTTCAGAAAAAATGACACTACCGGTATCTATTCATCTGCGCCGGCATTTATTTCCCGTAATTTCGCGTTCGCGTCGTTCGCCGAACCGAATCCCTTAGACTCCTTAAAATTTCGCAACCGCCGCGTCGATTGCGTTTTTAATCGTCTCCCCCATTTGAAGCGCCTTTTCCTTTGAGAAAGAATTCAGTCTCAGCGCCGCTAACTCCGCTTTCAGGGCTTTGTTTTCGGCGTTGTACGCGCGTAGCTGTAACGTCTGCGACTCCAGCGTGTTCCCTAACGACTCGGCTTCGCTCTCCGCCAGCGCGGCGTCCGCCAAAAGCGTCTCCGCTTCCTCCTTCGCCGCGACAAGCGCCGCTTTCGTTGTGTCCAGTTCGCGCTTAAGCGCCATAAGCGCCTCTTCAGATTCCGACGACGCCCCGAACTGAGGAGGCGATGACGCCGGCTTTGGTTGGGAAACGACCCCGGCAAGCATCCACCCCGCGTTCGCCGTTGCGCGTGACCCGAGGGCGTTCCCGTTGAGCTTTTTCGCGACGCCGCCGCCGCCCGACCCGGAAACCGCAAGCGGCACCGCGGCGGCGCCGGGAACCGCCGGTTGTTGTTGTTGTTTCGCCGCCTTCTTCGCGCCGTGAGCGGGTTGCAGGCTCGTAGTTTTCGCGTCATCAGAAGGCGAAAAACTTCTCTCTCCCTCCTTCTTCGGAGTTGCCATCTGCGTCATGAGCTTGGCGTAATACCCCTGGCCGTTCCACGAGTCGCTCAGCTGTGATTGTGAACGAAAAGTGTCAGTCTTGTATGGGAAAACAATCGGAGGGATTTGGGAAAGGCCCAATACTTACCTGTTCGCGCAGAGACTTCTCGTCAACCGCATTCGCCGCGGCAGCCGGGTCCTCGGTTGGCAGCGCCGCGTCCGCCATGCGCATCAGCGCCGCGACTCGCTCGTGCACGTCATTGACAGCTGTGTTGGATGCCGCGGCGTTGAACCTGGCGGTGGTGGGTGTGGCGGCCGCGGCAGCCTGCGCGGTCATCGCGGGTGCCCCAGACGACGAATTAACACCGCCGCTTGATTGCCCCGAAGTGGATTCCTTCGCGGCGTGCGGCGCTTCCCCGTCGTTTCGCGCCTCTCCGAGCCGGTACCGCGCCTGCTTGGAAATCAACCCGTGTCCTGGCGTACCTAGCGTGCCTTTCTGTACGCTGTTCCAGCTCTTGAACTCCCCAAACCGCTCGGGGCGGGCGTGCGCTCGGCGGCTCACGCGTTTCGCGCCGTTCGCATCCACGCTCTCCTCCGAGTCGTCGCCGTCGCCGTCTTCAGTTTCCGCGCCCGTTTCGTCGTCGTGCGCCGCGAAGGTGACGTTTCCCGGGGTTTTGAACGCAATCGGTATGTCTTCCATGGGCCCTGACGCGTTTCCCGCCCCAACCACGGACGCCGCGTACGGGTTTTTGGGCTCATACGGCGTCTTTGGCGGTTCGTGGAATTTCACGCTTTGCGCTTCGGGGGTTCCGTTGTTTTCGTGTTCCGTGGCGGAAATCTTCGCCACGGATGTCGCGGCAGGCGGCGTCGTCACCAGCGCCGCCGCCTTTTTCGTTCCTGGGGCGCGTTTTTTCTTCAAAGCCTCGCCTCCCACGGCGACTCGCGAGCTCTTCGACGAGAGCTTCTTCGCCGCACCCTTCTCCCCCTTTGCCTCTTTCAGCGCGGTCCCGACCCTCGCCGGTTTCGTCAATCCGGGAATGTTGAACGATCGCGGGGCGTGCGCCTGGTCGTTGCTCACGTCAGCGAGCGCCATGACTACAGTGCGGGTAGTGAGGTCGAATACGTGTCAATCGGGTCGACGAGTACTCGACGAATACGCGCGCGGGCGCTACTCGCTTTGAAGTGCGGTCTCGGACTCGCTTTGGAAGTCGCTTCGGCGGATGTCTCCGAGGGGTACTTCAGATTTTAAGGCTGTTTCGCGACATTTATAATCTCGGAAAAAACGAGATTTAAACCCTGATTTTAACTCGCCAAAAGCCCCGTTTAAAGCCGATACCAGTTCATTTCCTCGGGTGTTCCAACACCCGACCCGACCCAATCGTGCCGACACAAAAGGGCGAGCGCGGGGGTGTAACCGCGGATGGCGTCGTCACCGGACGAGCGGGAATCGCTGTCCGGAGGTGAGTCCTCCAGTGGGTACGGTGCTGCGCCCTGGACGCGCGGTAGCTTCAACGTGGGAGTCGCGAACGACGCCGGGTACTGCGAGGCGACCGAGGAAGATGAGGAGCGGGCGCGGGTCCTGACGCGCGGGTTGGGACTGGATGTGCAGTTGAACACGTTCGTCAAACTGCAGTCCCCCGACGACGTCGCGGTTATCGTGCCTCACACGTTACACTTCGGGGACGTGGAGCACCTGGACTACACCGCTACCGTGCAAGACGCGCTCGCGGTGCAGACCGCGGGGAGCCCTGTGCATCGGCCGAGAAATGGTGGCGTACAAAGCGGCACCGCCTCTGGGTCGGGAGGAGCGACGGCGTCTGGTACGCGGACCGAGAGCCACCCGCCGATGGACGGCTTCGGGGTTACACACACGCACAACCAGCGCCCTGCCGCGATCAGCGGGTGGTTGGTATGGGTCGCTATCATGGTCACGGGGCTCGGCACGGGGTTGGTTTCCGTGGTGTTAACCAACATAAGCACGGGTTTCGGGAACACCCGGCTTCAGGAAACCAACGCTTTGCTGGAGTTGAACCGCCCCCTAGCCGCGGCGTCGGTGTGGGTCACGTTCAGCGTTGTCTTCACCACTGTCGCGGCGTACATCACCGTGAACTACGCCCCCCAAGCCGCGAGCACCGGTACGTGTTGTATTTCACCATCCCGCCGACTGGTTGCCGATTGTCCAGAGGAATAATTACTCATACACTGACACCTTTTTTTACAATCACAGGCATTCCCGAAACCAAAGCGTTTCTCAACGGGTGCGACGTGAAGGGCGCGTTTTCGTTACAAACGTTCGCGGTCAAGGCGATCGGGGTTTGCCTAGTGATCGCGGCTGGGGCGCCGGTTGGATTGGAAGGCCCGATGGTACACATCGGCGCCATGGTCGCGTCGCACGTGGTGCTTTCCATGGAACAGTTTGGTTTGTTACGAAGCAACCAGGACCGGAACCATTTGCTCACGCATCTCGTGACGTGCGGCGTCGCGTCAGGAATAAGCGCCGCGTTCAACTCGCCGATCGGCGGGGTTTTGTTCGTCGTGGAGGATCTCGCGGCGCGGTGGTTAGTGGACGCGCACCTCGTGCTGCAGTGCTTCGTGTCGTCGTTCTTTTCGCAACTCGTAGTGGCGGGGGCGCACATCACGTCTCTGATGGTGCAGGTACGTATTGGACCTTTCACCAAATCCCTCCGACTGTTTGCTTATACAAGACTGACACTTTATTTTTGCAATCACAGACCGCGCGCAGCGGCGACCGCGGCGAGTTCCAAGCCGCGAACTTGGTGAAAGGAAGCGGCGGCGGTTCAAACGAAATCACGGGGGCGTGGTACATCACGGACGTGCCCCTGTGTGTGCTTCTTGGATCAGTCGTGGGGGCGCTGATGTCGTTCTCCACCGCGGCGGCGACCGCAATCGCGCGGGTGAAGCGGTCGGCGATGGCGGGACGCGAGGTGACGACGACGACGAGCGGCGCGAGCTGGAAAAACGCGAACAGCTTCGGCGCGCCGAAGAAACGCAAAAAAAGAAACTCGTCCAAAGTTTCCGAAATCGTAGCCGCCGTGTTCCCCGTGGTGCTCGTATCCGTGCTCGCGTTCGTGCTTCCTTTGTTGTTCGAGTGCCGAGTGAGGCAGGACCACGTGAAGGGCAAACCCGGGGCGTCGCACCTGCTGGGCGGGCAACACCAAGTCGACCACCGCATGTTCGTGCGGTTCACGTGCCAGCAGGGCGAGTACAACGACCTGGCGAGTCTGTTACTCCCGTCCCTAAGCGGGTCGTTTCACTCCACCATGAGCCATCTGTACTCAAGAGACTCAGGTACGTATTGCATTTCTCAAATCCAACGACTTTTTTCCAATACAAGACTGACACTTTATTTTTATTTATTACAGACGAAGAGACGTACGGCGACGCTTCGCTCGTAACGTTGGCGACGTGTTACTACTTTTTCCCCCTGTTCGTCATCGGGTGTTCGTTTCCCTTCGGGTTGTTCGTGCCGAACTTGGTGTTCGGCAGCGCGGTGGGGCATTTGTTCGGACGCTTGGTCAACCGTTCGGTTTGGCTCGGCGCATCGCGAGTAGCGCACCCCACGACGTATGCGGTGCTAGGCGCGGGGGCCGCTTTAGGCGGGTGGACGCGCATGGCCATCGCGATCAGCGCTATTATGCTCGAACAAACGGGGAACATGGACAGCGTGATTTTGATGATGGTCACGGTTTTGAGTTCGCGCCTTGTCGCCGGGATCCTAACCCCGCAGTCGTTCACGGATGAAATCATCGCCATGAAAGGGTACCAGGTGCTTGAACCCAGGGAGCCTCCCGTCATCGCCACGCTGAGCGTTGGCGCGGTGTGCACCAGGCACGTGGTGTGCCTTCGCCCAAACGAAACCGTCGCGAGCGTGTGCCGCGTGCTTTTGCACACAACGCACACCGCGTTCCCGGTGTGTTCAGACGACGCTGAAAACAGTTTTTCTGACAGAGACAATGACTCGTCATACCCCGTGTGGCGCGTCGAAACCGGGGGACAATACCCGTCACCCACAGTTCACGGGTTAGTCGCGCGGAGCGTTTTGCTGGCGACGCTGACGCAAATGGTCAACGAAAAGCGGCCTTCCGAGAACGACGCGCGACGGCTGCGGGTTCCCTCTTCCATGTTGGCCGATCCCATTTTCCTTGGGGTTCACGACGGCGTCGTGCCGGTGGTACGTATTTCCCGCATTCCGCATTCCGCCTCCCTGGTTGCCCATACAGCACTGACATTTCTTTTTTTACAATCAGGACGAGCTCGGGGCGATTCCCGCGCACCTTCCCGCGTCGCGGGCGTACGAAAAGTTTGCGTTACTCGGCGCGCGAAGAGTGGTGGTGGTGGAGAGCGGGGGCGGCACACGGCTAGCGGGGATAATCACGCGGGGGGATTTGGTGGAAGCGGGGGAGGATTTCGAGGGCCGCGCGACCAGAGTCGCGGAGGAGTTCAGGCACCGGCGAAGCGGCGGGGGACACGGGAACCGCCACGCGCGGGACGACGCATCGACGGCGAGGGTTTCGTTACCCTTTTGATTGTAAAGCACTACTTCTAATTGAAGGTGTAGGGTTTAGGGTTGCGCTAGGGCTGAGGGTTTAGGGTTTATGGTCTGTGCGCTGCGCCTGTCTAGATGAACCGTTTCGAACTCGCGTCACCCACAGGTTTCACACCGAGGCGCTTGCGCGTGGCGGCGCTCATTTTCGGCGCGGGTTTTTTTTCGTTTGCGTTTTCGACTTTCGCAGCGAGCGCCGCTCGTCTCGCCACGAACCCTAGAGGGGCTTTCATAGCGTTTCGCAAATCAACACGATTTTGATCGCGTGCGGCTTGCCTGTCCGAATTTGCAGCAGCGAAAGCGTTCTTTTCGGCTTCGACTTTCGCGAGCGTCGCCGTTTCCGAAGCCCGCGCTTTTTCAGCCGCCACGCGCAGCGCAGAGTTTTCGTCGTCAATTTCCGAAATCTGAATTCGCAGCGAATCAAGCTCGGGGCGAACTTGTTCGAGTTCGTGCAGGGACATGAATTTCTCCTCCACCGCCTGAGCGCACGCCGCCGCCTCCATCGCCGCCAGGCGCTTGAAGTGCTCGGCGTCCTCCCTGGTTGTATCCAGCTCTTTCGTGAGTTTTTCAACCAAACTTTGACACGTGTCCTTTTCGCGTTGCGTCGCGTCGCGACGCGTTTGTAAGTCCTTCGCGAGACTTTCAAGTTTCGCAACCTTCGCTTCCGCCGCGACAGCGCGCGTCTCCGCCTGGAGCAACCCGTTTTCGGCAAAAGGGTCCATTTGTTCACCGCGTTGTTCCAAGTGTTTCGCCCCGAACGCGAGCTCCAGGCGCAAGCGCGTTACTTCCGCGGAAGTGGCGGCATCAGAAGTTTTGTTTGTGTTTTCAGCCGCCCCCGTTTCCACGTCCAACCTTAACAGACCCGCCAATCGTGAAACCTCGGAAAAGTACACCTCGTTCTCGGCTTCGAGTTCCAAAATACGCGTCGCACGTCGCGTTTCCCCGGCGTCGTGTTCCCCACGCGCAAGCGCGTGAACCTCGCGTTCGCGTTTGCGAAGCTCGGAGGTCGTTCGAACAACCTCCGCGTTTGCGAGTTTCACCCGCTTGGCGAAATCGTGGTTCACCCGCGTCAGCTCGATGACCTCCTCCGCGAGCCTGAACTTCTCGCGGGTCATGAGCGAATCCACGGTCTTTGCGCGCGACACACGCTCGCGCGCGCCAGACGCATGGCGGCCACTCGCGACGCGCGACTCATCCTCCGTGGACATCGCAAGCGCAGGGGGATGTGATGGACGTGTGAAATACTCTCCAAGAAACGGCTCGAAAATAATAATGGCACAAAAACAATTTTTCCGAGTCACTGCTTTGCGCGCCGAGCACGATGGCGGACGACGGCGGGGGCAGCCGTCTGGACCGGCTTTTGCGTCTTTTAGAGACCGGTTCCAGCCCCGCTGCCCGTCACGAAGCCGCGAGGCAGATCGGCGAGCTCGCATCCGCGCACCCTAACCAGCTCCCGAACCTGCTCCGTCGGGTACGACCCCAGCCAGATCCGATTTGCCCTTCTTTTTTTCGGTGCCGCCCCACATTTCCCACCGCGATCTGGACTACCACGCACCGCTCGACGGCGTGTTCACACTGCGTTACCGTCATTCTCGAACTTTATCGAAATCTCCGACGAATACGACAACCCTAAGCCCTAACGTCTAACCCTAAACCCATCCCACGCGTCATCCCCATCCCCATCCTCAGATTCGAGGCTTCCTTAAACACAAGCAGTGGGAAACGCGCGTCGCGGCGGCGAAAACAATCGCGCACATTTGCCAAGGCGTCAAGCACTGCACCGTGGCGGACATCGCGCGCCTGGAAGGCATCGACATTGGTGAGCTCATGGCTCGTGTACCGAACCTGCCCGCGAACAACGAAGACGACGAACTCGGCGCCGGCGACTTGAACTTCGCCGAGTTTGATTTAGAATCAGTGCTGAACAAAGCGGCGCCGTTGCTCGCGGCGAAGAAAAGCGTAAGTATATTACCTCTGACTGTTTACTCATACACATTACGAGACTGACACTTTCGGCTTTTATCGTATCAGGACATGTCCATGTTTTCTGTTGCAGGCGAGGAATCACTTGAGGACAAGAAACTGACAAAAGCGGAACGGTTACGCCTGGCGAAGCAAAGCCTGAAACAGCGGCTTGGGATGGCGCTTGATTCGTCGTTGGAGGGCGCCGCGGGTGAGGACGAGGGCGGTGAGGGCGGGAAACAGGGAAGGAAAGCCGCCGGCGATGACGCGCCGAAAGCGGCGAACCTTGACGTGGATAAGTTCGTGGACGTGGATGACCTGGTGAACGAGGAGGATATGGATGACGTGAAACAGACACAAGTCGACGTCGACGCTGAAAAAATTGACGCCACGGATTTAGGGCAACTCAGCGCACGCGAACGCAACCGGCTGAAACGAAAAATGAAACGAGGCGTGAAAGACGAAGCCTCTGGGGTCGATGTCGCGGTTACCGCGAAAAGGCACAAAACCGGAGGCGTTGGTGAAGACCCTGAAATAGCCAAACGGCTAGCGCTGGAACAAGCCGAGGAGGAAGACGAGGCGAACGAAGTCGAAGCGGGTGGGTGGCCGTTGGCGCGGACGTGCGAGAACTTGGCGTACTCGCTCTTCGCGCCTCGGTGGGAGGAACGACACGGCGCCGCCGCGGCGTTGCGGGAGGTTTTGCGAACGCACGCCGCGAGCGCGGCGGTCCCGGCGCCTCCGGCCCGTTCGGTAACCGTGGTGCCCGACACGAGCGCGCGTGCGGCGAAACGAAACGCGGCGTGGCTGGAAGACGCGGCGGTGCGTTTGCTGTGCGTCCTGTCCTTGGACCGGTTCGGCGATTACGTCGGGGACGGCGTGGTGGCGCCGGTCCGGGAAACCTGCGCGCAAGCCCTGGGCGCTGGTTTGTTACCCCTGCCCCCAACCGCGGTTGCCGCGGTGGTTACCACGATTCTGGTGCTCCTAAAACGAGACGAGTGGGAAGTGCGGCACAGCGCGTTGCTGGCGCTGCGGTACGTCCTCGCCTCGCGCCCGGACCTGGCGCCTTTGTTGTTACCGGACGCGCTCCCCGCCGCGACAAGAGCGCTGAGCGACAAGGACGACGACGTGCGAGGCGCCGCGGCGGAGGCGCTGCTTCCCGCATCTACACACCTGCCTATGCACGCGGAGTTCCCGCCGTTACTATCGGGGCTGTGGTCGTTACTCGGCCGCCTGGACGACCCCGACCTCCTCACGTCACCCTCAAACGTCCCGGTCATGTCCCTGCTCGCCGCGCTGTACGCGCTTCCTGTGACGCAAAACACCCCGCCTTTGCTGAAGAAAGGGTCGTCCCTGAAAGACGTCGTGCCGTACCTGTTCCCGTTCGCGGCGCATCCGATCGCCGCCGTGCGCCTGGCGGTGTGGCGCACGTTGCGCCAGCTCATGGGCCGCGGCACCGCCGACACTGGCGGGCCGTCAAAACGGGACGTTTCCTGGATACACGACGTCGCCACCACCGCTTTGCGGGTTTCGTTCCAGGCGGTTCTGTTGGAGGAGGATGAAACAACCGCACACGCCGCGTCGAGCGCGTGGAGCGACTTGTGCCACGTCGCGAGCGCCGCCGCCATCGCGCGTGCGGTGGACGGCCACGCGCAGGACTGGTGTTTGCTCGCCGCGACGCAAACCGATTCGCGCCCCGACCCGAAGCTGCTTTGCGTGGTGAGTCTTTCCCCGTCCGGGCGGAACCCGATCACAGGCGCGGACGACCGCGCGCCTTCGTCAACGGAGGAGTGGGTGGTGCGCACTGTGGGTAGGCTGCGCGCGGTTAGCGCGCTTTCGGAGTTAGCCAAGGTGCTTTGCGCCGTCGACGTCGACTCGGATGTGACAAACGCACTCTTGAAACACACGGCGGCGAAGAAACTGGAAACGCAAGTGACGTTTTTGATGCACCAGCCGTCAGCGACGCGAAGAGCCACCGGCGCGTACCTGCTGACCAGGTGGCTGGACGCCATTCCGGTTGGCGCGCCCAAGCCTCCCCTCGAAGGTACGTCCCCGCGTTTCCCAAATTATACACGACTTGTTTGCCCATACTCGTACCAGAAGGGACGTCTTACCTCTGCCCTGACTTTTTGTCCATACATCGCGATATACAAGACTGACAAATCGTTCCACGCATCGCAGTCCCGGGCGCGCGCCTCGGCGAAATCCTCGCCGCGACGAACCCCGCGTATCCAAGCGCGCCGTCGCCGAATCCGTACGCCGAAGCCACTGCTTTAGTGGCCAGGGTGAAGCGTGAATCCGCGGGTTTGCTACGCGCCGCGGCGGACAACAACGTCAAGCCCACGACATCCGAGATCCCATCACCAGCGGCGGATGGCTTCGGGGCGGAACACGCGGTGACGCTCGCCGCGGCTATTCCGACGGTGCGTTTTTTTCTTTCCAGGTTCGTATTTTTGGAGGTTCCAACGCAACGCGCGCTCGTCTCCCTCGAGCCGCGCGTGTGTTGGTTAACCGTACGCCGTTAACTTGGCGCGCCGACTCCCACAGTAACAGTGTGGTCGCGTTCCTTTAAGCGGGAACGCGATCGGGCACAGCAGGTTTCTCCACGCCTAGCATTGGCTGGAGTCAAGTAGACTTGCCCCGACATATTTTTTCCGGTTTTTTTTTTCCTTCCCATTTGATTTTTCGTTTTTTTTC
>Ga0222645_101247_pt1 | contig 11461 bp, 7 predicted proteins | sample AntAcemetagen292_FD_179881 | JGI IMG/M metagenome (GOLD analysis project Ga0222645, IMG submission 179881) | Saline water microbial communities from Ace Lake, Antarctica - #292 | ecosystem: Environmental > Aquatic > Non-marine Saline and Alkaline > Saline | place: Antarctica: Ace Lake | collected...
CGCATGCGGCGCCTGGTACGGAGACCCGTGCGGCACCGCGACGAAGGAGAGGTGCGTCCAAACCTTGGTGGGCGCCGTGAAGGGTACGCCTTGTTTGGACCGGAAGAAACCAACCGTCGCGCGCGCCGCGCTTATTCGCGACGCCGCGTCGTCCAGCGCGGTGTTGTTCATCGCGTTGTCGAAATCGCGACGCGCGCTTTGCAACGCAGCCATGGTGGCCGGCGACGCGACGCCGACCACACCCGACGCGCCCGGAACGCCGTCCAGAGGCGCTTCCAGTAAAAGCGCACCGCCGTCAACACCCGTGAACAGCGCTTGAAACAAAAGCGACCGGTCTCTTCGGACCCAGGCTTGCATCGTGTACGGCGGGTGGATGTTGGAAAGCGCGTGCGCTGCGGTGCCGTTGACGGAAACTTCTTCGAAAACAGGAGGGAACACCAGCGAGGCGTACGGGTCTTCCGAGCGTACGGAAAACGCGACGCCGTGCGACGGGGCTTTGCGATTGCTCGGGGCTGACGGAAGCGAAACGTCGTTCGCAAGCGTCAACCCGCAATCCAACGCCACGGCTGTCGCGTGCGCCGCTTCCTTCGCCGCTAAAGTCGTTTTGCCCCCCCCCATTGTGAACAAACCGCGCGCCACCCCCGTCACGTCAACCGTGATGGTCCCGGTATCCATGGAGATTTCGTTCCCGGACGTTTGCCACGTCGTGTACGAGGCGCCGTCGAACCAGCGCCACGTGGCGTTGAAGCCTTTGCTCGACGCGAACGCGCTCGAGGCGTTATTAGCGTCCATTGTCGCGCCAAGCGTGGGGTGGTTAAAGTCAAAGTGCATCGCGTTCGGGTCGGTTGAGGGTACCGTTGATTCCGGCGGAACCGCCGAGTCGTCGTCGTCCCGGACCCACCACCCGCGTTCCCCCGAAACCCGGCCGCTGTGTCCGTCCCACGCCCGGAACGTGAGACTCGAGGACCACGCGGTGTCACTTAGCGGTACCCCTTCGTATTCAACACTTGGCAGGTACCGAACGCGGTCCGTGGACGTGGCGCGTAACAACAGCGGTTTCTCCGGGGACAGGTCCGCGGGAAAAGACACCCACACGTCCCCGTCGTCACTACTCCACTGCCACGTCCCCAACCCCAAGCTCGAGTCACTCCCCACCACCGCGATTCCAACGTTCCCGGTGGTTTCGTTGAAAGGACCGTCCACGTCGTGAAAACCGGGCGCGACGATTTTGTAAATAAACGACCCGTGGTTGGTGGTTTCGGAATCCAACGCGTAGACGTCGGGTAACGCGAACCGCCGCTCTCTATCCAGCACCGGCGGGTCGTTCACGGGCGTGACGCTAACTCTCAAAGCAACAGGCAGATTCACCACACCGGTAGAGTTGAAACTCGAAGATGGCCACGCCGTGAACCCGAATCCCTCAAAAAAAATCTCGTCGTTCAAGCCGCGAGTGTTCAAAAAACGTAACCCGTGCGAGGCGTTGGCCGTCGGCACGAAGTCGCCTTCGTTGATTCGGGTAACGCCGTCGCTGTAAAACAAAACGCCACCACTGATGTTTGTTATTAAGTACGACACCGTGTACTGCGCGTCAGCCGGGTTTTGCGATTTTATTGTCAACTGCGTTTCGCAACCGACGGCGGTGTCGTTGACGCAGGCCGTGTCGTTGAAAAGAGGCGTCATGAAGTCCTCAAACGTGTCGCCGCGCGTCACCGCGGCGGGGCCGGGAATCTCGTCCGTCAGCGTGATGAAATAGTGATGGAACGGGCTGTGTTTGTGGGCACTGTCATCCGGGTCAACAAAGTTTCCAGCGAGGTCAACCGCGCTGGCGGACAGCACGTACAAACCGTTTGCTAAACCAGTCAAGTTCGCAAGCGTCAACGTCAATCGCGAAGTGTTGTTCACCGAGCCGACCAAATCGTGGAAGTACTCGCGGTAGTCGAACAAGCCCTGGGTTGCGGCGTGAAACACGTTGGCGTTGCCAAGCGCGTCAACGGAATAACTGTTTGTCAGCCTTACACGGAACCCCGCGACTCCGGAACTGGGAAACCCGGCTTCGTCGCGGTCGTCGCCAACGAGCGTGAACAAAACATCTCTGTTTTTCGAAGCGCGCGAGTTGTTCACTCCGGCGGTTGGCGATTCGATGCGCGTGGAAGGCGCTTGCGTGTCCAAAAGCCACGTGTGTTTCACGTACCCAGGGCTTACCTCTCCGTCCGCCAACGCCCTTACCAACACCGTGTTCCACCCCCGCACCGCACTTAAAGAAAGCGAGGTTACCGGAACTTGCCCGGACGGTCCGTCTCGGCCCAGTTTCGTGAATTTCGGAAACGGGTCGCGCGTTCCGCCGCCGGTTGCGTTTTCGTTGGCTGAATACTCATACGTGGTCCCGACTCGGTTCGACGTGAACGTAAAGAAAGCGCCTGTACTGTTCACCGCGTACGCAGGTTTGGTCACGAATCGGGGCTCGGGCAACACCCTGATTGTCCACGTGTACCTCTCCGGGGCCGGGTCGACCGAGCCGTTGTACACGCCGCGCACCCGGAAGTTGTGTTCGCCTTGCGATGAATAACCGAAAACGTCAGTCCCGTGTTGGGCTTGTATTGGACGATGTATGGACAACAGTCACCGTAATCGGTCCGAACAGTCACCAGCGTTAGAGGTAAAACAGTTTGTGTCGGATTTGGGAAAGCCCCAAGGCCGTACCTTCGCTCAGGCCGTGGTACTGCGTGGGGGAAACGCACGGTGTCCAGGTACCCGTATCCAGCAAACACTCGCTCGTACAGTTGTGACTCGCCGCGCACGCCGTTCGGTTCACCTCGTCGCCCACGAAAAACACCACCCAGCGGAACAGCGCGCGCGTCGAGCGAGTCGGTCGGTCCAACACATGGCCGGGAACCCTGCCGTCATCGGTCAAAGGACTCGTCTGCCCGCCAGGCCGGCCTCGCGACGTCGGCACGATTCGCGTGGTCGCCGCCGCGCCGTCCGCCGGTGCGGTGGCGTTTACGTTTACTGCAACATCGTCTGTGACCACCCTCACCGGGGTTTCCCCCCCGTTGTTCACGGAGAGCTGCACTCGCGCGAACGTCTCGGTGTCGGCAGGGTGCAACGGAATAACCACCACCTCAACCTCCACCACCCCGAACCGCTTCGTGTGGTACGACAGCACCAGGTGGATCTGCACCGGTAGCACGCCTATACTGCGCGCCAGCACGCGCAGCCAGTACGCAGTGCGTGCCTCGTACTCCTGAAGCGGCACGTCCAGCGCGACCACCACGTGCAAGCCTTCCGCGCACGCGCACGAATACACCGACTGCGTGCGAAAAAAACCGGCTTCGCACGGAGTGGATGGGCACGCCGCCGTGCGCGCGGTCAGCACGAACACCGTGTCCGCCGTGTTCGCAGGCGACACGAGGTCACTCACGGCGACGTACACCGCGTACGAAGTGTCGGGGCGCCTGTTTGGAAAAGAAAAAAGTGTCAGTCTTTCGTAACGAGTACGACTAAACAGTCAGAGTTGGGAAATACTTACATGGTGGTTGAGGTTATTTCCACAAACGCGGCGTCGCCGCCGATTGGGTTTTCGGAAGACGCGTTATAATTCGGTGCCGCGCCGCCACTCGCGCGCACCACGGGAACAACCGACCCGTGGAACCCCGGGGAAAAGGACATGGTGTGCAGGTCGTACACGCCGTCGATGACGTCTCTCGCGCTGTTCGGGGGCGGCGCGTCCGCCGGGAGCGCCAATATCCAAACCGTCGCCGACTCCGATACCGCGAGCGCCAAAACTATCGTCGCCGTGTTTAGTGTGGTGTTCGCAACGAAAGGCGTGCCCGCGGTGAACCATGGAGGCGTGACGTCCGGCACGGTCATCGCACTCACGAAAGCCACCGTGTCCGCGCCAGGCGACGCGACGCCATTTCCGGGCGACCCGAACGGGTCGCCCGTGTGCGTCGCGAAAAACACGTCGTAAATGGCGAGGTCAGGAACGTCAACGATCAACGTAGTGGACTCCGCGTTCGCGGAAGTGACCTCCAGGCGCGCAGCCGTGAACACATCAGACCGGTGTGACGGGTTGCTAGTGTCCGTCCCCGCGAAAATCTCGTCGACCGTGGGCGTAGGCACCGCCCCGCCCGCCAACCCGTTCGGCTGCCTCGCCACCACGAAATACGCACTCGCCCCTCGGTCAAGCGCGACAACGACTGTCGCCGTGTTCGTGCCGGTGTGGTGTGTCACGGTGGGGTACCCAACCGCGAACTGCGCGTACGCGGTGACCGCTTGCGCGTCCACCTCCCCGGGCGCCCCGCAATTCGCCAGCACAAGGAACAGCGCCAGACACCGGAGCGAAGCACCGCGACTCATCGCGACCGAATGCGATTCGAACGCACCACAATGCAAACTACAAGTATTTCTGTTTCTCGGGGCACTCACCGAACGTGCGCGCCGTCCCTTCCAGCGGCACGCCAGCGCACATCGTCGCGCATGGTAAGCTAAGGCGTATGAAACGCGCGTCCAGCGCGACGACGCGTCGTGTGCGGTAAATAGGAGCGGCTTCGCCGAACCCGACCTTGTCGTTGCATCGCTTTCTGGAGGCAACGATTTCGGTCGGTTGCAAATAAATAATAACTCGCCCAGCTCAGCAGTCGTCGCTTGGCCAGCTCAGCAGTCGCGGCCATTATCGCACGCGCGTCTTTCGTGTCGCCGCCGATCGCCCTACGCCTCGTTTGCGAGGCCCCGTGCATGCACGTATCAGTTCCGAAAGGAGTCAAGCTCGTTGCCGCCGCGTTCGTCGCAGCCACCGCACTTCGCAATCGAATCCGCGCCTTTCGCGCTCGAGGATCACAACGAATCAAAACCAGCATGGCCGCGTTCGAAGAGATCTCCAGCCTGGCCGCGCTGCGCCCTGGCAAAGCGGAGCGCGAGTCGTCGGAAAAGAACTGCTTAACCAAACCGAAATCCACGGAGAAGTTCGTGGTGAAAACCCTGGCGCTCGTGGTGCACGGCGTGAAGAGCCGTGAATCAAAAGGCGTTGGTGAGCTGAAAAAAATCCGGGCCGAGTGCGAAAAGCGAGGCATTACAGTAACAGAACATCTTACGTTACACGAGGGCCATTGCGAAACCTTGGTCCGCGAGCTCGACGTCACCGGGGTGGACGCCATCGCCGTGATGGGCGGAGACGGCACGTTGAGGGAAGCCGTCAGCGCGTTCCAGGGCCGACCCAAAGACGAACACCGGGTGTGCTTCGCCTTCCCGTGCGGCACCGGAAACAACTTTGCTCGTGATTTAGGGTTGAAAACAATCTCCGATGTTTTCGGCGCCGTGGACAGAGGCACCGCGCACCCAGTGGACTGCGTGAAAGTCACGCACCCCGGGGGCGTGACGTACAGCGTGAACTGCGTGACTTGGGGGATGGCGAGGGACGCGGCGGCGACTGCGGAGGGCATGCGGTGGCTCGGGCCGGTAAGGTACGACCTCGCTGGGTTCTACCACATCATGAAGGGCAAAACCAACCACGCGAAGCTCGCGGCGAGCGACGACATAAACAAACCCGCCTACGCCAAAGGCGAGCACAAGGATTACATGATGATGTTCGCGCAGAACACGCGTTGTTCGGGCCGGGGTTTCACGTTCACGCCGTCCGCCAAGCTCGACGACGGGAAGTTCGATTTAGTCGCGGTGCACAAGCGCGGGACGTTCAAAACCGTCGGTTTATTCGACCAGGTCAAAGCGGGCGGCGCGCACGTCGAGGACGACGCGTGTTGTTACGTGCAGTGCCATTCCGCGGCGCTGGCGGCGGAGGACACTGATGACCTGGTGGGCATCGACGGGGAAGTTCACGTCAAGACGCCAATCACCATCGAGTGCGTCGCGGGGGCGTTCACGACGCTGGTGTGAGGAGGTATTTATAGCACGGGTGTTGGTGTTGGTTGCGTCGTTGAAACCACCATTGATACGGGGTGTGTCTTGATGTCCTTGTCCTTTAAACACCCCTCAAAGATATACTCTTCGTGGACACACCCCAAACTGAACTCATATTTTTGTATGCTTCTTTTGAGTTTCTCAATATCATAAACGGGAGTGCCTTCCTTATGAAGTAACGCCACCCTAAGTTCGTCAGGATTGCTTTCGATGATACCTGTTAACTCATTTTCGAATTCTCGTTCGTGGTAGCCACATGTAATCACCACCTTGTACTCCTCAAAGTCCATCAGTAGTTCTTCCTCCAAAAAGCATTGTCTGAGAGGTTCATGGTATTCGATGAAAGCGTCCCATGCTTCCTTCGTAATTTTCGGTCGAAATTCCTCAAGTCTCTTAATCTTACCAGTCTCAATAAACTCCTCGCCCGCTGTCGTTGCGCTTGCGGTCGGCGTTGCGTTGCGTTGCGCGTCCCAGTGCATACCGTTTCGTGTCGGTTTAGGTGCTATTGTGGTGCAAGTTGTCGACCTGTCAATTCACCCGTCAGTCAACACACCGATCGTCACCATGAAATTCTGAAAAGAAATGCAACTTTATCAACGAGGTGCAGAATGTTTACTCTGTAGGTGAAAAACAAGTGGTGCACGAATCGATAAATTGCGTTCGCGTCACCAGGACCACGAATCGGTGTCAATTGCCGCTTTCCACTCGTGTCAGAGACTCCATGAACTACCCAAGCTTCAGCCCAATACCGGCCTTGGGGACCATGTGGGGCACACATCTCTGAATCGCCGTGTCCAGGTCCCATTTTCATAGCTCGCGTATAGCCAGCTTCGCCTAACGACGGTTCCCGGAGAGACTTCACATGATTACACGTGGCTCGCCAAAAATTTCCTGAATAGTGCTCCCAACACTGCGAAAAGTTTGGGTTTGGGCCACAGTGCCACATACCAGGCAGATCTACACACTCCTCAAACCCACCATGGAGAACTTGTCCTTGCAGTACCCTGCGTGTGAACTGACGCCTCAAAGACCACGATTTATGGCTTCCAAGGGTATGCATGTATATGACAGATGATGTCTGCTCTTCTTTGCAGTGGAGCCACAGTTGTTGAAGTGTTGGAAATTCATAAACCAAGGTCCCATTTCGAAAGAGTCTGTCGAACTGCGGTGAAGCTGGTTTGTGAACAAAACCGTGAGAGCTGAGTAGTGTTCGCAAATTCTCAGTCAAGAAGCCGTCAGAAGTGGTATAATACTTGTTGCAGAGATTTCGCTTGGTTCCCATACCACGTAATATGGATCTCACAGCTGATAGCGCGCCTTTTGGATTTATGAGACCGACGTGCAGAAACAGAGCAGCGCTAGGCTCCTGTAATTTCAGGAAAGCAAAATGAACGTGTCAACTTGTTTTGCATGGAATAACCGATGAATCGTCAGTTGTCAAAAGCCGCGGCGAAAAAAGAATACTCACCTCACACGGGCCCGTTTCTAATTTTGAAAGGGCATCATTCGGCGAGACGCTGCCCGTGTATGAGAAGCATAGGAGAAGTGAGAGGGCGACAACGGCTGTAAAAAGCACGAAGGCTGACTTGAGTCGAATCTTCTTTAGCCATTGTTTCAACTTGGGAGGAGGCATCTTACCTTGGGTGTTAGCTTTTGCTGTGGAAGGAGTGTGATATACAGGAGGTCAGTTACAAGTTAGTTATCTACATCCAAATCTCCAAGACCCTCTCAATCGTCGTCAGTATCACTAACAAGATCAACAACTTCCATCGAGACGCCCGAGTGCCTCTTCCACCCTGTGCTTTCTTTTTGATCATGGTCATCTTCGTGAGGTGTTAATACTACATGCTGAGTCGTCGTCGTTTTTTATCAAAGGTCTTGTGGCCGGGACTGGCTGGGTCGTCATTGGTTGGGTCGGCTGGGTCTCGAACATGATCCCGAACGCGCTTGAAATCCTGCCCCACTCCCGCGACGAGTAGTCTTTGCCCCACGTAAATCGTTCGGCGCTATAATCCCAGAACGTCATGCGGACGCCGATGGACTGCCATCTTGGGCTCCATTGCTCTGTGAGCTTCATGAGAGCGATCTTGCATCTTGCCATCTTTTCCATTTGACTGCAGAAGAAGTAACAGAACAAAGGACAACACGAGATCGGCCCGTACGTACACAGATCAGGGTATATGCTCTTAATCACTCCTGTCGCATTTGCGCGCCATTCCACCCATAGCTCGGGAGCACCCCGAATCTGAACGAGCTGAGGAGGCGCGGGTGAGTCCGCCCACACCGTACAATTATCGCCCGCCCATTGCGCCTCGGCGAACGCACCGAAGACGATATTTCCCCTTTGGAATCCGCCTCCCAACCCGCACGGCGCACTTTGGTTATACACTGGATTAACTTGCAACGTCACGCGCGTGGGGGTCTCGAACACATGTTGCAAGTAGGCTGGACACGTGTACCCCGGCCGTACCCATGGAGTATCCGGACCGGTGTAACGCGTGCCGGGTGCACTGCTGAACAGAGGCATGGATGAGGCAAATCACCAATATAACGGTCTCTCGGTGATCAGCTCAATAATTTTGGTGAGCAATCGCAAAGCCTACACCAACGACCAATAGATAAGCACTAGTTATGATGACACCACCTAGTACAAAAGAAGCTGTTTTTTTGAAAACCTTACTGTAAGGCGAAACTGACGGACGGCTTAAGTCATATTCATTCACCAAAATCGACCAATAGTTTTGAAATCACCAATTTTTAAGGGTCTCTCGATCGTGAAATCTCTGTGATTTTTCGTCACTTTTCGCTGCACTGAGCAAACGCAGCACGATCGGGGTCAAAATCGGGCAAAAATCGCACCTGTCGGAAAATTTTCAGGGCTTCACTTGTGCTTCGTGGAATGATTTTCATATACGACTCGTTTTTTCTTTTTCCAAATTTCTTGAAATCACGCTACTTTGTTACTTTTGCTACTTCGTATGATTTTCAGTCTGTAAACAATGTTTTTGCCTTGTTACCTCTTTGTTACTTTGTTACCTATATGATTACCTGTCTGTAAATAATGTCTTAATTATTTGCGAAAATCCCATACTAAATAAATACTACCAAAAAGGCGATTGATTATTTACGGAAATGTGAGACTGCTGGTATATGCGATAAAAGTCGAGTTAACAGCTGGCGAGTCATGCTTTCACGATTTCGCGAAAATGGTGCTTAAAGAAAAGAAACATAGACTAAGTAAGTATAATGGACAGCTACACTTGTCGCGAAATCATCAACACAGAAAATCTCGACCGCATCATCAAAGCGAAACGCCTGGACCCCGGGCAACTCACGCAACTCCAACGACTTCGTAAGCGTCTGAAGGAGCATGATGGATACGCGCACAAGGTCGACTTCGCCCTCAATCCACAGGAGCGCAGGGGACGCTTGTATCCCAAGCGGGGCGCGTCTTCCGTACAAGGGCTCAAGCGCGACGTCCGAAAGGCTCTCACGCACGACAGCTACACCGACATCGACATGGTCAACGCGCACCCGTGCATCCTCTCTCAGCTCTTCATGAGACACAACCTCGAGTGTCCGCGCCTCAACGAATACATCGCGAACCGCGAGGAACATCTTGAGGGTGTCACGCGAATCATCGACACTGCCGTCGCCGCCCTATTGGAAGACAAGCCAAAAAACAGGGTGATAAAACGCGAGCACGCACGTAAATCGTCAAGCCTCCACCGAGACCAGGCGAAGACGCAATTTCTTCGAGTGATGTACGGGGGTAAGCCGGACACCCTTTGTATCGAGACCCGCGATAAACAGAGTTTCTTTATCGACTGGACGCCTCCCGACTTTCTTCGCCTGTTTCACAAGGAGTTTCAGCAAAACTCCACGACCCTTCTGTCACTGGACGAGTTCAAGACGTACTTGAAAGACAACCGCAACCCTCTCGGGACGGGGATGTCTCTTCTGGCGCAAGATATCGAGAGACAGATCATCAGCGTGGCCATCGAGACCTTCAACCTGAACGAGTACACGACGGGAACCATCATACACGACGGGTTCCTCGTCGAAAGCCTGGACGTGGAGGATGAAGTGTTGCGAAAAGCAGAACAGGCGGTGAAGCTCATGAAAGGGTACGCCATCAATCTCGAGAAGAAGTCCCTCAAGAATTTTAACGAAGAGTGCCTCTGGGGCGCCACGGGCGACGACGACGGGGAGGAAGAACTCCAAAGCGAGAGTGACACCGACATCGCACGGCACTTCATGGCGTTCATGGAGGAAAAAGGCCACGCTTTCACCAGAAGCGAAGGTGAGGTGTTCTGGTTCAACCCAGACCACGGGATTTATCTTACCGGTCTTCGTCAGCTTCGTGTGTACATGAACGACTGTCCTCGTCTACCAGCTGACCGGCGCGGTAAGACAGAGGAGCAGAACAAGTGGGTGAAGCAGATTGAGAGCATCGTAAACGACGACCCAGAGTTTCGAAACAAGGTCGTGCATACCACATATCGAAAGATAGCTTTCAAAAACGGCTATTACGACTGCGACAAGAAAGCTCTGTGTGACTACAACCGCGACGTGTACTTCTTGATGAAGGGCAGTATCGACTTCGAGGAGTGCGATGAGTGTGTACGACAGGAGGTCTGGGACAAGCTCTTCATGGGCGTCTTCGGGACTGAGGAGGTCTCGAAGTACATGCTCCAGAGCTTCGCTCGCGCGATGGCTGGTGAAATCAAAGACAAGCGTCTGTTCTTCATCATCGGTGAACCAAACTCAGGGAAGGGTACGATCACGGAGGTCTTTCGTCTCGTATTCGCCTCCCAGTTCAACACCCTCAACGCTCAGGATTTCTGCGCCAAGAAGAGTGACGGGAACTCTGCCCTCTCCAACCAACATCTGGTTTAGGGGAGGGATAAACGCATCGCCTTTCTCAACGAGACCTCCAGAGCCAGGGGTCAGGAGTGGAACGCCCAGGCTATCAAGGTGTTTTCGAATGGTGGGGAGAGCATCTCGGGTCGTCTCAACTACGACCGTGAAGCCAAGTGCTTCATCAACCAACAGACTGGGTTCTGCAACATGAACGACACCCCGAAGATAAATGGGTTCCAGTCTGGTGTCAAGGTCAGGTGTGGCCTTGAGGACTGCATACTCTTATGTTGCCCCCTCGGAGTATGATGAGGCGACGGCGAGACCGTTCCAGAGACCAGCCGACCCCGACATCAAGGATGTCTTCCTCCAACGACCCGAGGTCATCCGGGCGTTTGCCCAGATGGTCTATGAGGGGTATGTATCTCAAAGACCTACGATGCCCGAGAGCGTCAAGAGGGAGACTGACGAGTGCTTCGACGAGGAGGATGAGGAGACCAAAATCAAAAGGTTGTTCGAGGACGCCGGCGACGACCCCCAACACTTTCTCAAGTGCTCGGAACTCCTACGAGAGTTGGAGTCCAGCGCTATTTACTTGTCGGGTAATCGACTCGGTCGGCTCATGAAGCAGTGGGGATACACGACCGAGAAGAAGGGCAACTCGAAGGGGTGGTGTGGCATACGACTT
>Ga0222645_101249_pt1 | contig 11431 bp, 12 predicted proteins | sample AntAcemetagen292_FD_179881 | JGI IMG/M metagenome (GOLD analysis project Ga0222645, IMG submission 179881) | Saline water microbial communities from Ace Lake, Antarctica - #292 | ecosystem: Environmental > Aquatic > Non-marine Saline and Alkaline > Saline | place: Antarctica: Ace Lake | collected...
CACTGGTGCGCAGTTTTTCCTATATTAACGGTAAATGGTGCGGCGCTGCGACGGGTGAAACGTTTGCTGTCAAAAACCCTGCCAACGGGGACGTGTTGGGCGATGTGGCGTCGTTGGGTGCCGCCGATGCAACCCGCGCGGTCGATGCTGCACAGCAGGCGTTTGCGGCGTGGTCCGGAAAATTGCCGCAAGACCGGTCATATCTTTTGCGGCGCTGGTTTGATCTGCTTGTCGCGCACAAAGAAGACCTTGCGCGGATTATGGTGCTTGAACAAGGTAAGCCATTGTCCGAAGCGCGTGGCGAAATAAATTACGCGGCCTCATTTATCGAATTTTATGCAGAAGAAGCCAAACGCCCTAACATCGAAGGTGTGACCAGCCACCTGCAAGGGGCCGAGGTCGAAGTGTGGCGCGAGCCTGTTGGCGTGGCCGCGTTAATCACACCGTGGAATTTTCCGTGTGCCATGCTGACACGCAAGGCGGCGGCGGCCATGGCTGTGGGCTGTACTGTGGTTGCACATCCTGCGGGGGAAACGCCGTTTTCCTCATTAGCGCTGGCTGAATTGGCCGAGCGGGCAGGGATACCGGCGGGCGTTTTTAATGTGGTAACTGGGCAGGCGCAAACTGTTGTCGCCCCATGGACAAAAGACCCCCGTGTGCGGATTTTGTCATTTACCGGATCAACCGAGGTCGGGCGGATATTGTACCGGCAGTCGGCAGATACCGTGAAAAAACTGGTGATGGAACTTGGGGGGCATGCCCCGGTGATTGTGTTCAAGGATGCCGATTTAACGACGGCAGTGGCGGAAACGATCAAGGCAAAATTCGCAACTTCGGGGCAAGATTGCCTTGGGGCCAACCGCATTTTTGTTGAACGTGCAGTTTATGAAAAGTTTTGCGATCAGTTTGTTGCAGCCACCACCGCACTGACAATCGGGATCGGCATGGACGATTGTGATATCGGTCCACTGATGAACGCACACGCGGTGCAAAAGCAAGAAGCGCATGTTGCAGATGCGCTGGCAAAGGGCGCAAAACTTGCGTGTGGTGGTAAGCGGCACACGCTTGGGCCGTTATTTTACCAGCCGACTGTGCTTGTTGATGTCCCGACCGATGCGCTGATTTCAAGCGAGGAAACATTTGGTCCTGTCGCTGCGATCATCGCGTTTGACACGGAACAAGAGGTCATCGCCCGCGCCAATGATACGGAATACGGGCTTGTCGCCTACCTGCACAGCAGTGATCCCGCTCGTATTTACCGCATGAGCCGCGCGCTTCAATTTGGCATGGTTGCGGTCAATCGCGCCCAAGTCACAGGGGCTCCAATGCCATTTGGTGGCACCAAACAATCCGGTCTTGGCCGCGAAGGCGCCCGGATGGGCATGGAAGAATTCACTGAAATTAAATACGTCTGCCGGAACTGGGCGTGAGGAGAAACAACAAATGCTGACCAATGATACACTTGCACAGTGGGACCGCGAGAATTTTTTTCACCCGTCCACACACCTGGCCCAACATGCACGCGGCGAAACCGCAACGCGCGTTATTAAAACTGCGTCAGGTGTTTATATCGAAGACCGCGATGGCACCAAAATGCTTGACGCGTTCGCAGGGCTTTACTGTGTGAACGTGGGTTACGGTCGCCCCGAAATTGCAAAGGCGATTGCGGATCAGGCGCACGAGTTGGCGTATTACCATTCCTACGTCGGGCACGGCACCGAGGCGTCGATCACGTTGTCAAAAATGATCCTTGATCGGGCGCCCGCGAACATGTCCAAGGTTTATTTCGGGCAAAGCGGGTCGGATGCGAATGAAACCAATGTCAAATTGATTTGGTATTACAACAACATCCTTGGCCGCCCCGAAAAGAAAAAAATCATTTCGCGCTGGCGTGGGTATCATGGATCGGGACTTATGACTGGGTCGTTGACCGGGTTGGAGCTGTTTCACAATAAATTCGATCTGCCGTTGTCACAAGTTATCCATACCGAGGCACCATATTATTTCCGGCGTGATAATCTGGATCAAAGCGAAGCTGAATTTGTCGCACATTGCGTCGCGAAGCTGGAAGCGCAAATTGCACGCGAAGGCGCGGACACCATTGCGGCGTTCATCGGCGAACCTGTGCTTGGCACTGGAGGCATTGTGCCGCCTCCCGCAGGATATTGGGCCGCCATCCAAGCCGTGTTAACCAAACATGACATATTGCTGATTGCAGACGAGGTTGTGACCGGATTTGGCCGGTTGGGAACCATGTTCGGATCAGCCCATTACGGGATCGAACCTGACGTGATCACCATTGCCAAAGGGTTAACATCGGCTTACGCGCCGCTGTCTGGCTCTATTATCTCTGACAAGATGTGGAAGGTGCTTGAGCAAGGAACTGATGAAAACGGAGCAATCGGGCATGGCTGGACCTATTCCGCGCATCCCATCGGGGCTGCTGCGGGTGTTGCGAACCTTCAATTGATTGATGACCTGAACCTGATTGAAAATGCGGGCACCGTTGGCGCGTATTTGCAGCAATCGCTCCAAGAGGCGCTTTTGGCGCATCCCAATGTTGGTGATGTGCGGGGCGAAGGCATGTTATGCGCGGTGGAGTTTGTGAAAGACAAAGACAGCCGGACCTATTTTGACGCCTCTGACAAGATTGGGCCAAAAATTTCCGCAACCTTGTTGACACAAGACAAGGTGATTGCGCGCGCGATGCCGCAGGGCGATATATTGGGCTTTGCGCCACCATTTTGCTTGACCCGGGCGGAGGCCGACACAGTCGTCGCGGCGACACTGCGTGCGGTCACGACTGTATTGGGTTAAGGCAAACCAACTGACGCTTGCATGCTGTGTTGTGCAGCAGATGCAGGCGTCAGCCACGGCTTGTTTTGACCGCAAAAGTCATTTGAAATTACGTACAATGCGCAAATTCTTTTGCGCCAGAATATGTTTGCAAGGGTGAAACGCAGGGGTTCTGCTTTAAGCAGAAGTCCCGCACGCGTACGCATGTTATGAATGCATTAAATAAACTGCGCACGCGTTTCAGGTTCGGGTTTTACAATTTCGAGTGCGGCCTCGAAATCGACGCTGCCGTCAAACAACGCCCGTCCGATTAATGCGCCCGAAACAGCCGGCACGTATTTCAGGCGCGACAGATCGTCGAGCGATCGTGACAATCCGCGTGCAAAAACCTGTGTTCGTGTTGTTGCTGCCAACCCCGAAATCAACGCAAGGCTGTCCTCGGCATCGCCCAGATCGGCGTCAATATCGGTAATGATAATCGCGGCCAACGGATCGGTATCAAATGCGTTGATAAATGTTGTGGGGGTAAATGCACTTTTTTGTCGCCACCCGTTGCTGACGACCCGGTCTTCGAAAACATCGACCGCAAGCACAATTTGATCGGGAAACAATTTGGCCGCTTCTTTGACCACATCGGGTTGATGCAGCGCCAGTGCACCCACAATGATGCGCCCGGCACCGTGATCGATCCAATCCGCAATGCGTTCCAAGCTTCGAAATCCGCCGCCCAGTTGCACCGGAATACCGACGGTGCGAATTATGTCGCGTATCAGGTCTGTGTTGCGCTCATCGCCTGCCATGGCGTCAAAATCGGTAATCTGAAGCCATTCGGCACCGGCCTTGGCAAAGCTTTTTGCCTTGGCAACCGGATCAACGTGCCAGATGTGCGGCTCGTCGGTCCGACCGCGAAACAGGCTTACACACCGGCCATCTAGCAATTCAATCATGGGATAGAGGATCATGGAGAAAGTCCTTTTGACCGGTGTGGATGTTGAACCGTAAGTGCCGTAACCGTGGTTCAAGTTTAAAACGTAAAAATGGATCGAAGGTGGAAGCTGTGGCCATTCCGTGCGGATCGACGGCGTTGTGCGCCGGACCGTATCAACACGCCAGTTTGGCCACAGACCCTGGTTTACTTTGCCTTTTTACCCGCAATAGATACCGCAGGTTTGCCACCTTGCATGCCTGCGGTTGCGTGAACCTTGGGCTTTTCTTGTTTCGGTGTCTTGGTCTCTTTTTTGCTGTTTTTACCTTTGGTCATTGTGTGTCCTTTCAGGATGAAAATAGTCGGATGTTGGATTGACGCTGGGTTATCTGGACCGATTGATCATTTTTTCTTGCTCGCTTTGCCAGATGTCGTTTTACCCGATGTCGCTGTGGTCTTTTGTGCAGTGTCATCAGCCTCCATTGTCAGGCGGTCATTGCGCAAGCGTGCTAGCTTGAGGCGGCGCTTCTCGGCATCTTCATCATTCATTCTTGTGACGATACGTGTGGTTTTATCCAATGCCGTTTCTTTTTGAAGTGCGCCGGATGGAAACATAGTCGTCTTTGCCAATTTGGCCATTAAATATTCTCCTGAATGTCATCGTCGTTGTCGCTGCAAACGCAGGCGTGCCCGCGCAACCCTGAAACCGGTGGTGTGCGCAGGTTCGGATTTGCGGGGGTGCGGGAGGGTATTACGGTGTGACCGGCACAACCAATATGGGGCAAGGGGCAGCACTTGTGACCCTGCGCACGATGGACGGGTTCAATAGCGTCTCGAGCCATGACCGGTTTGCGGACCCCACAACGATAATATCGGCGGCGCAGTCCCCAGCGTAATCCACGATTACATCTTCGACCTGTCCGCTACGCACTTCAATTTCGGTCGTCACGTTTATGGTGTTTTCGGCGCTCAGGTCTGCAAGTTGTTGCTTGCGGTCGTCGATAATCTGCGTGTTGTCGGTTGCAACAAGCGGAACAGCAGCCCCCATGGACCCCACCGCAATCACGCTGCCGACGGACGCGGGCGGCACAACACTGAGTAAGTAAACTTTACCACCAGACGTCGCCGCAATGCCGTAAGCCAAATCTGCGATCTCGCGGTTCATGTCCTGATCAACGGTGGTGACAACCATAACCCGTTGGAAACGCGACTTTTGGACATCAGGATCATAGACAGCCGCAGGTTCCTGTGCTTTTTCAAGCTCGACCAAAGCGGACTGAAGATCGTCGGCATCATATGTTTTTTTAGGGTCTGACATACCCTCTGACGCTGTCACCAACATCTGATCGGCATCAAGAACCATTGACTGTAGAACTTTGATCTTTTGATCGCGGTTCAGATCATTGTCGCGCAGCACACTTTTGGGTGTGTCGAAATGATCGGCAGGATTGGCAATTTTCGCTTTGATGTGACTGGTCATATATCTCCTTGAAACTAAGATTGAATTTCAATCCAGTAGGTGCTGTTGAATGGTGAATGTTCTGACCGCCACGCTTGGTTGGGTCAGCTTGGAAAACGCAGCCAGCATTGACCCCGCGTTCCTGTGTACACGTCGACCCCTTTGGTTGCGGGCTTCGGTATTTATTCTTAATCTATACAGCAAACAAAGAGAAAATTCAAGGTTGGTCCGCCTGCGTTTCATTTGACCAACAACAAACCCCGAAACGCTGGGTGGCCTCAACACGATCGGCCGCGTCCGCCATTAAAGCCGTTTGTCCGTGCCTTGGCGTGATACGTTGCTGCTGCATTGCCGTGTGCCCTTGAACACAATTTGCCGGATCCATAGGTAATAATCGAATATGGTGCCTAAGTCTCGAATGCGCTGTCAAAAATCAATTCCATCGCCTTATCCGTCACACAACCCTGAAGGACCGCACCATGACTGACCACCAAACACCGTTGCGCATCGATATCATATCAGACGTGATGTGCCCGTGGTGCGTGATCGGGTACCGCCAGCTTGCGACCGCGCTGAAAGAAAATGCTGTTGATCACGAAATCCATTGGCATCCATTTGAATTGAACCCCGACATGCCCGCCGAAGGGCAGGATATGCGTGCCCATCTGGTTGAAAAATATGGAACAACGCCCGCGCAATCAGATGAAAATCGCGCGGCAATGACGGCGCAAGGCGATGCGCTCGGGTTTGCTTTTGCCTTTGCCGATGGTTTTCGGATGCACAACACATTCAACACCCACCAGCTTTTGCACTGGGCGGATGACCAAGGCCGTAAACATGACCTGAAGCTTGCATTTTTCACCGCGCATTTCACACACGGGCGTGACCTGTCGGACGACGCGGTGCTGGCTGATATCGCGGCAGAAATCGGGTTGGACCGTGATACAGCAGTCGCAGTTCTGGGCGATCAACGCTTCGCGGCCGCTGTTCGTCAAGAGCAGGCATTTTGGACAAAGCAAGGCATTCGCGGCGTGCCGGCGGTTGTGTTTGACCGACAACATCTGGTGACCGGTGCGCAGGGTATCGAAAACTACAAAAACATTCTTGATCAGCTTCAAAAGCTGACAGATTAATCAGTTGTCCCGATGATTGGAGCATTTGCGGCGGACAACACGCCGCGGGTGCCGTCACTGTGATATGATTTGGTAAAAATATGCTATGCTTAAAATTGCGAAAGGGATCAAACCAACCGCAAGTATTTGAGAAAGCAGCGAAATTTATACAATGTGTCTAAACCCAAAGTTTGCGAAACACATGTAGACGGCAGAAAATTCTGACCTAACCATCGTCACGCCAATAAAAGTGAAAGTAATGCCAATTTCAGAGATAATTGGCTCCGGCGGTAGGGGTCGAACCTACGACAAATTGATTAACAGTCAACTGCTCTACCACTGAGCTACGCCGGAACACAGTTGACCACATAGCAATGCGGGTGGGGCGCGTCCAGAGCGTTTTCCACAGTTTGATACATTAATTTACCAGTCTGAAAATTGCGTCCTGCCCAAGCACCGGATGTGCCTTAATTTGTTGTCTTTGATGCAGATCGACAAGATGGGCAAACACCGTGCGCGTCGCGGCACCCAACAGCATAGGGGCGATATCGGTGTAGATGGCAGCGGTTATTTGCGCCGCTGTGCAAGGGTTTTGACCTACAACCTCGAGAATCTGCGCCTCACGCGTTTTGCGATGTGCAATTAACCACGCCAGCCGCTTAGCGGGATCATGCACCGGTGCACCATGCCCAGGGTAATACACCTGCGCATAGATTTTTGACAGCATGTCACACGACTGCATAAAATCTGTCAAATCGCCGTCGGGTGGCGAGACAAGCGAACTGGCCCACCCCATCACATGGTCACCGGTGAATATCGCATCACCCCACTTTAGACAAATATGGTTCCCGATATGGCCGGGCGTGTGAAGTGCCGTCAGGGTCCAGTCTGCACCGGTTATCAGGTCACCGTCACCAACAACCACATCTGGCATAAAATCGGGGTCGATACCCTCGCCACCGCCTGCCAACCCTTGATCAGAAAGCGCGGTCATAATCTGGCTGCGCCCTGCAAATGCTGGCCCGAACCCGTAAACTGGTGCATGGGTCTTCGCGGATAATTTGCGGGCAAGCGGGGAATGGTCAAGATGTGCGTGGGTAACGATGATGTGGCTGATCCGTGCCGCGCCAACCGCAGCCAAGATGGCCGCAAGGTGGGATGCATCATCAGGACCGGGATCAATAACCGCGATGTCGCGGCTGCCAAGCAAGTAGGTATTTGTGCCCAGATAGGTCATCGGCGACGGGTTTGGTGCCACAATCGCCCGCAGGCCGGTGGCCAATATGACCGCGCGACCATCTGTCTGGCCTGTTTGATCGGGTTTCATGCGGATCGGCCCTTTCGCCTTGGTGCGCCAGACAGTATCTTATGGCTTATGATATGGGTTTGGATCAAAAACTACATGCCGCGCGGGTTGTACGGACGCGCAGCGCTTATTCTGATTTTTCCCGTTTTGACGTTGCAGCTACTGGTGTCAGTGGTGTTTATCCAGCGCCACTTTGACGGTGTCACACGGTCAATGACAAGTGCCGTTAATATCGAATTGCGGTATTTGCGCGATACGGTCAATGCGGCCGCGGATCTTGCGGCGGCCAAACAGGTGGCCGTAACTGCAGGCACGGCGCTTGAAATGGTGCTGGAATTGCCCGCGCCGCAACCACCCCCCGATGACCGCACCCGTCTGGCTGATTTGACCGGATCAGTGGTCATTGAAACATTGCGCGCAGGCGTGGTCGGCACCCGTGTCGTTTCATTGAAAGATCGTGGGCGCGTGCGCGTCTGGGTCACGACAGACTATGGCCTTTTGGCGCTGAATTTCAATCGCGGACGGGTGTCTGCATCTAATCCGCATCAATTATTGGTCATTATGGTCGTGATGGGTGCGTTGATGACAACAATATCGTATTTCTTTTTGCGCAATCAATTGCGCCCGATCAAACGTATGGCCGCTGTGGCTGCGGATTATGGCAAAGGCCGGATCAAACCGTTTACCCCCACAGGGGCCTTGGAGGTCCGCGCCGCTGGCATGGCATTTCTGGACATGCGCAACCGGATAGAACGTCAAAGCCAAAGCCGCACAATGATGTTGTCTGGCGTCAGTCACGATTTGCGTACACCACTAACGCGCTTGCGGTTGGGCTTGTCGATGCTGGACAGCGAAGACGCCGCACCTTTGTTGCGCGATGTGGATGACATGCAGGACTTACTGGATGCGTTTCTTGATTTCGCGCGCAATGACGCGTTGGACGGTCTGGGGCTTTGCGCGCCGCGAGACATTTTGCAATCGGTGCTGGATGACGCTGTGCGCAGTGGCCATGTCGTGACCGCGGGGCATGTTGTTGGTCCCGACGAACAGGTATCGCTGCGCCCCACGGCGGTCCGCCGGGCGCTGGACAATCTGGTTGGCAATGCCCTGCGTTACGGCACCTGTGCAGTGATCAGTTTGCATGTCTCGGACCGCACCGTGCGGTTTACGGTCGAAGATGATGGCCCGGGCATTCCCGCCACCAGCCGCGAAGCCGCCGTCAGCCCGTTTGTGCGTCTGGATCCTGCACGCAATCAGGACAAAGGCACCGGTGTCGGGCTTGGCCTGTCAATTGTTGCAGATATTGCACGCACACACGGCGGATTGCTGCGTCTTGGCGACAGCAGCAGTTTGGGCGGGCTCAAGGCCGAACTGGTGTTGGCGCGTTAATGCAATGATATCTTGTGCCATCTGCGTACACAAAAATTGCCGCCAGCAGATACGTTTAGGGTTTTTGAAACACGCTGATTACATAATGCAACAGCCCAGCGCGGTGCAGGTCGCGCATGGCGGCAACGGGCGATGTTTCAGGCGTGTCATGCGGCGGCACGATATGGTCCCACGTGGGCAAAACATGTGTCGAGATATCCGTCATATCCAACAGTACCAATCCCGCATTTTGCGCCAATATTCGCAAATTTTCACTGTTTGTCACAGGCGCGGGCCACGGTGCATAGCCTTGCGTCACCACGTCAAGCAGTTTGGCGTGGCCTACCGTGCTGGGTGCATCGAACATAATATCGCTGCACACAAGCCTGCCACGGGGCCGCAACAGGCGTGCGGCCTCTGACAAAAATAACTGACGGTCGGGGAAATGAAACATCGCCTCAAGCGACAGCACGCGCGCGACGCTGTGATCGGGCAGGGGGATGTGTCCCGCATCGCAATGTATCCATGCAAATTCGTTGCCATGTGATGCCTTTTGTGTGCGGCAAATGTCCAACTGACGCGGATCGATGTTCACACCCGTCAATGTGCTGTGGGTCAATCTGTCATTGGCGCGTCGCAGGCTGCCCCCGATACCGCAGCCCACGTCAATCACTGTGTGCCCGCTGTGCAGGTCAAGCGCATCCAGATGCAAATCAGTCATTGCGTCTTGCGCACCGCGCCAGTCCGGGGCCGCCGCCTGTTCTTGATCCCAATATCCCAGATGCACATGATCGCTTGCGTGGCCCGCACGAAAGGCCGCAATCAGCGCGGGGATATAATCAAGCGGCGCAGTCGTCATCCCCAGCAATAAGCCTGTGATCCGTCTTTCGACAGGGCCATAAAACTGCACATTGTCCAGCGTGTGCGGTCGCCTTGAACCGGGCTGACACCGTGCAAATAACGGCTTGATTGCAAGATGACCATTTCGCCGGGCTCAAGCCGGATTGCCACATGCTCGACATCACTCAGGTCGGTTTTCTGGTCGGGTGTATCGCGATTGCGAAATGCAGCCGCCGCCGTTTGCGACGTCAGATTATATACATCAAGCGCACCGCCGGCCTCTGCCTGATCAAGGCAAAGCACAAAAGAATAGATTTCCGGCGCACACAGGTTCGCGATGTGTTCATACGTTGGTCTGATCGCGGCTTCATTGTCAAAATGCGGGGGAATAAAACCGCCGGTAACATGCGCACGCAGGGTTGTGAAAAAATGCTGATTACCAGCGTTAGGGCCGGGCGCCGCACCATAGGGTTTGTCGTCATCCATCTGCGACATCAGGCTGCATATCCGGTCCTGTACCGGCAGACCGCCCAGATCCAATGCGGCAAGCTTGGCGCGAAACGCAGGTTCGGCTGCAAAATACGGGACCATATCAATATCGGCAAGGTTCAGGTTGATCCCGTAGAAATAGGCACAAAACGCCGGTGGAAATGTTGTTTTGATAAAGTCGGGCGTATTGTTCGCCAATAGATCTGGCAGCTTGGCAAGGCTTTGCTTTGGATAAACATCTTTTACGATGATGGCGCCAATATCATTGTCGCGCAGACGGGCAATAGCGCTGCGCGCCAGCGTCAAATCGTCTGCCTGATATGTTTCGATCTCAAGAAAGGAGGGTTGCATAGCGCCTCTGGTGTTTGGAAATTTACAAAATCGTAACAGTTTCTCGCCGCGCACCCTACAAGTTTATGCAGATGAAACAGTTAACATAAAATCGTCCCGCACCCGTTGGTGCACAGCGCAAAATTTTAGCACGCTGACATCCCACTGCAGGTATACTTGCACAGTGTTGATATGCGTATTCACCACATCGGTAGCAGCAAAAAAGCTGGATTTAAGAAATGAATAAATTGGCGGAGACGCAGAACGCATAACGTGAATGAATAGGGGTGACTCAATGTGTCTTGAAAAACTTAATATTCAGAAAAATATGGAGTTTAATGATCTTGATCTGACATGCAATGCTCTAAGGTGTCTTGACAGCGCGTCATAAATTAGTGACCAGTTAGTGACCAGCGCGTTATGCGTTGTCATTTATTAGCTGAGGGAGAAACCAGACATGGGTCACTATTTTACGGACGCAAAAACCAATGTGAATACGGCTACGTCCGCAGCCATTGCAGAACTCGCGGACGTGAGAGTGGTCCAAGACGCGTTGCGCTTGGCGGACTTGCAGACCTTGAGCGACGACGTCCATGCTTTGTGCCCGGCAGCGGACCGCAACATGGCTTCGTTGCCTCACGCGATGCTGGGCGACGAAGACGTGAGTACGCACGCCGCTTCCCGCGCCGTAAACCAACCGGACATTTTTGTGGAATACTTCCGCACCACTGTTTGCATTTAAGGGAGACAAGGCAATGGCACAAACGCTTCACCGCCTGACTGACAAGCAGATCGCCGCCGCCGCT
>Ga0222645_101257_pt1 | contig 11337 bp, 10 predicted proteins | sample AntAcemetagen292_FD_179881 | JGI IMG/M metagenome (GOLD analysis project Ga0222645, IMG submission 179881) | Saline water microbial communities from Ace Lake, Antarctica - #292 | ecosystem: Environmental > Aquatic > Non-marine Saline and Alkaline > Saline | place: Antarctica: Ace Lake | collected...
GTCCGTGTCCTCCGTGTAACGTACTGCCGCCGCCGCCGGACAGGAACGACCGCCCTCCCGGCACGACGCCTATGGTGAGCGCCGCCCTGCGCGTATCCCCCGGCCTGGGGAAATCGTCGGGAAGCCGGTACGGTGGGTCGTCGCCAGCCAGCGCGGACGCGACTTGCGACGCGAGGGTTTCAAACTCGTCGTCTCCGAACCGACTAAGGTGGCGGTACAGCTCCCAGGCCGCTCGCGGGGCGCCGCCTCTGGATACCAGAAACGCGAACCGAACCGCCGCCACTTTCTTCAACTCCCTGGTTTGCCCGGGCGTCAGCGTAGACGCGACGTCGTTCGCCGCGACCCGGGGTAACGGCTCGCTTTCTTCAGTTCCGTTTCCCGTGCCTGAAACCGCGCGGCCGTTCCCGGTATCGCCCGGTATCCACGTCGCGTGCCCGTTGAACGGCGTTTGGGAGACGTACGGGTTGGTGGGAATCGGGGACATCCCCATGGCGGGCCAGTTCTTGCCGATCGACGTGCCGTCCCGGTCCACGTCGTCTGGCAAGTCGGGAAACGCCAACCCGCTTTTGAAGATGATTTCAATCGCGACGCCAGCGCAGCGCGCCAGCGTCTTGCGGTTCGCCAACCGGTTGTTTTTTTGATACCCGAATTCGTGTTCGCCAGAGCGGACGTACGCGTCCTCCTCCTTCGCGCAGAGTTCCATGGCGCGACACCACGCCGTGGCGACCGCGGCACCGGCGACCGGCCGCGCGCCCCGGAACGCGGAAAACTCGAGCTTGTGCACGCTTCTTAAACTTTCGTGTAACCCGCCGTAGATCCGCGAGAAGCGCCGCGTCGCGCTCGACGTGCTCAGCGCCGCGCCCCGGAGCTCAACCGCCGCGCCTAGCGGGGGCAGCGGGTTCGCCACCCTCGCGAGCCACCAGGAGAGCTCCTCTACCCTGTCCGCGCGTGGTCGCTCGCCGCACAACGCGAGCAGGTTCTCGGGCTTGCCCCCGTACGAGCGCTTGAAGAAACACTTGCTTCCTCTGGTCCACGGGGTTCGGGGTTTGTTTGTTTCCTCAAACGACTCCAACGGCCGCCCGCTGACGTGCGCCAGCCACACCCGGTGCGCCCCGACGGCTCTGTCCATGCGTAGCCGCTGGCGCGACGCGTGCCACTCGTCCCCTCGGGTGTCACGGTTCGTAGCCACCGCGACCCCCGCGAAACGCAGGTAAGCGGTCCACTCGTTCACAACCCTAGGGTTGACCATCCCGTTTCCGTTTGAAAACTCGCCGTTTACGTTTTCCCACTCCCCAAACCGTTCCGCCAAAACAGCGGCGTTCTGGTCGCGGTCGTACCGGAGTGTGCGTTCCGTGATGTGGTCCGCATCGGCAGCGACGGACGCATTGGGAGCACAGCCTTGAGGGCCAGCATGTTTCCGTGCCGTGTTTCGCGCGCGCGGTGTCGCGACGGCCGCGCGCGCCGCCGCCAATTCAGGGCGCGCCGCGCCCGCGCCAGACATTTCCAAAGGCGTCACCTGCGTCACGCGCGCCACGGCGTACCCGGCTTCGTCTTCCCTGGCGCTTATGACACGGACGTGCCGTGTGGCGCGGCACCGCACCAGCACTCGCCCGTCGATGGATTCCTGAAAAGCAGTCACCACGCACTCCACTCCGAAGTCGTTGAACGCGAACGGCCCGGCGCCCAAAAACGGATCGTTTGCGCGGTTGGTGAACTCGCCGCTACCGCCCAACCCGTCGTCACTGTCTCCCCGCGAATACCCCTCCTCCTCCTCCTCGGAGGAGGCATATACCCGGTCGGTGCCGATGTTGTTTCCGCGCGAGGTGAACAACTCATTTTCATCGCCAATCGTACTCACGCGTCGTCGCCGTCCACGTCCTCGTTGTTCCCGCGTCGTGACCGTTTTCGCGGCGCCTGAGATTGATAAAAGAAAGTGTCAGTCTTGAGTGTACAAGTAGCCTGTATGGGCAAACAGTGTACTTGTGATGTATGTAACAGTTGCCAGTACTGGTAAGTGTTATAGTAGTGCACTCAAAGAGGGTCCGTAAACAGTGTCGGGATTTGGGAAAGCCCCTACGGCCGTACCTTCGTGGTGCGCCTCCGCGGGCGCCACCATCCCGAACCTGCGCGTGTGTTGCATGACCCTGCGGACCATCCGCTTGTACCGCTCTTCGAAAACGTTTAGGGTGATTTCCTGGCCAGGGATCATGGGGTCCAGGACGAACAGTGGGAGCTCCACCGCGTCGTTGTTACCGCTGGTACCGACGCCGTTCGCGTTGCGCATTTGCGAATCGAAGGGTGGGAAATCCAACACGGGTTCGCTTGACCGCGCTTCGGCGAGGGCGTCATCAAGGAACCGCTCGCAAAGGTCCGCGATCGTGGTATTAACAGGCCACTGGTGCGGGCTTTCGTGGTAAAGAGGCGCGCGGCAGGTGGGGCATGAGCTTTGCCGCCCGGGTTGGTTCATCCACACGCTTAACATGCGTCGCGAGAACGTGTGTCCGCACACCGCGGTGACCGGATCCACGAACAGCTTTCCGCTGATGGGACACGTCAGCGCGTCCAACAGCTCTTCCCTTGAAACCGCAAGCGGCACCGACGTCGCATCGGGGGTGAGGTCGGACGCGTCAACGCGCTCCACCCCGGACGCCGACTGCGTCGCCGAACGACGCGTGCGGCGCATTTGCGATTAGATCGGTGGTGGTCGTCAAAACTACCTCGTACTATGATGTGTCCTTTTCACGCGTGCCCGGTTACCACCGCGGGGGCGCGGTTGGAGCCACACGCGGGGCACACCACGCGCCTTCACCGCGAAAAACAACCAACCACCGAGCAAGGGATGTCCCCGGATCGCCCCTCGGAGTGACAGAGGGAGCGGCGGGGCGATGCGAGACTCGCGACTTTTCGGTTTGTCGGAGGCCATATTTTTATCCTTTTCGCCGTCGCCGCGTCACGCTGCTCGCGGCAGGGCGGGTGGCGCGTGGCACGTGTCGGTGGAAGTCAGATCATCGCTTTGCTCGAGTGTGTGTACGTCGTGGATGGATTCGATTCCTCTTGCCTCATCACCCGCGTGCGCGCGCCGAGGACGTCGCGCCCCCTTGCGAAGTGCGCGGGTTGGTCGAGGCGCGCCGCTTTCACCGGACGTCGTGGGTGCCGGAGTGGGCGTCGCGAGGTCGGTTTAGGGATCAACACGCGCGGTTCGGGCGGTGTGTACACGCGGAGCGGGCACCAGGATGTGGCCCGCCGCGCCCGCCGTTTTCTTCAAGCTGTGGGTCGCCAAGAAACTCGCGGTGATGTTGGCGTTGCGGGTGTACGGCTTGAAGAAGCTTTACCGGGGGGGTTTGCGGTTGAACGACCGGTTCGTGGCGGATCAGTGGAGTCACGGGAAGATCAAAAGCGTGATGCACGGCATGGCCGCTGGGGCGATGGCGATGGGGGATAAGTTCGAGCGACCGGCGCGGCGGTACATGAACAAGATCATGGGGTACCCGGAGGAAGAGGAACCCGGCGGGAAGAGGTCGTGACGGAAATGAGAGACAGATCGGACACAACAGACAGGGTACCACGACATCGCGTGCGGTGCGGGTGCGTTGCGTTGGCCTAGGAAATATAATTAGACTCAGCGAGGAACTTGCGGACCGAGGGTTCACATCATCATATTAATTTTAACAAAGTGTAGATCATCTCGATCCTCAATCAGATCAGCGCGCTGGGCGGTACGAGCAGCTCGTCGTTGATATCCGCGCCGAGGTACTGCCGAAGCAGCCCTCTGAGTTCGTCGTTCTGTTTCTGTAACGAAAAAGCAGTTTCTAGCGTTTCTTTTCGTTTTTTCAGCGAACGCAAGTACCCCCGCAAACCGCGTTCCAGGGCGAACCACGCGCGCGTTGGTTTCGCGCCAACCGCGTCCGCCTGCCGCTGCCAAAACGCCGACTCCAGCTGCGCGCGTGTTTTCCGCGGCCTAGGTTGTGTTAGGTCCTTTCTGGAATCCGAACCGGCACCGGTACCGCCCTCGGTTTCAACCGCCGCGTTCGCCGCTTTCAACGCCGCTAAAGCCCGCCCGCTCGCCGACGCGCCTTTTTCCGATTCCGCAAACGCCGCCAGCCTTTGCGTGATTTTGGACGTGTCGGGAACCGACACGGCGGGTACGTCGCGAAAGGAGTTCGTTCGCCGGAGCTTCGTATGTGTGCGTCGGTTTCGGGTTTCGCGTTCCGTCTCGTCGTCGTCGTCGGTTTCGGTTGGCAACTCCGTGGTCATCGCGTTTACGAAGGAATCGAACGAAGGCGCGTCCCGAACCCCGATTGCTTTCAACACGGACTCCACCACCAGGCGGTGGCACGCCGCCGCCGTCGCGGCGGTGTCGTCGGCGTCGCCCGCTTCCGCCGCGCGTAGGGTCGCCTCATCGACCGTCCGCTTCGTAACCGGGTCCACCAGATACCCACACGCCTCCGTGGTTACCTGCAACAGCTCAGCATACGCCGGGTCGCCCAGGCGCTTGGAAAACGGGTTCTCCTCCGATTCAGCGATGGAGGGCTGCGACGGCGAAACGCCAGCCGGAGTGTTACCCATGGGCGTCGGAGGGTCGTCACCCTCGTCCTCCTCGTCCTCGTCCTCGAAGTCACTCCCCAGCGACTCCGCGTTCGCCGCCGCCGCCGCCGCCGCCGCGGCGAGGCGTTTCTTCCGCCCCTCCAAAAGCGCCAGGTCGTCCGGTTTCAAAAACACGTCGTCGCTCGGCGGGCGCCACCGCCACCCCAGCTGTTGTTCGTGAATCACCCGGTCCGCGTCGAGCACTCTTTTGACCTTCGCCGCGACGAGGTCTTCGTGCATCCGCCACACCTCGTGGAACTTGGTGGTGTCGCCTTTCACGAACCGCTTGTGTTTCATTTGCAGCTCGTTGAACGTGCCCACGGCTCGGCGGTGTTCGTCCGCGAGCTTGACGTTTTCGCTCTCGAACTTTTTCCGTTTTGCCAGAAAAGTGTCAGTATTGTATGGTCAGACAGTCTTGGGATTTGGGAAATGCAAGACGTACCTTCAGTTCCTGCTCGTGGCACTTTTGTTTCAGAACCATCAGTTTCTCCCGCGCGGCCGCGATTTTCTTGCGCTGCGAAGACGAAGTCGACTGGTTCTCCGCCTCCCTTTCCACCAAAACCCGGTAGTTGTACTCCAGCTTCTCTGCGTTGAGCTGGTAAACAGCCCTCATCTCACCGAGGTGCTGCTCGAGATTCGCGACGTCGGTTTCAAGCCGGGTTTTCAAAATCGCAAACTCCTCGGCGTCGTCCGCGCGTCGCTTGTCCAGCTCAAACGCGTACTTCCGCGCGTCAACCAAGGTTTTGTCGCAAAACTCTCTTTCCGCGGTTTCCCTTTTGTCGAAAATGGAAACCATCTCCTTTTTGTTCTTCTCCAACAAAACAGACCGCCGGGTTTCCAACTCGGTTTCCAGATCCTCCAGCGATTGTTTCGTCACGCGCGTGTGCTCGTGATAACGCACGTGCATTTTGCGCAACAGCGTGTCGATGTCCGCCTTCTGCCTCACAAGACTCTCAACGTAGCTCGTCTCCAGCTTTTCGCCTTCGCGTCGCGCCAAAGTCGCGGCTTCGTTTTTCTGAGAAATCTGCGCCTCGCACATTCGTCGTTGTTCCTCTAGAAAATCACGCAGCGCCAGGGGTTCGTGTTTCGCGAACCCCGCGATGTCGTTCCACCCTTCGTTAATTGAAAGCGTTAGGACCTGTGACGCGTCCGCTTCTTCTTTTATTTTTTCGGAAAGCAAAACGCGTCGCGCGCGGTCATCCGCCCGCCGGCGGTACTCCCGTGCGTCCAGCTCGCTCGAAACCCCGAGGACGTCCCTGGTGGCGGTTACGTTCAGTGTATCGACAACTCGGCGCGCCTCGCCGACGGCGTCGTCGACGCCGCTTTTGAACTGCGCCGCGTTTGCGGGGTTCGTTTTTTTGGAACGAGCCACGGTCATCACTGGCGCGGGCTTGACGAGCTTACCATCGGCGACCGCGCAATCCGGTCGCCCTCGGTTCGGCGGGTCTCCAACCGCGTCCCCGCCGACGGTTTCCCGCCCCGCCGACTCGCTCGCCGCGGTCTCGGCCTCAATCGCAACGGCTTCCCGTTCGCGCGCCGCGATACGAGCGGCGATGCGCTGCGGAAAGGAGGGAGGGAGGGAAGGGGGTTGGGTGAGTTGGGATTTGCGAGTTGAGTCGAGTCGCGTTGTTGAGTCGATTGATTTAATTGAAACCCGCGTCAGACAACTCGGACCGCTACGAGAATGGCGATGGAGGAATCTTCGTCATGCGGTGCGTCGCGTTTGGACGTACCATTCGTCGCGCACGGATGCGTTCGTCCTTGTCATCGGAGTTGAGCATGGACTCGAGTTCCATGGGGTCCATTTTGGTTGGCTTTGGGTGTATCAAGGTGGGGTAGGGACGTGCCCAAGCGGGGTTTCGGTCACGCAAACGGTACCCAAATTGGGCCGTGTGCCTGCCCAGAAAACGTGAACCAAATCTCAATCGGTCACCACCAACTCGCCACGTCCGCGTGCGTTTGCGACAGCGAGCGCGGCACCCACGGCCAGCAACTCTCGCCTGAAAAACGCTGACGCCCCGGACGGGTCAGATCGCCGCGCGTGGCGCTGTGCAGGGCGTCGCGGACAAGGCGAGACATTTACGACCTAAAACCGGCGCCAATCTCGTCGTCGGGAGCAAATATTCGAGTTTCTTTCCACCTGAAATGAAACTCACGCACTTCGGTCAGGCGCGGCGCATGGCGACGCCAAACGCGACGCCTCGCGTCGACCCCCTGCTCGCGATGCGTGGCGACCCGAAACTCGCGCCGTTTCTTCTGGACGACTTCGACGGCACCGCGTTTGCCAGCGCGGTGCTCGCGAGCGGAAGCGACGCGACCAAGGATGCGAAGAAAAGTTTGGACCTGACGATCGCCAGCCTGGATGCCGCGCTCGGTTTGACCGTCCGTGAACACCACGACGTGTTGTTACACCAGCTCGGCGGGATCGACGAGGCGGACCGAGTTCTGCAAATCGTGACGGGCGGGGTTTCGAGCCTGCGCCAAACCATGGGACGCGTGAAGGACGAGCTAGGGGAACCGCACGACGCGGTTTCAGGGAAAACACTTACGCTGGAAAACTTGACCAAAACCGTCGATGTGCTGCGCCGCGCGGTGCGACACTCGAAACTCAACACAAAACTCAAAGCGAGTTTGATGATCGGTGAATCCGTTGATGACCACGCTGCGACGGGTGGGTTGGGCGGTGCCGATGAAGGCACGACAACCGACGACCGCGACCGCGCGCGCCGCGTGTCCAACGCCGCGGCGGGCGACTTGGCAAGAGCCGCCAAGACGCTTTGCGACTTGGAGTTGTTAAAGTCGGAAGGCGGCGACGAACTGGTTGGTATCGAGTGGGTGGAGAAGGATGCGAAGTGGGTCACGGAAGCGCACCGGGAAACGCGACGAAGGGCTGGCGTGGCGCTGGACAACGGCATACAAAGCGCGTCGCAAGCCGAGGTGGGCGCGGCGCTGCAGGTGTTCCACAACCTGAACGAGCTGCGAAGCGCGGTGACCGCGCGGGTGGTTTCACTGGCGCAAAACGCGATCGATTCCGTCCGGGATGCGCTGGATCCGAAGGCGCTTTCCAGGGAAGCGGGAAGCTCGTCCCCGGAAACGGAAACGGAAACGTCACGGTCGTCCGCCAAGTATCAATCAAAAGGACTGGTAAGTATTTCCCAATAACCACATTCCGCCTCCCTGATTGCCCATACAAGACTGACATTTATTTTTACAATCTCAGGGTAGCCGGCCGGGGTTCCCGCCCGCGGGCGAGGAAACGCGGTGGGCGGAGATTCTGTGGCAACGCGTGGAACGCGCGTTCGACGTGGCGAGGGTGGAGGGGTTGAAAACGTGGCACCTACAGCGAGTTTTGGCCAAGAAAAGAGACCCGATCACGCACGTTTTGTTTCTAGACGAGGTGTTGTTTGGTGGTGGGAATGACAAAACAACCGGTGACGAAGACGACAGCGACGTACACGGCGCGTTCGGCGATACGCGCGGCGACGCAGACGACGACGACGCGAACGGCGACGAAATCCAAAAATACGTCGACGGTTCGCAAACCAGCGCGGGGGTTAAAAACACGCCTTGTGCTGTTTTCATTTCGTTGTTCAGCAAAGGCGCGTTTGAGGTGCTGGCTCGGTCCAACGCGAGCGCGGGTTTCGCGAAAGACGCGCTGCTATCAGGGTACCCGCGACTCGTGTACGTCCTGGAGACGTTGCACCTGAAGCTTCTGCGGGATTCCGACGCCAAAGGCGCGCAGTCGGCGGTTCGCAAAAACGGCGTGGACGCGTTTCTGATCAATAAAATAGCCGACCCAGTCGCGCAGGCGTACCACGCGCGCGTGTTTTCTTGCCTCGCCGAGCCCGTGGATTCCCTGCTATCGCCAAACACGCTGCAGCAAATTGCGAACAGCGTGGTGTCGGGTGGCGTTTCGGGAAGCGCGGGAGCTGGGCGCGGGGGCGAAGACGTGAGGCGGTTTTTATCGCGAGTCAGGCAAGAGCTGGACGCCGTAGCGCTTCGACCGGGTTTAGTCGCCGAGGTGATGCGAACCGGTGTGGCGAAGGCGCTGGTTTTGATGTCGAAAAGAGCCGAAACCGCGACGAACACGTCCCACGAAGCGCGTTATTTCGCGGTGGGAACGCCGGTGTCATCGGCGCAGCGCGCCAACGCCGCGTTGGCGTCGTCGCTGGAGGAGGTTATTAAGAATCTCGGCAAAATAGTCCCGCACCTCGCGAGCGCGCCCTCTGAGGCGTTGCAAGGCGCGCTGGCCACGCTTCGCGAAACCGCTCGGGATATAGTCAACACTACCCTGGCATCGGCGCTGGCGAAAATCAACGCGCATTTCGCCGCGATGCACGACGAGGACTGGAGCGGGGGGCCGCCGCCCGGGCAGGTAATTATTTTATTCACCCCATTCCGCCTCTGCGATTGCCCATACTCCTCCTGCGAAGGGACGGCGGTACCTCTGCACATTACCCTTCCCTGTTTACGTAACACACATCACAACCGACTGACACTTTCGGCGTCAATCGTACAAGGACGCGTCGCCCTACGCCGCGAGGGCGGTAGAGGCGCTCGGGTGGCTCGACGAATCCGGGTTCTTCGCGTTGTTCCCTCCATTAGACAGCGGCGACGCGACATCGGCGCTGTCGCCATCGGGTGACGCGCGCGCGGACTTGGCGACCGAGGTGTTTTCCTCCTTCACACGAAACGCGTGTCTGCTGCGGCTCGGTGAAAACGGAAAGCTGCGCCTCGCGAAGGACACCGCCGAGCTGGAACGCGCGGTTGACCAGTTTGTGTTTCCCACGAAATATTTGGCGTCAGCGTCCGGTGCGCACGCATCGATTCGCGCGCTACGCGCGGCTGTATTTCTGTCCCTGGACGAGCTCGTGGAGGGCGCGGAGGCTTGGGGGCGGCTTGGTGATGAAGGTACCACTAAAGAGAATGACGCTGAAAAAAGAAAAGACGCAACCGGCGCCGCGTCTTTGGTTCGCGATTTACCGAAACAAGTCACCCTGATGTTGGCGTTTTCCATGGCCCCCAACTCGGTGCAAACTCCGTGGCAGCGCGCGGGTCTCACTCCTTCTTTATACGCGACGTGGATGAATACGCACGCCGGGACGGACATCGCCGCCGCCGCGACAGAAACCCTGGACGCGTTTGATTCGAAGCGAAGCGACGTGGGGGCCGAGGCGAAACGCGCAGCGAGTTTGATTCGAGCCGCGAAAAAAACGCTGTTTCCGTCGCGGTGAACCGTGTCAGACGCGACGTCATTATTTGTGATGATACATACCTCATTTTCGTGGTAAATACAAGTGCTGGGTTCGATATATGTTATGTAGGGAAGGTACACCGCGTTACCCTCTTCCCTTTGTCCGTCTCAACCCGCCGCTCCCGTTGCTCTCCCTGGGCGCGGTGCGCAGACTTCGCAACAGCGACTGCCCCAATCCGTTTTCGTTTTCCTCAGCCTGCTGCGCCAACAACGCCAGGTCCATCTGCGACTTGGTGCGCACGATCACTTCCTGAGACACCTTGATGAACGCGAACGCCGTGGTCCCCACCGCCGTGACGCCGTAGCCTATTATTTGAATCGGCGTCACGACATCGTCGTACAGCTGCACCGCGGGGTAAATCAAAAGCGCGTTTCGCAGCATCACCAGCACCTTGTTACTCACCGAGCCTAGTTCTTTAATAATCCCAAAGCCGCTGACGGTGGTGACAATCGCAAGCACCACCAAGGCGAAGAAGATCTTCCAATTTTTGAGAAACACTTGGATGTTCTCGGGTCTCACCACGTCTCGCTCGAACAACACGCACAGCACGCCCAAGGAAAAGGAACTTGACGGCGTGGTGAAATAAACGCCTTCCCACAACGTGAACCGTTCGTTTCGAAGGTAAAAGTGAAGAATCACGTACTTTGCGCTTTCCGCCAGTTCGCTGATCAACATCAGCCACACCCCGACGGGCGTGAAGTTTACTTCGCCGATCGCCGCCAACACCGACCCGCACGTCACCACCACGATGCACACGAAAAGCGCCCACGAAAACTTCTCCAACCCTAAACCCACGATGAATATGTTCAGCACCACGGGCTGGAACGCCTTGAGCATCTGCACGAAGGAAACGGAAATGTGCAGATACGCGGTGCTTCCCGCAGCCAGGGAAATGCACTCTAGGATACCCACCGGTAACATCCCGCGCGTCCACTCCACGAAGGACAAATCCGCGTGGTCGCCGAGTTGTATAATGCCGCTGTGAACTAAACCGAGCACCACCGCCCAGCGCGACACCGCGGCGAGGGTGACGATGAAGATGGGGTACTCAAAATCAAGCACCCCGAGGACGTACTTCTGCAACAGAATCAACGTAGGACCGGATAACATGAACAACGCGACGTGGATCAACAGCTCGCTGAAGGGCATGAGCTTCCAATCCGGTTTCTCCCTTGCGTGTCTGCTGTGCGGGGTTTCGGTCAAATCGTCCTCCTCATCCGGGGAGGCGTGGACATTCACCGGGAGGACACCTCCCGAGCGTAACATCTCGGCGAGGCTTCCGACGTAATACAATCAATCGTGAACGCTCGTTGCGGTCTCAACGCGTTACAACCGCGTGCCAACGCGTATGACGACGCGGCCTTGATTTGCGTCCCCCACGTGATTATGTAACACTACTTTTTGCGGACCGGTCAACTTCGAGATTGTATAGGGTTTAGGGTTTAGGGTTTAGGGTTTAGGGTTTAGGGTTTAGGGTTTAGGGTTGAGGGTGGAGGGT
>Ga0222645_101258_pt1 | contig 11329 bp, 16 predicted proteins | sample AntAcemetagen292_FD_179881 | JGI IMG/M metagenome (GOLD analysis project Ga0222645, IMG submission 179881) | Saline water microbial communities from Ace Lake, Antarctica - #292 | ecosystem: Environmental > Aquatic > Non-marine Saline and Alkaline > Saline | place: Antarctica: Ace Lake | collected...
TCAAGAATTTATCCAACTTCCAAAACTTCCAGGTCTCTCAACCCGCCGTCTCGTCCGCCGCTCCGTGTCTGCGTTTCCGCGTTTCCGGTAAAGGGGCTTCTACGGTTAGTGAACTAAGGGCGCAAGCCGATTCTTCGAAAAAGATGCCGCCAACATGAAAAAAGTTGGCTTCCCCTCTAAACGGCCCCATTTTCATGCATGGTGGACGCTCACACCTGCGCACTACCTATCCAGCAACCCAGAAGGAGAGGCTGATGCGCCGTTTGATTTCCTTGTTGACCCTGACCCTGCTACCTAATCGCCTGCGTCACCCAAGGGATCACCCTCTCCCCCACACCGGCAGAGAAAGTCCGCATCGCCACGCAAATCCTCCACTATTTCATTTTGAATAAGCAGGCAGGAAGTTGGTCACTTGATGACTGGCAAAATCGTCGCGCCTCGCTTGATGCGGATGGCAACATCTTGGGCTGGCACAACGTCGTGGTGAACCAGTCCCTCATGGCCGGCGGCCCGAAGGAAATGATGATGGAGGACGGCAAGGACCCGACCTCGTACAAAGGCTCGGTCAAGATGCCTTACGACCTAGCCAACCTGCGCGTGGACTGGGTCCGCGCCGAAAGCCCGGTTCCCGTGCTGTGACGGCGGTCAGTGGGCCACAGCCACACGGCCTACGCGACCGAAGTCTTCCTTGATCAGCTGCTGGAAGCAGGCGGCAAGGATCCGGTGCAGGGTCGTCTGGACCTGCTGAAGGGTGACATGACCCGCGACCGTACCATGCTGGAAAAGGTCGCCGTCACCACCGGCGAAGGCTCGATGCCAGGTCACAGCCCATGGCAGCTGGCCCCGATCGAAATGGGATAGGTCGGCCTCAGCAAGACCGAGATTTGTGACCAGATCAAAGACCACGAGCGAAACGGCAATCGCACGCTGGTCGATCTGCATGAAAATAACGCCACCGACGGTCTGGTCGGCTGGAGATGAGCGCCCGGCGAGGGGCGCACCCTATCCCCCGGCACGCAAGAAATCTTTGGCGAGCTGACACAGGCTTGGATCGACACCCGGGCAGCCTGCCCCACCAGCTAAACCACGCTGGACACCGAAAAAACGAAAGCCTGCCGCAGGATCCCTGCGGCAGGCTTTTCAAATTCCACATGGTGGCGGCACCTGCCGCACCGCCCTATCGCAGGAAAGAATCGCCGCGCGCGCCACCAACGATGGTCCCATTCTCTACGATTCGATAGCCCTGCACCGGCGTCTGGTCATTAGCGGCATAGTCAAGTACCAGGCCACTAAAAGCAACAATTGTCAACGTTATCATCACGATGCTTGACCGAAGTTGATACCACGGGACGTCCCCAAGGGGCCTGTTTTCAGTTGTTTGCATGTCCATTTCCTGCTCGGGCGGGCCTGCGTTGATCGTAGGCTCCATTCGCTAGCAACATATCACTTACATCCCCCAATTGCATCAAAACCACACCGCGAAAGCGTATACTCGCGCAAGCGTGCAACGCAGGTGCCGCGCCGTGATTGTCAGACCCGGTGAAAAACCGCGTCCGCCATCAGCGCAGGCCGGGCCTCTACCAAATCGGCACCCACCAGTTCGACCAGCTGGGCAAAAACATTGCGCGCCGCTATCGGCCACAGAGCAGGCGCGACATCGGTATATATCGCCGCCGTCAGCGCCGCAACATCGCGCGGCACATCCAGCGCCGCCAAGACCTGCGCCCGCCGCTCCAACCGGTGCGCGATCAACCAGTCGATCCGTGCCGCAGGTGCCATCACAGGTGCGCCATGCCCGGGATACAGTACCCCTGCCCCAGCATCCCGAACTTTGGCGCAAGACGCCAGAAAATCGTTGATATCGCCGTCAGGCGGCGACACCAGCGATGTCGCCCACCCCATAACCAAATCCCCGGAAAAGACCGCATCCCCCCAACCCAGACAAATATGATTCCCCATATGACCCGGCGTATGAAGCACCCGCAGCGCGCCGGCAGGCGTGTCGATCACGTCGCCATCCCCCACAACCCGGGACGGCGCAAAATTGACATCAATCCCCTCGCCTCCGCCATCATATCCCCCGTCCACCAACGCCTGCATCACGGCGCTGCGGCCCACGTGGGACTCGCCAAAGGCCCAGACCTGCGCCCCGCTCAGTGCCGCAAGTCTCGCGGCCAGTGGCGAATGATCCAAATGAGAATGGGTGACGACGATATGGCTGATCACCTCACCAGCCGTCGCCTGCTGCAACGCAGCCAGATGCGCCACGTCATCCGGACCGGGGTCAATCAAAGTCACCTGCCCCTGCCCCAGCACATAGGTATTCGTGCCGCGCCAAGTCATCGCCGACGGGTTAGGGGCCAGCACACGGCGCAGCATTGGCGCTATCTGCTCTACCACACCCGACACAGGGTCGAACTCATCCATCGCTTTGCCTTCCGCTTTGCACTCGCTAGGATCATGCACATGTTCTTCCAATGGCTCAAACGCTACATGCCGCGCGGTTTATATACGCGCGCACTGATCATCCTGATCCTGCCCATCCTCAGCTTGCAGCTGCTGGTGTCGGTCGTGTTCATCCAGCGCCATTTCGAAGGCGTCACCCGCCAGATGACCGCCGCTGTCGCGATCGACCTGCGCTACCTGCGCGATCTGGCCGACGCCGCCCCGAACCCCACCACGGCCATCGCATCCGTCAACGCCGTTGCCCGCCAGCTGGAACTAGCCGTATCCTGGCCCCCGACGTTTCCCAACATCGGTAACGACCGCCTTAGGTTCGACCTGACCGGGCGCACCGTGGCCGCGCGTCTGCGCGAAGGCGTGCCGCAAATCAGCGCGGTTTCCATGTCAGACCGGCACCGCGTCACAGTCTGGATCGCCACCGAACAAGGACCGATGTCGGTCGATATCTCCCGCACGCGGCTCTCGGCCTCTAACCCGCATCAGCTGTTGGTGATCATGGTGGTGCTCGGGGCCGTGCTGACCGCGATATCTTATATCTTTTTGCGCAACCAATTGCGCCCGATCACCCGCATGGCCCGCGCGGCCGCCGATTACGGGAAAGGGCGCATCACGCCGTACAGCCCCGGCGGCGCAACAGAGGTGCGGGCCGCTGGCATGGCGTTCCTCGACATGCGCAACCGGCTCGAGCGTCAAACCCAGCAGCGCACCATGATGCTGTCCGGCGTCAGTCACGACCTGCGGACCCCCCTGACCCGCCTGCGCCTTGGCCTGTCCTTGCTGCATGATGAAGAGGCAGAGCCACTGACCCGCGACGTGGACGAGATGCAGCGCTTGCTCGACAGCTTCCTCGACTTCGCCCGCTCTGATGCAGGCGATGAGGTGGAACGAGTCGACCCGGCAGGTATCGTGCGGGATCTGATCGCAGATTTCACCCGCATCGGCCTTGCGGTTACGCTGCAGTCGGGGAGCGGGCCGCGCGTCACCGTGCCCCTGCGCCCCGCCGCGATCCGCCGCGCGCTAGACAACCTTGTCGGAAATGCGCTGCGCTATGGCAACAAGGCGCAGGTCGCAGTCCATGTCACCGACCGCGCGATCCGCTACGTGGTCGAGGACGACGGCCCGAGCATCCCCCCTGACCAGCACGAAGACGCAATCCGCCCCTTCACCCGGCTTGATGTCTCGCGCAATCAGGACAAGGGTGCCGGCGTCGGGCTGGGACTGGCAATCGTCGTCGACATTGCCCGCAACCATGGCGGCGTGCTGCGCCTGTCAGATAGCGAGACCCTTGGCGGGCTCAAGGCGGAACTGGTGATCGCCCGCTAAGGTCGCTCTGATTTTTCATAGAAAAACCGTGCTCCGCCCGGCTTCAAATATCCAGAAACACCGTCTCTCGCGGCCCCTAAACATGAACGTCGAAGCGATAGCTGCCGTCATCCTGTTTTTTTCGCGATCAGAGTCGGCACCCTCATCTGACGCTCCAGCCGCGACAGGATCGGGTCTTCGGCATTCGCCTCTGCCTCGTCGCTGAAGTAGATCCGCATCTGCAGACCAACATTGCCCCCCGCGCCACGATCCAGACGCTGATAAGGGGGGCCTGCCAGCGTCCGTCTCGCCAAAGCACCCGCCTCGTATTGACAGTATAGAACCGGAACGCGCCGGCACCCATATCACCGGGGGCTGCGACCAAAGCCGTTAAAATGCGGATCCGCGTCCGCATCATGCCCGGTAAATTTGTCCGCACTGTCGGCTTGCCAGATCTCGACCAGCGCATCCTTCAGCACCATGCCTATGCCATCATGCACCGCCCCAGTGATGACGATCTCGTCGCCCTGCACTGGTCCGGTTTTCATCCGCGCCTCCAGATCCTCGGGATAAGCTACGCTAATCCCGCAGAAATTCGGCGTGCAGCCAATATTTACATCAGGCCCGGCCGTCTAGCTGGGGCTTTCTTTCAACTGCGTCAGCGGTTGCAGCATGATCAGAGTCCCTCCGGCCGCGTCTCAAACGCGGTTTGCCTGCGCCCGCGGAGGGTGATGTCAAATTTTTTGCCTCGCGCATCCATCGGCACGGTGCGCTGCATATCCATCGGCGCAATCAGCGATTTAACCGCCTCGGGGTTCTGGATCGTGCCAACGATGGGTCAGATCGAGAACAGCGGATCGCCTTCGAAATAAAACTGCGTAATCAGACGCTGGGCAAAGCTATGTCCGAAGACCGAAAAATGGATATGCGCCGGGTGCCAGGCGTTCATGCCATTCGTCCAAGGATAAGGCTTCGGCAAAATTGTCCGAAACTCGTATTTTCTATCCGCATCCGAAATGACCCGCCCGCAACCGCCAAAGTTGGAATCAAACGCCGTGACATAGCCTTCCTTGTTGTGCCGATACCGCCAGCCCGCATTCGCCGGCCAAACCTCAACCAGCGCGCCCCCGGTGCCCCGCCCGAATTCGTCATGCACCAGGCCGTAGACAAAGATCCGCGGACCGATCGCGCTTTCGCCGTTGAAATTGTGGATCAGGTCGGCGTCGTGGCCCCCAAAAGCTGCCTCCCCTAAACCGGGTGCCAAATTTGCCGCGCGCCTATAAAAATATAAGGATTATGGTTGCAGTTAAAACAATTTAGGGTTTCACAGGCTTATCCATAAAAGGCGCCCGACTATGACGACAGATTACCTAGTGACCCACTCCGGCGGCTTCCACGCGGACGAACTGATGTCCAGCGTCGTGCTAACGCGCCTGTTTCCGCAAGCCCAGATCGTGCGCAGCCGTGATGCCGCATGGATCACCCCCGGACCGAACCGCGTCGTTTATGATGTCGGCGGCGGCTATGATCCTGAACAGCGCCTGTTCGATCACCACCAGCGCGGTGCCCCACTGCGCGACGACGGCCAGCCGTTCAGCTCTTTTGGTCTGGTGTGGAAACATCTGGGCCGCGAATACCTTGCCGCGCATGACATCCCGCCGCACGATATCGAAGCGGTCCACGCCAAAATCGACGCCGGTTTTGTGCTGCCGATCGACCTGCTGGACAACGGCGCGGTGAACCCTTCCGTCGCCGGCCCGCTGTCTGGCATGATCCTGCCCAGCCTGCTGGAAACCCTCAAGCCCGTCTTTGACAAGGGCGGGCCAGAGGCCGACATGGCAGCGTTTCACGCCGCCCTCGACATTGCCCGCGCCTTCCTTGAGGCGCGCGTCGCCCGCAGCGCCGCCGGTCTGCGTGCTGATGACATGGTGATGACCGCCATCACCGCCGCTGGCACGGGCCGCGTACTGGAATTGCCCATGGGCATGCCCTTCCGCCCCGCTGTGATCAAGGCCGGTGCCGACCAGCTTTTGTTCGTCATCACCCCGCGCGGCGAAGGCGATTGGACCCTTGGCGGCATCTCCAAGGACCCCAACAGCTTTGACCTGCGCGCCGACCTGCCCGCCGCATGGGCCGGACTGACAGGGACCGCACTGGAAGAGGCCAGCGGAGTACCGGGTGCCAAGTTCTGCCACAACGGCCGCTTCATCGCCGCGGCCTCGTCCTATGACGCGATCCGCGCAATGGCCGACCTTGCCGTGACACAGGCCGAAGCCGCCGGCCATTAGTCAACGCGCGAAAAGCACTTGCACCGCCCGCCTGAAAACCATAGGCACACTTCATAAAGCCCGATCCCGGCGGCGAGTTGGCGGAGAGGTTACGCAGCGGATTGCAAATCCGTGTAGATCGGTTCGATTCCGATACTCGCCTCCAATAAAATCAATGACTTGGGTCATTCGTCGTCTCCTTTCGTTCATTTTTTGAAACAATCGTTGAAACTTTCACGTTCCGTTCTTGTCCCGGTCCATGCGGTTTCGTGCCTCCTGGGCGCGAGTAGCTAATTCTCTTTGCCGGATCGGCCCGCCATATTTTTTCAGCATTTCTACGCCTGAGTGACCGGTAACCGCTTTGACCATCTCGTCATCACATCCAGCTAGATAAAGCTCGATCGTCGCGTTCTTCCTCAAGCCATGCGTTTTGTAGTAGGCGGCCTTCTCGTGTCTCATCTTTTTTTTGATCGCGCGCATCTCTTCGGCGACAGTGCGATAATTTACCGACCTTCCTTTCGCGTCGGTAACAACGGTTCCCTCAAGACGCTCTAGCCCGTTCAAGTGCGCCTGAAGGCGATCTGTGAGTGGGATCCAAAGCGGCTTGTCGGTTTTGCCCTGAGTAAAATCGAATCCATCTTCAGAAAAATGCGCCCATTGCATCTTGACGACATCGCCAATGCGCTGCCCGGTACCAATGCAAAGCTCGTAGACCAAACGTGCGCGTTCGGAAGCGAGGGCTTCGAACTCGGCGCGCACATCATCGGGCCAAGGCTCCCACCCGTCGCTTTGCTGCTTGAATAGTGGAATGCCTTTGGCCGGATTGCCGTGCTCTTTCTTGATGAAGCCAATCAATCGGGCGTGGTTCATCAAGATGACCATAACTTGGACAAGATAGTTAGCCTGCCGCCAATGATCCGCATTGGCGCGATGCAACTCATAAATGTGGTGCGTTTCAATCCGAGCCGGATCTTTTTCTGCCCAGATATCACGAATGTGGCTGATATATCGCCGGTAATCTGATTTCGTCCGAGGCTTCAGCTTTGTGTAAGCGTCGCTCTCGAAGTAGCTGAGAATAAGCGCTTCAAAGTTGCGTTTGACAGGTGCGGGTGCAGGCTTTCCCTTTAGCAACCGATTGTAGTGATCCCAAAACTCCGGCGAGCCCGCCTCCTCCTGCATCATGACGGCGATGCCACGCGAACGCCGAATAAAACGCAGATACCCTCTGTCGTTATAGACATATTTTGGCAGGCTCTTTCGGGTCATTCGCCCATCCTCAAATCACCGTTGAGGAAGTCGTCGGCCACTTCAGCAGCCACCATGTTAGCATCAACGATGACGCTCCCATCGGGCTTAATCTCGAATTTTGCGCGCTGCCAGCCCGCCTCCCGCGCTTCTCTGATGAAAGCCGAAGCCGCTTGCTTTGCTTTCGCCTGCACACTTGCTTTGGTCATTGCCTTGAATCCTTCCCGCCTCACTAACAGTGCGCATTATCACTCTGATCTATGTTGATTTTCCCAATGGGGCGAAGCGCTAAGCGCCTATCCTTTGCAGCCCGTATGGCGCGGATCACTTCAGAGTTTTGGGAGTTTCCGTTCCGGTCAGATTCCGCCTTTATCCACTCTTTGAGTTCTTGCGGCAGTCGAAGCTGCATTGGTTTACGACTGTTCATTAAGCGCCTCCAGATTCAAATTTCACTCACTCATGGCACTTAGCCACTATTGCGTCAATCAAATTCCATGGCATTGTGCCACCATGTCAGTACAAAGCGCTCAAAATCAGGATAAATTCATCGTACGGTTGCCCGATGGGCTGCGTGATCGGATACGGCTCGCAGCCGAAACCAACCACCGTAGTATGAACGCGGAGGTGGTTGCCCTCCTTGAGGAAAACTATCCCATACCTATCCCAGATAAACTCGACGACCCGGCCGCCAGACTTCTGTTTTGGCTTGCCAAGCGAATCCGCCGAAGAAGCCCAAACCCGGGCTCTCCCAGAGACAAACAAGCCGCCCTGTATGAACGGATTGCAGGAGATTTAGCTGAACGTATGAAGAATATTGAGAAGTAGCCCTAATAGCTCACCCACTCATGCCCGCGATTGCCTTCGTAATCTTCCCATTCAATACCAACACCGCGTCGCGAATTTGATGAAGAGCATCGCCGCGTGGGCAAAACCCATTGCGGGGCTGCCGCTGGTATCGTGCCTTGCCAGCCGAATTCACCCTGCGCGCCGTAGGTGCCCAGTCGCATGGTGTACCTCTCAGAGCAGTCGTCGTCGCGGCCGCGTTCACGATGGCTGTAGTGCCGCACATCCCACACTCGGATTGAGCGGACAAAATCGAACTCGAGGCCGCTGATGTCGATATCGGCACCGCCGTCCACCAATTGCGCCGGGATGACTTGACCAAGAGACTGGCCAATTTGGTTGCTGGCGTCCCAAACCCTGGGGGCTGTGCTTTGCAACGGGCCTCGGTCGGCCACCCCCATCGGACAGCGCCAAATCTGTAAGGGCGGCTCGATTGGCCACGGCGTGATCCGCCGGATGAACACAGCGCGCGCATGCGTACATTCGGCCGAGGCTGGCCAGCCGCCTGCGAGGCAGAGGAGGATCGCACAATCGACCGGATAGGCCTGAGCGGGTTGTGTGGTTGCCAAGGACGCCACCGAAAGCGCGGCGGCCCTGAGCAATTTGTGGATTGAGCCACTCACCATAAGAAATTCTTCCTGTGATCAATGCGATAATATTGCTTCATTGTTCACCAGCCTTGCTCCTGATGACCCTGCGAACAAGAGGTTGGAGTGTGGTGCGAGCGTTTTGTTGAATATATTCCGTAGAGTGCCGGGGGTATTTCGGTCGAAATCGGCGCATGAATGCAACCGATCTCATAGGGTTAAATATCCAGAATCTCAGGCAATCCCGCAGGTGGAGCCAGGAACGTCTTGCAGATGAGGCGGGCATTGATCGAAGCTATGTTAGTCTCATTGAACACGGACAGTCGTCCCCGACGGCCAGAAAACTGGAACAGATCGCCAAGGCGCTCGGTGTCAGCGTGAAAGAACTTCACAATGAGCGAGGTGTAAACGTGCCAATCCCCCAGGAACAGCGGCTGGATGCAAAGCCCGTCGCGAAGCTGATTTGTCCAAAAACTGGCCTCGAGATGGGTGACTTTTATGTTTGGGACAACGGAGAGCATCAGTTGTCCGTCCACCCTGAATTTGAAGAGCGGTTCTTTCCCAAGAAGGGCGCGTAAAGCTGCGCATCCCTCACTCCCTTAGCAATTGCGTCATCCGCGCATAGGCCGCAGTCACGTCCTGCGCTTCGACGAAGGCGCGGCTTCGCTCTTGCTCAAGACAGCGGTAGTGGGCCTGTGCATCGGCGAAGTAGGTCTCGAAGTACACGCGCAGAACCGGCGGGGTCCGTTCAACACGGCCCCCGCATTTTATTTTTAAAGCTTCAGTATCTCATTGTCTCGTGTCATCTGTGTCCCAAATTTTTCGGGGCACAAATGGCACGGGCATCGCAACATAAATGGTCTTTCAAGGCAGGCATGCGGGCTGGAACTTTTGGTTGGCGTGGGTCAGCAAAGGCCGTTGCGCGGCTAAAGTCTGCCGTATCCGAGATCAAGAGGGTTCGACGCAAGGATCCAGTCGCCGCAGCCGAAGGGGCTGTGGCCCTAGCTGAGCGGATCTGGCCCGCTTTCATGCATATCGATACGTCCTCCGGATCGCTGGGGGCAGCTGTCCACCGCACACTTGAACAGCTGCTTCCGATCCTGATCGATGCCCCGGCTGACGAGGCGACGCGTGGCAAGTGGCTCGAACGGCTGCGAGACGCAATTGCAGACGATGGCGTCGACTATCTGTCGCCCATTGCGGATCGCTTTGGCGAGATTGCAACCTTTCCTATATTACTAGGGCAGCATGCTGACCGGGACCTGGATCTCATTCGGATGATCTGGTCGGACCAAACAAGCTTCGGCCATGTAACAACCGCAACGTTGACGCTGTCATGTCTACTCGAGGCTGGACGCTATGAAGACATCTTCGAGCTTCTCCTCCTCCAAAAAACACGCATGTGGCATTACGAAAAGTATGGAGCATATGCTCTGGTCCGACAGGGTTTGGACGACAAGGCACTTATGGTCGGTACTGTACTTTTACGATCAAACAAACAGACGTGGGGTGCTCAGGACATTCAGCGCTTTTGTGAAGGTATCCTGACCCGTCAGGGCAAATCCGAGGAGGCTTACCAGCAATTTGGTCTGCCGAGTGCCGCGGGCAATACCTGGCTGGCGATGTGGCGCAATCTTGTTAAACGCTATCCCAACCGCGATCCGCGCCTCGTCCTGGAAGACCTGATCGCGTTGCATGGTGGCAAGGGAAAGTGGTTCGCAACGGCAAAGACCGCAAGTTTTTTGGATATCGCGCTCGAGTGCGCCGCTGACATGGAGGCTGCTCCGGCAACGCTCTTGCGGGCTGCGCGGGATTTCTCGCAGAAGGAACCCGCCTTTGCAGCACAAGTCGCTGTGTACGCAGTTTCGCAACTGCTTGCCGATCGCGGCTATGACGCAATCCCACTGGATATCGACGAAGCTGTTGGCTACCTCATGGTCGCCGCTGATAAGATTGGTGAGCGCTCATGGGCCATTGCTCAGCTCACCCATTTGGCACGCAGCAATCACCGCGATGATCTCATGGCAAAACGCCTCGCGCTCAAGCTGTCTGAACTGGAAGCATCCGGCACCGAAGCGCGGCATTAGCGGCCGCAACTTGAGGTGCAAGACCGGCATTCCAGTCTTAAAACAGCCTTTGGCGATGCCTCTGTCTGTTTTGAGTCTTGATCCAGACGACTTAACATACCGATCACGACATGCGACTGACCGCCCCCACCTTTATCATTTTTCTGATTTCCGTCATCTGCGCGGTTCTGGCCCTGCTACCGGTGCTTGGCGTGGCCTTAGTTGCGCTGCCGATTTCAGGGTTCTGGATGATGACCATCGCCTGGAGCCTTATGACAGCCAGTGTGTTGTTTCGCGGAGTTTGATCAGGCCGCCTGTTGCTCAGTTGCCAAGGGTTTCTCGCGCACGGTTCTAAACATGATCTGTGGCGCGGCCTTGGCCGTGCGTGAGGGAGACGGAACAGCAACCGTCTCTTCGCAATTGTCACAAATTTCAGTTTCCCGTGCGGTGCCTGTAGAGCGTCAACCACCTTGTCCGCGCGCGACAACCATCTTGGCCGGTTTTCAGGCCGCTGAGGTTGGCGTGTCGTTCAATGTTTCTGGTTAGGTTTCTCCTT
>Ga0222645_101259_pt1 | contig 11328 bp, 20 predicted proteins | sample AntAcemetagen292_FD_179881 | JGI IMG/M metagenome (GOLD analysis project Ga0222645, IMG submission 179881) | Saline water microbial communities from Ace Lake, Antarctica - #292 | ecosystem: Environmental > Aquatic > Non-marine Saline and Alkaline > Saline | place: Antarctica: Ace Lake | collected...
AAAATCAGTGACGATAATGATCCAGACGCTAACATCACACCAAGCGGGGCGTCAGGGCCGAGCACTTGTTGCTGCCCGATCACATCGGCCAGAACCTGCGGACGCAATCGGTCAGCCAACGGGCGTGGACCAGTTGCTGCGGGTGCGGTCGCGCTATCAAAAAGATCAGCCATGATGTGAACCTAAACTTGGGTGCGACAGTTGGAAAGCGTCAATGCAAAAAGGGCCCCGCGTCTCCGCAAGGCCCCGTCTAAATCTCGTGTTCAGCCTTGGCTTATGCGTCAGCGTCTACATATTCCTCAAGACGGGCCTTGTCGGCTGCGCCTTTGGCGTCGACATCACGGTCGACAAATTCGATGATCGCCATTGGCGCCATATCGCCGTACCGGAACCCAGCCTTCAGAACACGGACGTATCCGCCCTGACGTTCGGCATAACGTGGGCCAAGAATTTCAAACAATTTCGCGCAATGCATGTCTTGCTTAAGCTGCGCACGGGCTTGACGGCGTGCGTGCAAATCGCCGCGCTTGCCAAGTGTGATCAGTTTTTCAATAACGCGCTTGAGTTCTTTTGCCTTTGGCAAAGTTGTTTTAATCTGCTCATGCTCGATGAGCGAGCCAGACATGTTTGCAAACAACGCCTTGCGGTGTTCGTGTGTCCGGTTCAGGCGGCGGTAACCACGTGCGTGACGCATGAGAAAGTCTCCATTTTGTTTTATGATGGGCCTGCGCTGCGATGACGCCTGCTCCGTTGGTGGGGCTTTATTGCCCAGTCAAGTGAATGTTATATTCACTGTCTTTCCCCGCTATTGCAGGCATTTGCGGATGGGCCATAACGGCCCACCCTTATTCTTAAAACTGGTCTTCGAATTTCTTAGCAAGATCTTCGATATTGTCTGGTGGCCAGTCCTCGACGTCCATACCAAGATGCAGACCCATGCCCGACAGCACTTCTTTGATCTCGTTCAAAGATTTGCGACCGAAGTTTGGCGTGCGTAGCATTTCTGCTTCAGTTTTCTGAATCAGATCACCAATGTAGACGATGTTGTCGTTCTTCAGGCAATTTGCAGACCGCACTGACAATTCTAATTCGTCCACTTTCTTCAACAGAAGCGGGTTAAACTCGAGACCGTCGTCGTCCGCACCGGCCGTAGCTGATTCAGGCTCGTCAAAGTTTACAAAGATCGACAGTTGATCCTGCAGGATACGCGCGGCAAATGCCACAGCATCATCTGGCGTGATGGACCCATCTGTTTCGACCTTCATCGTCAGCTTATCATAATCGAGAACCTGACCTTCACGTGTCGGCTGCACGTCATAGGACACTTTTTTCACTGGCGAGTAGATTGCGTCGATCGAAATCATCCCGATCGGTGCGTCTTCTGGCTTGTTCTTGTCCGCAGATACATAGCCTTTGCCAGTATTTACGGTCAGTTCCATATAAAGATCTGCGCCTTCGTCGAGGTGACAAATTACATGGTCTTTATTCAGAACTTCAATACCAGCAGTTTCCGAAATATCCGCCGCTGTTACGATTCCCGGGCCTTTTGCCTGCACGCTCAAACGCTTTGGGCCTTCGACTTCCATACGGATCGCGACACCCTTAAGGTTCAATACGATATCGGTAACGTCTTCACGCACACCCGAAACGGATGAAAACTCGTGCAAAACATTGTCGATCTGCACGGCGGTAATAGCAGCGCCTTGCAAGGAGCTCATCAAAATGCGACGCAGCGCGTTCCCGAGCGTAAGACCGAAGCCACGCTCGAGCGGCTCGGCAATCACGGTTGCCTGACGCAGCGGATCATTGCCCGGCTTAACGTCTAGCTGTGTTGGCTTAATCAATTCAGCCCAATTCTTGTGGATCATGCGTCCCTCCATTCTTGTCTGCCTTCATGTCCGAAAGGCAAACGCCCGAGGTTTCAAAATGACGGTCTGGGGCCATGCGCGTTGCATGACCCCAGACCGTTTCGTAATAGATTAGACGCGGCGACGCTTTGGTGGGCGGCAGCCGTTATGCGCCATTGGTGTTACGTCACGAATTGATGTGACGTTAAAACCAGCAGCAGCAAGAGCGCGCAATGCGCTTTCGCGACCGGACCCAGGACCTTGCACTTCGACCTCGATGGTTTTCACACCATGATCTTGTGCTTTCTTGGCCACATCTTCAGCTGCCATTTGCGCTGCATAAGGTGTCGATTTACGCGACCCCTTGAAGCCCATCGTGCCAGCCGATGACCATGCAATGGCATTGCCCTGCACGTCAGAAATCAGAATTTTTGTGTTGTTGAAAGAAGAATTCACATGAGCAACGCCTGCGGCGATGTTCTTGGAGACCTTCTTCTTGGTGCGTTTTGTATCGCGTGCCATGATATCAGACCTCCCTTATTTCTTCTTACCAGCAATAGCCTTAGCGGGGCCCTTGCGTGTACGTGCGTTTGTGGATGTGCGCTGACCACGGACAGGCAAGTTACGACGGTGGCGCAAGCCACGGTAGCAACCAAGGTCCATCAGACGCTTGATGTTCATCTGCGTTTCACGGCGAAGGTCGCCTTCAACTTGCAAATGCTCGTCGATGTACTCACGAACCTTCAGGACTTCAGCGTCCGAAAGGTCGTTTACACGACGTGCGCGTTCGATACCGATTGCCTCGCAGATTTCTTCTGCTTTGGTCGAACCGATACCAGCGATATATGTGAGGGCGATTGGAACACGTTTCCCAGTTGGGATGTTCACGCCAGCAATACGTGCCAAAGTGGTATTTCCTTTTCGTTGCGGGTCCGTCATTCCGGACCCTTTTTTCACAACGTAAGCCCGAACGATCAAACGTCGGGCTGCGTCATATCGAGGTGTTCTGCAGGTACAGGGTGCGACCCCTTATCCACAAATTGATTCCCATAAGGAATGAGGCTGTTTAGAAGGACCGGCACAGAGCGTCAAGGGGGAGAAGCGACCACATTGAAGGTTCTCAAGCAGTCACAAGGTTTAACCTACGACAATGCCGACTTAATGCTCGTGGCAACGTCATCCATGCTGGCAAGACCATCGACCGAAACCAGATCACCTTTGGCATAATAATATCCAACAAGCGGTGATGTCTGTTTGTAATAGGCCATCAACCGTGTCCGTAAGCTTTCTGCATTGTCGTCGGCACGGCGCTGAAAGTCATCTGCACCACATTTCACACATTTCTGATCAGACGGAATGGGTTTTGTCGTGTCGTTGTAGACTTCACCGCAAGACCCACAAGTGGACCGCGCCGTGATACGCGCAACAAGCGCCTCGTCATCCACTTGCATCTCGACCACATGATCAAGCCCCTGCCCCATTTCGGACAGCACGTCACCCAGTGCATCTGCCTGCGCCAATGTGCGCGGAAACCCGTCAAAGATAAAACCGCCCGTGTGGGACGTGTCTTCTAATTGTTCACGGATCAGACCGATAACGATGTCGTCGGTCACAAGATTACCCGCGTCCATAACTGCCGCCACCTTCAGACCCATTGCCGTTCCGGAATTTTTTGCGGCGCGAAGCATGTCGCCTGTCGATAGTTGAACCATATCACGTTCATCAACAAGCCGACGTGCTTGTGTGCCTTTGCCAGCGCCGGGTGGACCGAGTAAAATAATGTTCATTTGCGTGATGGCCCTTTGCGCTTCGCACTACGGGACTTGCCGCGCAGCTGCGATTTTTCAATAAGGCCTTCGTATTGGTGGGCCAACAAATGAGACTGGATCTGTTGAATCGTGTCCATTCCGACCGACACGATAATCAACACGGATGTCCCGCCAAAATAGAAAGGGATCGCGAATTGACTGCGCAGAATTTCAGGCAACAAAGCAACAAGCGCAAGATAGCCAGACCCGAGCACAAGGATACGCGTCACCACATAGTCAAGATATTCAGCGGTCTTTTTACCCGGACGGATGCCAGGCACAAAACCGTTCTGGTTTTTAAGGTTGTCCGCAACTTCATCAGTTTTGAACGCAACTTCACGCGTGTAGAAGTATGTGAAAAAGATAATCATCGCTGCAAAGAATAACAGATACAGCGGCTGGCCTGGTCCAAAATACGCAAGAATGGTCGACATCACGGGTCCAGTTTGTCCACCAGAAAACGTGCTAATGGTCGTCGGCAGCAGCAGCAGCGCTGAGGCAAAAATAGCCGGGATGACACCCGCTGGGTTAACCTTGATCGGCAGGTGGCTGGTAGAGCCGTCATAAACTTTCATGCCGCGTTGCTGACGAGGATATTGAATGTGAATCTTGCGCAAAGAGCGCTCCATGAACACCACAAATGTCAGGATAGCGATGACCATAAGGATCACGCCAATAATCACCGCAGGGGAGATCGCACCTGACCGCCCTTGGGACAAGAACTGCGCAGCAGCGGCAGGAACTTCGGCAATAATACCCACAAAAATAATCAGCGAAATACCGTTACCGATCCCGCGCGCCGTAATTTGCTCGCCAAGCCACATCAAAAACATGGTGCCGCCGACAATGGTGATAACGCAGGCTGCTTGAAAGTACAGGCCGGGGTTCGACGCCAGATCGCCCGCTTCAAGGCTACGCGCCAGACCATATGCTTGGGCCGTGGCCAGAATAACCGTGCCATAGCGGGTGTACTGGCTAATCTTGCGGCGTCCTGCCTCACCCTCTTTCTTAAGGTTTTTCAATGGCTCCCACATTGCGCCAAGCAATTGAACAATGATCGATGCCGAAATATAAGGCATAATGCCAAGAGCAAAGATACCCATACGGGACAACGCACCACCCGTAAACATTGACAAAATACCGCCAATGCCAGTTGCGGCCTCTTCCATGAATGACCGCAAGGCGGCTCCGTCGATACCAGGCACGGGAATATATGTGCCCAAACGGTAAACGACCAAAAGTCCAAGGGTAAACAAGATGCGTTGACGCAATTCGGTTGCTTTACCGAAAGCGCTCCAGCTCATGTTGGAAGCCATTTGTTCTGCTGCGGATGCCATGCGTCTCTCTTTTCATGAAAACACCGCCAACAGGTTTCCCCGTGGCGGCGCTTGGGAATTCTTCAACGAATGTAGGCGACCAACGGGCCGCTCACAAGGCGTTACTCGGCGGCTACAGCTTTTGGTGTCGCTGTCACGGTCACTTTACCGCCAGCTTTTTCCACAACTTCAACTGCACCAGCGGATGCGCCAGTTACAACGATGTTCGCTTTGGACGTAAAATCACCCTTTGCAAGAACACGCACGCCGTCTTTCACGCGGCGCAACGCGCCGGATGCAACAAGTGCTTCTTCTGTAATGTCCGACTTGATGTCGATCTTACCCGCATCGATGAATTTTTGGATCAAGCCAAGGTTGATTACCGCAAATGTCTTGCGGTTCGGCTTGTTAAACCCGCGCTTTGGCAAACGCTGGTAAAGTGGCATTTGGCCACCCTCGAAACCCTTGATCGCAACACCGGAGCGGGACTTTTGACCCTTGATACCACGGCCAGCGGTTTTACCCATGCCAGACCCTGGACCACGTGCAACGCGCTTGCGGGATTTGGATGCACCTAGATTGTCGGAAAGTTGATTCAGTTTCATGTCGCTACTCCTTTTGCCGGAAATGACCCCCAGCGACGGGAGCGGTCAAACACGGCGTTTTCAATTTAAGTCCGGATTCGTAGTTCCGACTTGCTGCGTTTAGCGGTGGGAGCGAGGTGCGTCAAGAATAGGTTGCGCACTGACAGCCTTATCTGTTGATAAAACGCGGTTCATGCCGAATTTTCATAAGCCCGGTCCAAAAATAAAAGCGCCCTAAGTTACCCTAGGACGCTTTTAGATCGTAATTGGTTATCTCGTGTAAAAAAAGCCTTAGCCTTTTTCCTCGATGATCTCGACCATATGTGAAATCTTGGACACCATGCCGCGGACGGAAGGTGTGTCTTCCAATTCGCGTGTACGGTTCATTTTGTTCAAACCCAAACCAATCAGCGTAGCGCGCTGGTCAGCGGGGCGGCGGATTGGCGAACCAACCTGCTTAACAACAATTGTTTTTGCCATTTTATCTGTTCCTTACGCTTCTGCAGCTTCTGGTGCGGCCGTTGCCGCAGGTGCATCTTCCTTGCGGAGGATATCTGCGACTTTTTTACCGCGACGCTGTGCAACGTTACGTGGGGACTGACCTTTTGTAAGACCATCCATTGTTGCACGGATCATGTTGTATGGGTTTGAAGACCCGATGGACTTGGACACAACGTCCTGCACACCAAGCATTTCAAAGACAGCACGCATCGGACCACCGGCGATGATACCAGTACCAGCAACCGCTGTACGCATTACAACCTTACCGGCGCCGTGACGTCCTTCGACATCATGGTGAAGCGTGCGGCCGTCTTTCAACGCAACACGGATCATCTGGCGCTTGGCCTGTTCTGTGGCTTTACGGATTGCTTCAGGAACTTCCTTCGCTTTACCTTTACCAAAACCTACGCGGCCTTTCGCATCGCCAACAACGACGAGAGCTGCAAAACCGAAGCGCTTACCGCCCTTTACAGTTTTGGATACGCGGTTGATTGCGACCAGACGGTCAGCAAACTCTGGCGTTGCTTCTTCACGGTTACGGCGATTACCACCGCGATTGTTATCACGTTCTGCCATTGATGGCGTCCTTTATAGCGGGAGCGCATTTGCGCCAAATTTCATGTCGATCACAGTGACCAACCGGCCCTTGATCATCGAGACGGCCCTGACAAACGCAGAGCCGCCTACAGTTGATTTAGATCTTCAAGCCGCCTTCACGCGCTGCCTCGGCCACGGCCTTAACTTTGCCGTGAAACAAGAAACCACCGCGGTCAAAGAACGCCTGCTCTACGCCAGCAGCCTTTGCGCGCTCTGCAATTGCAGCGCCCACTTTGGTTGCCGCGTCGATGTTGTTCTTGCCGACCACGCCCAGTGCTTTTTCGAGCGAAGAAGCGGACGCGAGGGTCACGCCGTTCACATCGTCGATCAGCTGGACGCTGATGTTTTTGTTGCTGCGATGTACAGACAACCGCGGACGACCCGCGTTTGCTGTCACTTTGCGCAGCTTGTTCCGAACGCGCATGCGGCGCTTCAGAAACAGAGTTCTTTTGCTGTTTGCCATTTTTTGCGTCCTTACTTCTTCTTGCCTTCTTTGCGGAAGATGTACTCGTCCTTGTACTTGATACCCTTGCCTTTATATGGCTCGGGCTTACGCCAAGCGCGGATATTCGCCGCGACCTGACCTACAAGCTGTTGGTCGATACCTTCTACAGTGATTTCAGTGTTTTTCGGTGCCGTAACGGTGACACCTTCTGGAACCTCGAAGTTTACGTCGTGCGAGTAGCCAAGCGCCAGCTTCAGGGTGTTGCCCTGCATCTGAGCACGGTAACCAACGCCGTTAATTTCAAGTTGCTTCTTGAAACCAACAGTCACGCCAGTTGCCAAATTGGCAACCATTGTGCGGGTCATACCCCATTGCTGGCGCGCGCGCTTTGATTTGCCGCGTGGCTCTACGGAAACGGTCTGACCATCAACTGTGATGGTCACGTCGTCTGTTGCTTTAAATGTACGGACCCCTTTTGGGCCTGTCACTTCAATCGTCTGACCGGACACAGAGGCGGTAACGCCACTGACCAATTCGACTACTTTTTTACCAATGCGAGACATGTTCGTGGCTCCCTAGAATACAGTGCAGAGCACTTCGCCGCCAATGTTGGCCGCCCGTGCGTTTGCATCCGACATCACACCCTTAGAGGTGGAGACAATCGACACACCCAAGCCCTGACGGACGACTGGGATGTCATTTGGACCCACGTAAACGCGACGACCAGGTTTGGAAACCCGCTTCACTTCACGGATAACGGGGGTGCCTTCGTAGTACTTTAGGCTGATTTCGAGAGCAGGATGGCCATCTTTGCCAGTCGTTGCTTCGTAACCACGAATGTAACCTTCGTCTGCAAGCACGTCCAAAACCCATGCACGCAGCTTTGACGCTGGTGTAGAGACTGTTGGCTTGCCGCGCATCTGATTGTTACGGATACGTGTCAGCATATCACCGATAGGATCGTTCATAATATTTGCCCCTTACCAGCTAGACTTGACCATGCCGGGAATTTCGCCATTGGAACCGAGGTCCCGCAGTGCAATCCGGCTGATCTTGAGTTTGCGGTAATAGGCGTGTGGACGCCCGGTGAGTTGGCAACGGTTGTGCAGACGCACAGCAGAAGAATTACGCGGCAATTTTGCGAGTTGCAAAGTTGCTTTAAAGCGCTCTTCTACAGGCTTCTCTTTGTCGCTGATGATTGCTTTCAAGGCGGCGCGCTGCGAGGCGTACTGCTTGACCAGCTTCTCACGCTTCACTTCGCGTGCGATCATGGATTTTTTAGCCATATCTAGTTTTCTCCCTACCGCTTAACTATTGAAAGGCATGTTGAATTTCTTCAACAGCGATTTCGCTTCAGCGTCGGTTGCTGCGGTCGTGCAGATGACGATGTCCATGCCCCAGTTCTCATCGATTTTATCGAAGTTGATCTCGGGGAACACCAGATGCTCTTTGAGGCCCGTGGCATAGTTGCCGCGCCCGTCGAAAGATTTGCCAGATACGCCGCGAAAATCGCGAATACGTGGCATTGCAACAGTGATCAGACGGTCAAGAAATTCATACATCTTTTCGCCACGAAGAGTAACCTTCGCACCGAGAGGCATGTCTTCGCGAACGCGGAAGCCAGCGATGGATTTCTTGGCAATCGTTGTCAGGGCTTTTTGCCCAGCGATTGTGGACAGGTCTTCCTGAGCGGATTTGGCTTTTTTGCTGTCACGGACAGCTTCTGCGCCACAACCGATGTTCAGGACGATTTTGTCCAAACGCGGGATCTGCATGCCGTTTTTATAACCGAACTCTTCTTTCATCGCATCGCGAATTGTAGAAAAGTATTCGGCCTTCAGGCGCGGGGTGTATTTTGCGGAATCAAGCATCAGATTACATCCCCTGTTGTTTTCGCAAAGCGCACTTTGTCTTCGCCATCCATACGGAAGCCGACGCGTGTTGCTTTGCCGTTTGCATCGACAACGGCCAGATTGGAAAGGTCGATCGGCATCGCTTTTGGCGTGCGGCCACCTTCGGAATTCTGGGATTGCTTTACATGACGCACAGCCATTTTGACGCCGTCAACAATGGCTTTGCCAGTTTTTGGATCAAGTGTCTTGATCTCGCCGGTGACACCTTTGTCTTTACCTGCGATCACGATGACCTTGTCACCCTTGCGGAGTTTAGCAGCCATAATTACAGCACCTCCGGAGCAAGAGAGATAATTTTCATGAAGTTCTTTGCACGCAATTCACGAACAACTGGTCCAAAGATACGTGTACCTACGGGCTCATTATTGTTGTTCAGGATCACAGCGGCGTTTTTGTCAAAACGGATTGCTGTGCCATCATCACGACGAACTTCTTTGGCTGTGCGAACGACAACGGCTTTACGCACGTCACCCTTTTTCACACGACCGCGAGGAATGGCTTCTTTCACCGAAACGACAATGATGTCTCCAACACTGGCGTAACGACGGTGAGAACCACCCAGAACCTTGATGCACTGAACACGGCGAGCGCCGCTATTGTCAGCAACATCCAGATTGGTCTGCATCTGGATCATTTGGTTTCCTTCCGACCTATAGGGCTACCCCCGATTTCTGACCGGGCCCCTAGGGTTTCGATTAAGTTGGTTATTGTTGCTTAAGAAGCAACAAGTTCCCAACGCTTGGTTTTTGAACGTGGTGCACATTCGATGATGCGAACCTGATCGCCCACCTTACATGTGTTTGTTTCGTCGTGCGCCCGATATTTCTTGGACTTACGAATAGTTTTCTGAAGCAACGGGTGCTTGTAACGACGCTCAACCGATACAGTGATCGTTTGTTCGTTTTGGTTGCTTGTGACAACCCCGGTCAGGATACGCTTAGGCATGTGATTAAGCCTCCGAAGCAGCGGATGCTGCTTTTTCGTTCAGAATTGTTTTTACCTTGGCTGCGTTACGACGTGCGTTACGAATGCCGGATGTGTTTTCAAGCTGACCGGTGGCCTGCTGAAAGCGCAAGTTGAAGGATTCTTTTTTCAGGTTCACCAGCTCTTCACGGAGCTGATCGGGAGTCTTTTCCCGCATTTCATTGGCGTTCATGCCGTTTTCCTTATGTTTCAGACACTGGTGGGCCGCAAAAAGGGCGTGACCCCGAATCCAGTGGATGGAGTAGAAGTTGGTCGTATAGGAGGGAAACCGGGGTGTGGCAACCCCTTGCAGGGCTGCGATTTAAGGCGCGATCAATCGGATGCTGTTCGCGCCGAAGATAACGGTATATGGCATATTTATGTCTGATATCAAATCGCTCTTTATGACCCCGCTTTACCGCGCCCCATTGTCCGATCACGGCAAGCTGGACGGCGCAGAACTGGAACAGTCCTGTTTTGTCATCGCGCAAGATGACGAAGCGGGGCAAGCCTGGTGCGAGGATAATGATTTTCCGGGCTATACATCATATGCATCCCTAAGCGACCTTGGCTGGCGGTTTCCTATTTTCGCGGATCTGATCAAAATACTTGATAAACACGTGGCCGAGTTTGCCAAAGCCTGCGCATTCGATCTTGGTGACAAACCGCTCAAGCTTGAAAATATCTGGATCAATATTCTTCCCGAAGGTGGGATCCATACAGGCCACATCCACACCCATTCCGTGATCTCCGGCACCACCTATGTCACCCTGCCCGAAGGTACATCAGCGATAAAGTTCGAAGACCCGCGTCTACCAATGATGATGGCGTCGCCCGGGCGCACAAGCGATGCAGCCGAAGGTTTGCGCCAGTTTGTTTATGTCAAACCAGAGGTTGGTGATGTCTTGCTTTGGGAAAGCTGGCTGCGCCACGAGGTACCTATGAATATGGCCGAAGACGACCGTGTGTCGGTGTCTTTCAATTACAGCTGGGGCTGATTACTTCCCCTCTTTTTTTGCTGCCTTTTCTTCGCGGGTCAATTTGTTGCCCCACACATTGTTAGACAGCCCAAGATCGTCGGGCATCGGTTTGGTCTTGCCTTTGGTCACTTTTCCGCCCTTTTTCAGAAACTGCTGGATAAGATCGTCGTCAGTGCTTGGCTTGATGACATTTTTCATTTGGGTCGCCTTGATAGATCTACGGGGATTCGGTGTGCTTGCGTGACCTTAACGGCGCAACAAAGAAGTGGAAACCTTCGCCAGGCTTCAGGCATCCGCGGTTCAAAACACCGGTTCACTGGACATTGCGAAGTTTTCATCACGCTAATACGTAAAAGGCACGATCTGGTCTGCCG
>Ga0222645_101265_pt1 | contig 11312 bp, 10 predicted proteins | sample AntAcemetagen292_FD_179881 | JGI IMG/M metagenome (GOLD analysis project Ga0222645, IMG submission 179881) | Saline water microbial communities from Ace Lake, Antarctica - #292 | ecosystem: Environmental > Aquatic > Non-marine Saline and Alkaline > Saline | place: Antarctica: Ace Lake | collected...
TAACGGGCAGACCTTGTGCGTTTTGTGCCACAAGCAACGGACGGCGGGCCAGGCGAAGGAGCGCGCGGCGACGCGGAGAGTGGAGAAGGAAACGGTTTTAAAAACGGTTTTGCGGAAAAACAAAAAAGTAAAGTCAGCGGCGGAAACCGTCACCGCGGCGACGGCGACGGATACGAAGAAGCTCTTCAGTGCTCAGAGTGATGAAAAAAAAGCACGTACACGTGGTAAACGTGCTGCTTCTTCCATCCCTGTCCCGGCGCTGATCAAAGGGTACGTGGAGGATTCGCAGCTCGCGAGCACGGATGAGGAAACCGAGGTCGTGAACGACGCGCCGCCTGTGGTTGTGGATTTCGAACCTGAATCGAAATTAACTGACTCGGATTCGCTCTGTTCGCTCGACTCGGAGCCGATTCCCGAAACGGAACCGGTTGGCGTGTACGACAGATACACCAACACCAACGCCGGGTACGGCACGGAAATCAACGTGGTTCCCGAAACCGAGCTTCACGGTCCGGACACTCGACCCGGCCCGGCGTTCGCGGGCACCGCGCTGTTCGATTTGGACGAGAATGAAAAATTTGAGGATTCGGATTATTCGCGAAAAGACGCGGCGAAGAAAAAAGACGCCTTCATGGAGATGCTCGAATCCGACGATGACGTGCCGTGGACGTACTGACAGTGCGTAATTAGTTTAGAAATTTGTTTCGGCAGAGTAGCACGGGAGCAAGTAGTAAGGGACACATTGTGTTACCTCTGTTATTACTCCGAATTCTGTGAATCGTTACCCTCACGACCCCGGCGGCGTCGGCGGAAACGGCGGCGTTTTCGGCGGCGACACGTCGCGGACTCGCCACTGCTCCGTGACGCAGTGACTAACTTTCGGCGTGGGCGACGTTTTTCTTTTCGGAACCGGTTCGGGTTTGCTTACCATGGCGGCGAGCTTTTGGTAATCAAGACCGCTTCCTTTTCCCACCGAAAGCCGCATCAGCCGCGCGACGGACACGTCGTCCACGTGCACGTCGCACGCGCTGAGCACGTCCCGGACGTCGCGCTCCGTCGCCGCGTTCGCGGTGACGAGCGCGTCCACCACGAAACTCGCGGCCGGCCGGTCCACCGCGGTTCGCGGGGGCAGAAACGCCTTCGCGAATTTCGAGGTTGTAACGGTTTTCGAACCACCCGCGTTCGGAGCCGCCCTGGCTAGAAACTTAAACGTTTGCGTTATTAACGTGTCATCAACAGACTGCAGACCGAGTTGGTGTAGCCCGTTTTTGAACTGTGCCACGGACACGAAACCAAAGTGTCCGGGGTCGAACAAACCGACACACTTTGCGTTTTCGGAAACGCCCTTTGACGGGACCTTGTCCAGAAACTTTTCCCGCGCCATCTTCAGAACCGACGAAGGGGTGAGGGTTCCGTAAAACGCAGGCACAGAAAGGGCCTGGATTTGGACGTAGTGCTCGCCCCCGAGAGCCTCGAAACCGACGGTTGGTTCGGTTTTTGAAGAGTTTTTCAAAAGAATCTCCTCCGCGAAACGCACGGCGACTTGGCACCGCGCGACGAAGGAGGAGCACCGGACGTTTTTTTGTGTCTCCGTTTCGGGAAACCGCGGGTCGCGGCGATTTCGCGACGAAACGTCACTGGCTTCGTCCGCTGCGGCGTTCGCGGCGGAGCTGGAAAGCCGCGCGTAGGCGGTCTTCGCAGCCTTCGCCGCGCTTGAAAGCGCGTTTTTCCGCGAAACAAAACCCCCGTCCCCCAACGCGACGCACGCGCCCAGTTCGTCGCACAAGTCGCGGTAGAACCGCGAAACCTTTTCGTCTATTTTCCGTTTCGACGTGGTCGCTTCGGTGGGGAAGTCGGGCGCCAAAAGCCGCACACAGAAATCCTTCACCCCGATCTTGCCACTGCCGTCTCCGCTGTACCTCGCAATCAACGCGTTTACCTCGGTTGTTTGCGCGGGGACATTAAAGTCGTGTAACACCTTCGCCAACGCGCGGGCGTCGACGAACCCGACGCCGGTTTTGTCGAACAAAAGGCGAAACGCTCTGTGATTGTGAACGAAAAGTGTCAGTCGTGTGTGGGAAAACAGTGTGTCAGGATTTGGGTTTAAGGTTTAGGGTAACCCTAAACCCTAAGGCCCAATACGTACCGCTCTGACGTGGCCACCCCTCGCTGGTCAACTTTCTCCCGCAACGCGGTTTCCAAACCTTTCACGGAGTGTGGTGCTCCGTACCCGCCGAACTTTCCCCGGAAAGCGGAGTCCGGGTTCGTCGCCACGGCGGATGGTAAAAATCTTTTGCACGAATCGTCCCGCCCGAACCCGTCGTTCCAGCCGCGCGCCGCGTTTTTCTCCGCCGCGTCGCAAACGCTTTGCGCGTGTTTCTTCGAAACTGCGAGCGCGTGCGATTTGGAAACCAGCCCATCGCAGTTGTCGTCGCAAAGCGCTTTCAGCTTGCGCACCAAACCGGTGTCAAACTCCTTCCCAAGCGCCGCTCTGGCTTCCGTTAACGTCAAAGCGGGCTCGTCGCGCCCGGCGGGCGTTTGTATCCCGCACTCGAGTAACCCTCTTTGCGTTCGCGTGTGTCCATGACTCGCCACGCGCCGCCGGGTCCGCGCGAACGCTGCGGTCAGTTTGGAGTGGCCCTCCGCGCATTTCTGTTTTGCGTTCTCACGCGCGGAAAGAGCGCACTCTTTTGAGTGTTCGGTGGAAGTGCTCGCCGCGGCGTCGCCTTCCGCGAACTGCGTGACGAACTCGTCGAAGGAAACTCCTCTGGGGTCGTTTTGCGCGAACCGCGTTAGGAGTTCCGCAATCGTGTTTGGAGATACGCGTATGCAGAATCTTTTGCACAGGTTTGCGAATTCGGCCACCGAAATGAACCCGTCGCCGTCCAGGTCGAAGGACTGAAACGCGCGGAGTATTCCGTGGCCCGACCCCCGAAACTTCTCCCGCATTTTGCGCCGCAACACGGCTTCCGCGTCGGCGACGGTGAGAAACCCGCCAGAGGACACGGGCGAAACGTCGTCGTCTTGCGAGTCGGGCCGGGCCGTGGCTGGCCGGACGGACACGCACGGCTTGCCCGTACCCGCGTCGTCGTCCGAAACCGTCCGGTCGAAGCTTTGTCGAACCATCTCGAACTTCGAACTACTTTGACATCGCGCCGTGTTCGGCCGTTCGCCGCTCCGCGTTCCCGGCCCAACCCGCGTCGCGGCGCAGGTTTCGTCCGGCATCGCCCACTTCGCGAACGTGGCGAAGGAAACTTTCTCCTGACGAGGTGCCGTCCGTCCGTCCGCACCCGAGGTACATCGCGAAAGCAGCGCATCGCAGATATCGCGAGTGCACTCCAGGTTGAACCTTTTCAAAACCTTACCAACTCCGTCCCGGCCAATGAAACCGTCCGCGTCCAAACACGCGACGCGCCGCAACAACCGCTTCGCGTGCGCCGCGCTCGTGCCCATGGACCGCGTTTTATCCACAAGCATGTCGAGTATGGAGACTCGTTTGCCCGCCACGGAGTACACAGGCACGCTGACCGTCCTAAAGTTCTTTTCTTTTTGACCTGAGTGGTCTTGAAAAGGAGATTCTCCTCCTGAATCGTCTCGCGCGCCGTCGTCGATGGGCCGATGGGTTTCGTCGCGAGAACTTGGTCCGGCGCCGTTCCCCGCCGCGAACGGCGGTCCTTCGTCATCATCGGCGCCTTTTCGCGTATCAAACACGCGAGTTTCTCTCACTGGTGACGGAACTTTCGGCAGTTCCTGAAGCTCCGGGGCTTCCTTCCCCAAGCTAAACTCCGAGCCTCGCACCGCGTACGGCGGCGGCGCGCGCGGCGGGCGCGGCGTCTGCGTCGGCGCCACTTTGTTCGCGACCGAATCGCAATCGCCCAAAATAGTGCGCGTCCGCCTGCGGTGCTTCGGAACGGAGGATTCGTCCTGGGAGGGTAGTACCGGTTGGTGCGGCGATACGTGGGTAATAAGGAAGGTGGGACACAGGACACGGGAGGAGGTGTGTCAGGACATGGAGGAAAAGGGGAGGGAGATGGGAACGGGGAGGGAGATGCCGACGTCAACGGAAGGAAGCGGAGATGAGATTGAAACATTCGCGCGGCGCCGTCGTCCAGCACACACGCACCTCCGGCTCTGCGTTCCCCGCCGCGCGTCGTGACACGAACGAGGTCATGAATTCCCTTCGTTCCGCTTTTGCTTTGCGTGTCCATTCCGCTTTGAACCCTCCAAACCCGGTGTCCTCTTCCTCGGTCTCCACGACGTAGGATGGCCGAGTCTTGAGGAATTTCCCCTTGGGCTTGCCGAATGACATCGCGGTTTTATTCGCGGGTCACGCCGCGGGGCAACGGTCGGGAACACCGAGAGACGCGCGTTCCACGACCACGCGTGCGGCGCGTGCGTTCGAGACTCGCGTCCACGCTACGCAACCTGTCGTACCGCGGCGCGGTAGACTCTACCTGCAACCTCGGAGTCCTGATGAACATGGAGGCGTTTCGATTTCATCGTCGTCAACGGAAACAGGGAAAAGAAGAAGAATGAGAGCGAAACGGCCCGTCCAAGGGAAACGCCTTTTTTTTGGCGCCACAACGAGTCGCACATCACCTCCGCGATGGTCTCAAACGCCGAGCGCGACGCCGATACTCCCGTCAACAGTCGTGCCGCGACTACCCCGCATCAGTCCGAGACGCAAGAAACCGGCTCGGGCGGTACCCCCGGCGTTCCGCCACGTCCGTCAGTCACAGATCTCGCGGTGATTCGTGCCAAACGATTTCGAGCCACGGCAGAGGCGATACGCGACGCGATTGGAGAGGGGGAGTCAGACTCAGACTCAGGACGTGTGAAGGAGCTATCGCCTGCAGAAGCGGCAGAGCGGGGATGCCTGGGCACGCTTAAGAGCTTACATCGACGCGGACATCTGGATGAAATGCGAAAGAAGTCGCATGTCAAAGGCTTATGCATGATTGCGGCGAGTGGAGGACAGCTCGAAGTACTGCAGTGGTTGCGTTCAAACGACTACCCGTGGGACGCGATGACATGCGTGGCGGCGGCTTCGGGCGGGCACTTCAAGGTGCTGAGGTGGGCGCGCGCCAACGGCTGCCTGTGGGACGAATTCACGTGCGCATACGCGGCGAAGCACGGACACTTCGAGATGCTGCAGTGGGCGCGCGCGAACGGCTGCCCGTGGGATGAGTGGACGTGCAGGTGGGCGGCAATAGAAGGGCACCTCGAGGTGCTGCAGTGGTTGCGCGTGAACGGTTGCCCGTGTACCGCATACACGTGCTTACTTGCGGCGGAGGGCGGGCACCTCGAGGTGGTGCAGTGGGCGCGCGCGAATGGCTGCCCGTGGGACGCGACGACATGCGGGGGGGCGGCGGGGGGCGGATATCTCGAGGTGCTGCAGTGGGCGCGCGCGAACGGCTGCCCGTGGGACGAGATGACGTGCTCAAGGGCGGCGGAGGGCGGGCACCTCGAGTTGCTACAGTGGGCGCGCGCGAACGGCTGCCCGTGGGACAAGGGGACGTGCACGGGTGCGGCAAAAGGCGGACACCTCAAGGTGCTAAAGTGGGCGCGCGATAACGGGGCACCGTGGGTAATGGCCGAGCTTATAAGCGCTGCTGAGGAAGGTGATCAAGATAAGTTGGCGCGATGGTTACGCGGGCGCAACGGTCCGCGCGCGAGCACGTGACCTCGGGACGGGGCGCTTTAAGAAGGGGAGTAAGACGATACGATTCGAATACGATCGATGAATTACCAGATTAATGAGACGCTCGAACATGAATTTGCTATGGTATCCTATAATAGTTAACTTCACGAGAACATCCTCGGCGCGTTGTCTCCTCCCCCCGCCCTCACGCCCTCCACCCCCCCCCGTTTCCGCAACTCCAACACTCGCGCAATCAGCTTTGGCAAAACCTCCGCGGCTTTTCCGGTGACGCGGGCGTCATCCGGGCCGTGCGTGAGATCCGAAAAGGCCGTGGCGTCGATTCGTACCAGGGGCGCCCTGGGGGTGTGCACTCGCGCCGTTTTCGGCAAATCCGCAGCCGGGTACACGGAAAGAGACGTCCCAACCACCACCACGGCGCTGAGAGATAAAACAGAAAGTGTCAGTCTCGTGTGGGCAATCAGTCAGCGGAATGTGGTAAATGGGAAATACTTACTGCGCGTTTGCGCACGCCGCTCGCGCGTCCGCCACCGTCTTCGCGGGTAACGCCTCCCCGAACAGAACGCAGTTCGGCTTCGCGGGCGCGCACCCGCACCCGCCGCAAGTTGGATACTCTTCTGCTCTTTGTCTTTTTCGTTTCGCAGGGTCGCTTTCTTTCTTTTTTTGCGATAAATCCCACTCGGTTAAAAAGTGTTCCGTCTCCGTTTGCCACCCGCACTGCGACAAACAACTCACAAATTTGGTGGACCCGTGAAGCTCCAGGGTTCGGTACGGGCTTCTGCCAAGAGACGCGGCTTTCTGGTGGAGGGAGTCGATGTTCTGCGTCACCACGGTGACGTTGAAAGCGCTGCAAGTACTTGAATTCGTCAGATCGTCGTCGTCGTCCACGTGATTCGCCATCCGCGCAATCGCGACGTGCGCCGCGTTCGGCGCTAGTGTCGCGAGGGACTCCAAAATAGACCTGTGCAGTGACCAGCACAGGTTTGGGTTCGCACGGAACGCTTGTAACGTGCTGTACACCTCCGGGTCGTACTTTTTCCAAAGCGGCGTCAACTGGTCCAGGGCGTTGTTTTTATGTTTAGCCACGGGTTCGCCTGACTCGTCGACCTCAACGCTTCCGAACACGGTTTCCCGAAACGCCGGCATCCCGGACTCGGCGCTGACCCCGGCGCCAGTGAAGAACACCACGTTTTTCACTCCAGGCCGCGCGAGTAACCGCGCGGCGCGCTCGGTGGACGCGCTGGCCTGCGCGTCGAGCCCAGACCAGGTGGGCCACCACTCGTGCGAGGCGAGTAGAGTTTTGCGTATTGATTCGTTTTCGTTTTCGAAAAAGCTTGCAGCTTGTTTCGTCAACTCTGGCGGCGGCGGCGGCGCGGACGGCGGGGGGTCGCTATTTTTTCCCGTATTTTTTCCCCCAGACACGGACACGGACACGGGGTCCGGAACACACGTCGGACGCACTGACGCGTACACGCCGCCTCCGAAAACGTTCGGGCCGGAACGAATCGACGATCGATTGAAAGCGGGGGGTGCGTTTTTTTCACGTTTCGCGTCGCACACAAACGTAACCGCGTCTTCCCCAAGCGCCGCGACCGAGCCATCCGCGAAGCAAAGTGCGGCTCCTCCTGGAACGAGGCCAAGGCCGGTCACGTCGCTCGTACCGCTCGTGCCTCTCTCCAGCAGCAACTCTTTTGTCAAGTCTCGCCAGTTACAATCGATCGCGGGGGTTTTATTTTTAGCATTTTTAGCGTCGGCAACTTTTACGATGACGTCCACGAGCGGCGGTTCTTCCGTCGTGTTGCTCGTGTGGTCGCTATGGGTATTCGGTCCCAGCGCGCGGCACACGGACTGACCAACCGCAATCACCACCGCGCCTCGTTGTCGTGCTTTTTTTAATGTTTTCAGCAGTCGCGGGCGACACCGTTCGTTGATTTTGATTTGGGTATTTTCTGGCGAAGAAACCTGTGCAAACACCGCGATGAAATCAGCCTCGTTCGCCATGAACCCGTTCTCATCCGCATCGTCGACCTGGCACGGCACGGCGACGTGCCCGTCGCTATCGCCCGCAGAGCCCAGCTTCTTCTCGCACGCATCGAGGAACGTGTCGATGTCCCCTGAGTCGGCTTCCGGGGTCAAGTCCACAAGAGCGACGCGAAGAAAACCGGAGCTTCCTCGTCGTGATACACGGCACATCTTCAGGGCGGTCAGGATGTTGTGGTCGCGTCGTGTGGGGTAAGACCGAATCGTCAATCGAGTGGTTTGTTCGATCGTGGCGAGGAAAATGGAAACCGCCGACGCCAACACCACGGGGCCCGGGCCCGTGGGAGGCGGGGACGCCATCGCCCGACCGCCGCGCGCCCTCGGTTGTGTCGATGGATAGAGAAGTGACAGTGGGCACTCCCAGTCGCGATTTCAAGGAACCCAGCACGAGTTTCTGGGAAGCCAATATTCCTCTGCACTCGCCCGCGGCACTCTCGAGCGCACGCGGTGCCGTGCGACTGTAAAGCACCATGAGTGCTTTCGCCGAGGACAAGGAGAGCGACTATGGCACCGTGAAGAAGGTACGCGCTTGGTCTGCCTGGTCGGCCGTTCATGAGTACTCACCCACGACCGCCACACCCGCCGGTTGGCGCTCAGATCCCTAAATCCAAAGGGCACGCGCGACCCTGCGAGAAAGTGAATTCTCCATCGCGGATCTGAAGGAAGTTGAAGACCAGTTACCCGGTCCACGAATCTCCCTGACCCATCGCCCCCCGCTATTATGAATAAACAAAACAGGTCTCCGGCCCCGTCGTGGTGGCGGACAAGATGTACGGCGCGGCGATGTACGAACTAGTGCGCGTGGGTACCGATCAGCTCATCGGCGAGATCATTCGGTTGGAAGGGGAAACCGCGACGATTCAGTGTTACGAAGAAACGAGCGGTTTGACGGTTGGCGACCCCGTGATGCGATCGCGGCAGCCGCTTTCCGTGGAACTAGGGCCGGGGGTGATGGGGAACATCTTCGACGGCATCCAGCGGCCGCTGAAGAAAATCGCGGAAGTCGCCGGCGACTGTTTCATCCCGCGAGGCATCAACGTACGTTGTATTTCCCAAATCCAAACACTGTTTACCACCCCTGGTCGACTGCACTAGTTATTAAAAGGAAGTATACTACGACACAGTACTGGCAACTGTTACCGTGGTACCTGTTACGAACCCATACCCCGTACGTCGCCCAACACAAGACTGACCCTTTTCTTCAACAACCACAGGTCCCGTCAATCGACCGCGACATCGCGTGGGAGTTCAACCTACCCACGGTGAACCAGTTCAGGGTTGGGGACCACATTTCGGGTGGGGATATTTTCGGTATCGTCCCGGAGAACAACCTTATCGAACACCGAATCATGCTCCCGCCAAACGCGAAGGGCAAAATCACCTACGTCGCGCCGCCCGGGAACTACACCGTGGACGAAAAAATAATCGAAGTCGAGTTCGGGGGGGAAAAAAAAAGCTACACCATGTTACAGAAATGGCCCGTAAGGGCGCCGCGACCGGTCGCGGAGAAGCTCCCCGCGAACACCCCGCTGCTCACCGGCCAGCGCGTGCTTGATGTGATGTTCCCGTCCGTGTTGGGCGGGACGTGCGCCATTCCCGGGGCGTTTGGGTGCGGCAAAACCGTCATCTCCCAGGTACGTATTGCGCGTTTCCCAAATCCAGGCACACTGTTTACCTCCCCTTTGTGACTGTTTCGAGTGCACTACTAGTAACATTTACCAGTACTGGCAACTGTTACAAACCCATACTCAAGACTCAAGACTCAAGACTGACACTTTTCTTTTCCAATCCCAGGCCCTTTCCAAGTACTCCAACTCGGACGGTATTATCTACGTGGGGTGTGGTGAACGGGGGAACGAGATGGCGGAGGTGCTTGCGGAGTTCCCCGAACTGACCATGACCCTGCCCGACGGAAGCGAAGAGAGCATCATGAAGCGCACCACGTTGGTGGCGAACACGTCAAACATGCCCGTCGCGGCGCGGGAAGCTTCCATCTACACCGGCATCACGTTAGCGGAGTACTTCAGGGACCAGGGGTACAACATCTCAATGATGGCGGACAGCACGTCGCGGTGGGCGGAGGCGCTGCGCGAGATCTCGGGGCGGCTGGCGGAGATGCCCGCGGATAGCGGGTACCCCGCGTACCTCGGCGCCCGCCTAGCGTCCTTCTACGAACGCGCCGGACGCGTGCGGTGCCTGGGCGGGCCGCACCGGGAAGGCTCGGTCACCGTGGTCGGCGCGGTGTCCCCTCCCGGTGGTGACTTTTCGGATCCCGTCACGAGCGCCACCTTGGGCATCGTCCAGGTATTCTGGGGCCTGGACAAGAAACTGGCGCAACGCAAACACTTCCCGAGCGTGAACTGGCTGATTTCGTACTCCAAATACAACAACGCCCTGGAGCCTTTTTACGAAAAAAACGACCCCGCGTTTCTAAGCACGAGGGCGCTGGCCAGGGACGTTTTGCAAAAAGAAGACGAGCTCAACGAAATCGTGCAGCTGGTTGGCAAGGACTCGCTCGCGGAGAGCGACAAGATCACCCTGGAAACCGCCAAGTTTCTAAAAGAGGATTTCCTGCAGGTACGTGTTGGGGCTTTCCCAAATCCCGCTTCCACGTTTCTGCCGCCCCTCTTTCAGTACAGTAGGAAAGTAACTACATTGTTTGCGCAGCACAGGTTACGAACATGGCCCGAAAGACTGACAATTTGTTTTATTTATCTCAGCAAAACTCCTTCACCGCTTATGACAAGTACTGTCCTTTTTACAAAAGCGCGGCGATGCTGCGCAACATCTGCGCGTTTCACCGATGCGCGAACGCGGCGGTTGAACGCACGTCCGGCGGGGAGGGTCCGAAAATAACCTTCAACGTCATCAAAGCCAGGATGGGCGACCTGATGTACCGCATCGCGTCGCAGAAGTTTGAAGACCCGGCGGACGGCGAGGAAGCGGTGACCAGGCGCTTGAGCGACCTGCACGACGACACGCTCGCGTCGTTCCGGCAACTGGAGGATGAGTTCCGGTGAGAAATCTCCCTGTTTAGGGTTTGGGGTGGCGGGTTTTAAATTTGTCAGGTACCACGGCGTCACCCTTTCATCTACGAACAAGTGTGTCTAACTAAGTCTAAATCTAACTACCGTACAAAAAGAAGGTACAGTATTAAGTCTTCCAGGAAGGACTTCAAGCCATCTTCAACTCAGTATTCGATCTTTTCGTATTTCACTTTTTCCAGCGCGCTTCGCAGTTGTTTTTGCTTCTCCGCGAATTTCGCATCACTCAAACACGCCTTTCCGAACCGTACTTTCATGTCAATTGGCAAATCTATCCACGACGCGCACCCGCCGTACTTCTTCAAGTCGGGCGGTAGCACGCATTTGGCTTCGTCGTCGTCAATCGCAAACGCCCGCAACTCAATCACCGTGATCGGTACCGCCGGCTTCCAGTTCATCCTCGAGCTGAGCGTTTCCGCGGTCCACACGTGGTGTGCGCTCAGCGCTTCCAGCACCGCAACGTCCGTGGTCTGCCACGCCCCCGTGATTCGCACACCAACGCGCAGAGGCACGGGCTCGCCTTTTTTCATGTCAGGGGCGCGCTTTGATTTTTCGGGCCTCGCCTGCAA
>Ga0222645_101266_pt1 | contig 11302 bp, 8 predicted proteins | sample AntAcemetagen292_FD_179881 | JGI IMG/M metagenome (GOLD analysis project Ga0222645, IMG submission 179881) | Saline water microbial communities from Ace Lake, Antarctica - #292 | ecosystem: Environmental > Aquatic > Non-marine Saline and Alkaline > Saline | place: Antarctica: Ace Lake | collected...
ATCGTCGGTTCACCGAAGAACAGATACCTAACAGGTTGTTAAACTTAGCAATTATTCATGCACCTGTGAAATCGACCTGAGCTAAGTGCATAGGCATGTAAATTTAATAGCTTAAATTTACTCTCACCGTGAATATCATTTTGATTCAAGTCTATTTATGAAAAATGACAACGTTGCGTTGAATACTTCCCGTCATAACTAATCCATATTGATTCCGATACCAACATGGCGAAAATGTTACGATGATATTTTTAAATGCGAACACCAATAAGTGCTTTTTAATGTCTGAAATTGTATTACTAGAAACGGGTATAAAAATACCTATGAACGGAGAAATGGTATATTTCAATTATTTCTGGTTACGTGATAACTGCGCTACCTCGTGGGATGGTAGCACTCAGGAACGTACTTTTGATATTCTTGATGAATCTGATAATTTGCACACTACAAGTGCCTATTTGAATGAACATTCACTAGACATAACTTGGAGCGATGGCTTTGAAAGTCGCTACGACTTAGATTGGCTCGAGCGCTGGCACAAGGGAGAGAATCACGGAGATTTAGCCGTACGTACTCGTAAAACTTGGTATAGCGATCATTATCCTAACATGGCGCGTTTTGTCTATGACGATGTGATGAGTAACCCTAGTAGTGTGGCTGATTGGGCAGAAGCGATATTGGATGAAGGTGTTGCCTTGATCCAAGATATGCCAAATTCAGACGAGGGACTACAAGCGTTATGCGAACTCTTTGGCACTGTGCGTCCCTCCTTTTCTGGCTACACCTTTGATGTAAAATCTAAAGCAAATCCTGAAAATCTTGCCTACACAAGTAAGGCACTTGAGTTGCATACTGATCTGCCTGCAGAAGAGTTGGCACCGGGTATTCAATTTTTACATTGCCGAGTCAACGATGCACAAGGCGGCAACAGTTTGTTTGTTGATGCAACTGCAGTAGCGAATGCATTAAAACAGACGCATCCTGCATACTTCAAAATACTCACTGAATATGAGGTACCCTTTCGTTACACAACTGACCACCAGGATGTGCGTACCAAGCAACTCATCATTGAGCTAGATCCTAATAATGGTGAAGTAAGCGGTATCAATTTCAGTCAACACTTGGCTGATGTATTTGACTTTTCTCAGCGGGAAATGGATGTTTTTTATCCTGCTTTTCGTAAGTTTGGACAGATGTTGCAAGACGCTAAATATCTGATGACTTTCCGCCTTAACGCTGGAGAATGTATCGTGTTCGATAACCACCGTATCGCCCACGGCCGAGCTGCTTTTATCAAGGGCAGTGGTGCAAGACATCTGAGGGGGTGTTATGTTGATCGTGGCGAGCTGCGTAGTGTTTACCGTGTTCTGCGCGCTAAAAATCCAAAAGTAAAAGTGACGGCTTCGCCTCAGACATCTCAAGAGATGCAGCCAGTCGAAACTTACTGATGAAAGAACAAATGCAAACAGAACAAGCATTACGGATTGATCTAGCGGCTGTTTTTCGGCTTATCTATGAAATGAATATGCATGAATCGGTTGCTAACCACTTGAGCGCAGCTTTATCTCAAGACGGTAAGCAATTTCTGATGAATCGTCGCTGGACGCACTTCGCAAATGTTACGGCTAGTAGTTTGCAGTTGCTTGATAGTGAAAACGACAGTGTTATGCAAACTGCCGAAGCGCCTGACGCTTCTGCTTGGAGTATCCACAGCACTATGCATAAATGGTTACCAGAAGCCCGCGTTATTCTGCATGTGCATTCTACTTATGCCACAGTACTTTCCACGTTAAAAGATCCGCGTATATTACCCATTGATAACAATACTGCGCGTTTTTATGAACGAATTGCCTATGATAAAAATTTTGGAGGCATCGCTTCTAGTGAAGAAGAAGGTAAACGTATCACGAACACCCTTGCGGGTAAAAAAGCTTTAATGATGGGTAATCATGGCATAACCGTCGTAGGGGAAACACTCGCTGAAGCTTTTGAGGACCTTTATTATCTGGAGAAAGCTTGCAAGACTATGGTGCTAGCTTACTCAACAGGGCAGCATTTGAATATTTTATCCCATGCTGTAGCTTTGGACACGGCAGAAAGTTGGGATGAGTTTCGTGGTCAGTCTTATGCTCACTTTGAGCAGTTAAAAAGTATGCTTGATAAAAAAGGCAGCACTTATAAAGAATGATGCTTTGTGACTATATGCGACTATATTCTATTTGGAATATAGAATTTAAATAGCGATTGGCATAAGGAAAGCATTTACACCCAAAGCTTGCCAGAGTAGGTAATATCTCTGGCAAGCCATCTATATGCCAATACTATTTGATGCTTTAAGTACTAGTTTAGATTTTTACTTAAAAGCTTATTCAATAAATCTTCCAATCTCTATGCTTAAACATTCAGCACAAAGATTGATATTTAGTTAATCACCTTACACTGGTTCATCCCAAGAAAGATGATGCTCAGCTAGTACCACTAAATTTTCACTATTGATTAAGTGATGTGAAGCAACATATCCGAGTATGTCTTCAACTGTCTCATCTGGACGGCCTGAGAGAATGGCTGTTTCATCAGATGAAAAATTACATAAGCCCCGTGCGACCTCTTCACCTTTTTCATCATAGACATGAAGTACGTCCGCACGCTCAAAATTACCGTGTATCGACACCACATCGTGGCAAGAAAATCCATCGTCACCACCATACAGCGAATCAGCTACACCTTGTTTTATTACCAAGCTACCAGCCATTTGCAGGCGATCAGTTAGCCAGATGTTCCACGCCGATGAAGGTGATGAGTGAGCTACGCATTTAGTATGTTTGCGTTCACCGCGAAGTACTGCAGAAACAGGAGCTTCCATCGTTCCTCTGGTAATAAAAGTCGTACAACCGGCATTTTGTGCCATATTGGCTGCTTGTAACTTAGTCAGCATACCACCAGTGCCTAGGGAACTAGTGCCGCTTGCCGCTTCCATATAACTACTTACATCTTCTATAGACTCTACGAATATAGCCCCTTCTTCTGAAGGATTACGGTCATAAACGCCATCGATACAGGTTAGTATAAACAGATACTCAGCTCCAATCATCTGAGCCACTTTGGCTGCGAGTCTATCGTTGTCGCCAACTCGAATTTCTTCAGTTGTTACCGTGTCATTTTCGTTTACGATAGGCATTACGCCTTGCTTTATCAAACGATGAACTGTGTTTTTAACATTGAGAAAGCGACGTCTATTCTCGAGATCATCTAGAGTAACCAATACCTGAGCAATATCAAATCCATGCTCAAGCGCTATTTGCTTGTAAGCATGCATTAGTATTGGCTGTCCGCAAGCGGCAGCGGCTTGTTTGTCTTGAACACTGGCATTTTCAATGGTGCAACCAATGGTATTGAGACCTAATGCTACAGAGCCAGATGACGTGAGAACAACCTGGTAGCCTTGGTCGCGCAGCAAAGCAATATCATCAAGCAAGCCATGCATAAATGCAAAACTAGGCGTTAAATTTTTAACGTTCGCTAATAAGCTTGAGCCAACTTTTATGACTATACGCGGGTTTTTCCGTGAAAAACTTTCGTTTTTTTGTAATTCAGATGTGGGCAAAATGACTCCATACTTTGATTAATTAAATTAAATAAGAGTGTTGAACCAACTACGAAATTAGCCAGCAAAACATTCAAATATGTGTGTAATGCAACCATATAGTATATTGATAACCTTTAAAACTGTAGTGGTATAGCTAATTTAAGCACTTTAGCTACCCAATAAGAAACAGTAAGTGATAATGTTTACTACCTGTTTTAATCTGCTGAAGCAGCCGATCCTAGAACTCGATAGTACCTTTTCTTTCCTCCTCCTAATATCCCTAATTTTATCCACCCAGTACGCTGACCCAAGGACACTCAGAATAATTTGACCAAGGGTTACCAATATACTTTGTCATTTTATCAATCGTTTATAGTGGATGATTGAGTCAACATGCAGTTTGGTAAAGTATGTAGTTTTGCCAACATGACTACACTAGTATGCTTGGTTATTTATCTAATCTCAGCTTCATCGTGTCGCCTGCCATAATGTTACAACCAGAAATATTTTTAAAGTCTAAAGATAAGCAGATTATTTAAATGTGTGTCGAACGCTTAAAACACTTAGCTAAAATATTTTGTAGGTATCGAAAAAAATATTTTGATTATTACAAGAAACCAAGTTGACCTTTCATCTTTAGTGAATATTCACTGTTCATTATTCATTATTACAAATACGATTTCTGGAAACATCGTTAGATACTAGTGTTAGCTTTATAGATGTGCAGTAATAAATTCGGCAATGTAATGATTGACTATTTTTGGCTGTTCAAGCGCTACAGAATGGCCCGCTTGAGGAATAATAAACATCTGACTTGCGGTGGTCGTTTGAGCAATGTTTTTCGATAGAAGTACTTCGTACGCGTGATCTTGCTCGCCTGCCAATACTAGCAGGGGGACTTTGTTATTGTTAAGTTCATCTAATATTCCGGCGCGATGAATAACTCCACGAGCGCTACGGGCGATATCTGTCCCTAGGCTGAGCATATGATCACGCCAGTACTGGCGCTCACTTGAGCGGGAAGTGTCTGCCAAATAATCATCACCAAACATAATGTACATCAGCGTATCGATAAATGGTTCGGTACCCTGTGCGCTTAAACCTTCAATTAAGGGTGAAAACTCATCTAGTTTATACTCAAGCTCTGCGCTAGATCCCATTACAATACAACCTTTTAGCAGATCGGGGCGACGCGCAGCTAAACGAAGTGCGATGAAGCCTCCCATAGAGTTGCCGGCAAAAAAGCAAGGCCCTAAACTCAATGCTTCGATCAAAGCAGCCGCATCATTTGTGTGCGTATCCATATCGACGCTGGCTGCTTCTGAACGAGCGCTCAGTCCTTGGTCTCGATGGTCGTAGCGCACTATACGAATGCTTTTAGTCAAGTGCTTTACTTGCTGTTCAAACATATTTTGGTCAAAAAACAGTGAGTGGCTTAGCACTAAAACAGGAGCATTTTTAGGCCCTTGGTCTTGATAAAAAAGTGTGGTTCCGTTGACGTTGATCTTTGGCATAGTGTCCCTCTTTGAGTTTGTAAATAAGCCTGTTTAGTATCTACGCAAAAAATCGAATACAACAACGTAAGTGACTATCAGTGAGATAAAATAATGTTTACTATATTTAACATATTTAACATATTTAACATAACTAGTTTAAAGCGTAAACGAATATAAAATTGCAGCGCATAAACTGGAAGATCTTTAGGTTGTTAATACAATACATGCCTATGTGGCTGACTCAAGTAATATGAGGTGTAAATAATACGAGGTTGAAGTAATCCAGATCCGATTGTTGCCGAGCGTCACCTACAAATTCCCTATGAGGCGTGCCGACTTATACTGTAATGATTATTGGGCTAATAGCTATCGAGCTAGCGGCTATTGAACTAATACTCATCAAGCTATTGGTATACTTTTAATTTTAGAAAATTCGTGAGGTGTTGGAGATTTAAGGGAAATGTTCTGCTTCAAACAAGCTGTATATTTTAGGTCTATTGACACTACTCATTACTATCTTTATAGCAATTTTCATGACGTTGTAGGCGCTATTAAAATCACTATTTAATACTTTTTAAAGTAATCAGTAATCAGTAATCAGTAATCAGCGTTAGGCTTCAATTACGAAGATTCAAAGTTGCAGGCTTTCACTGATTGCCTAAACAACAATGATACCCACGATGGCTCCACTTATTTTTTAATTTGAAGAGCTGTATTTAATTGGGTAGCTCGCCTTGATAAACTTCACGTTACTTAAATTCTACTTGGATTTTACTTAAATGTCGCTAGTCAGTCCAGTACGAGTGAACTCTGTAGTTATTTTTTCATACCAAGCTTGTCACTACTAACTGTAAGTATCTCAGTAAAATTTTAGAAGCGCTTACAAACTGAGCGCTTCTTCCACATTGGCTGGTTGCTGCCTAACTCTTGATTAGCATTCATTTTCTAGTTGACGATAATTTTCTGGTCAACTATCATTTCTAACTGGGCTGCATCTCTATAAACTTCAGCGCCACGCCATTGTTACACCAACGTTGGCTGGTAGGTTTTGGACCATCATTGAATACATGCCCTTGGTGTCCACCGCAACGAATACAAGAATACTCGGTACGTGGCCAGATCATTTTATAATCTCTTTTGGTCACCAAATGCCCAGGAATATGAGTGAAAAAACTTGGCCATCCGGTACCGCTTTCAAACTTCATGGCTGATGTGAACAAAGGTAAACTGCAACCTTCACAGGCATATATACCCTTGTTGTGTTGTTCATTTAAAAGGGAGGAACCAGGGCGTTCAGTCTGGTCTTCTCGTAGCACTCTAAACGCGGCTGAACTAAGGCGTTGTTGCCACTCTTGTTCGCTTAGTTCAACGGCGGTCAACACTAAGCTGTCATTAAAGCCTCCAGGTAATAAATCTTGCCATTCCTGTTCTACCGCAAGTGCAGTTTTACTTTTTTTGAAGTTGGGTTCGCTGGGAGTTGAAAATACGCTGCTACTTAAGCCGAGGCTTGCGGTAACTGCAATGGTCGACGTGATAAATTTTCTACGGTTCATAAGGCGCCTCTTTTTGTAACTCATGTAGCTTGTAAGTGGTTAGACCGTCAATTACAGTATTTATTTCCCAATAAAAGGAATAAAGTCAGCATTAATTTGGGTAAATCACACTTGAATCAGTTGCTAACTAATACTCAGTTGAGCCCTAGCTAATATGTAATCAGTACGCAACGAATTAAAAACATGTTCATAATTTATTATGATTTATGGCTACAATGTACTCGACGTTATGTCTTGTGTTCGAACTGAAGTGATAATTTGGCGGTGGCAGAACCAATGTTTTTTCAGGTACGAACGAGGATTTTTTTCAAACTCAAGCTCAAGCTCAAACCTCCACACCTGAGTAAAATTACAATATAGGTGTGTGATTGAAAGTCTGCTAATACCAATAATTGATTGATTGAATGATGGCGGTTCTTAGGATTTTTTTGGCTCGTAGATTTTCACTCGAGTATAACCTTCTACCCATTGGTAACGATCAATCTGAAGCGCGAATATAATCACGCTAGGCTCTGATAACAGTTTTTCCAGTGTCGCATTGCGTTGTAGTAACAAACGTTGTGCTGCTAAAGCAAACTCGCCTGTTAGTTCTCGAGCTTCGCCAAAGCCACTCATAGCTAAGCCAGCGGTATGATCATCATTGTTACCCGTGCGGTTATCCCAAAGGCAGGTAACATTGGGGTTAGCACGCATATTCCTTACTTTCTGAGTGTCTTCTAAAGATACAAGATAGATTTCATCCAAGTCTGACGAAATAGCATAGGCCATTAGGTGCAGTGCTAGCTCTTTATCACCGAGGGTGGCTAGCACACACTGAACTTGCTGATTTAACAAAGAGGCGACGGTATTTTTCATCAGATAATATCCATTTATGAACCTGACTACTGATATAAAGTAGTGAGCCAGTTCATATAATTGTTTAAGTTAATAACAACAAAGGTGTTGGTTAGATAAGTGTTGGTGACAGAGATCTCGATTAGACGGTTGTATCCTGTGCTTGTGAGACTACTCAAAAAGCAACCACTTGTTCACGTGAGGTGCGAGTTACTCAATCAGTTCTGTGCACATCCAAAGCCGGTACTTTTAAGAAGCCAATCAATACCCATGATTCTGAGTTTACCACCGACGTACTTATTTCGGAAGTAGGCACCAGTTATCGTCATAAAAGGTGTCAGCGCACATAAAGCACTTTTTAAAACTATCTAAAACTATTTCAAAATACTTAAAAACATCTTGAAATTGAAGTGCTTTGGAACCGAGATATCCTTAAAGTTTTAGAATTAATGATGATTGTCTTAGCCTAAGCTATCCGGTGACTAGAAGGTAAGCAAACCATTGACAGACTGATCTCCAAGTATCAGTCTGGTGCATTCGGGGTGATCAAAAAACGTTAGCTACCGTTATAAAACATATTCAAAATTTAAGGTGTTTTTTATGATTATCAGTATTTTTATTGCTGCGACATTGGCCGTGGTACCTACTCAAACCCAAGCGGTCACATATAACGAGCAGTCCCACTACCAAGTAAGAGAGGCAACCCGTGATGGTATTGGTAAATTTTACATGGGCCGAGAGATATCCCATGTAATGGGTCATCTTGGTGCTGGATGGCTTGAGCGTCCTAAGCGCGAGCGTGAGGAGCGTACTGATTTATTACTGCAAAAACTATCCTTAAAAGCTACCGATTACGTCGCTGATCTAGGTGCTGGCACTGGATATTTTAGTTTTCCTATCGCTTCGCGGCTAACTGTAGGCAAAGTACTTGCCGTCGATATAGAGCCTAAAATGCTGGCGCTGATCGAGCAGCGAAAGCTAGTTGATGAAGTGCAAAATATTGATACTGTGCTGGCCAGTGAACAGTCTCCTAATCTTCCCAATGCCAGTGTAGATGTAGTGCTATTGGTTGATGCTTACCACGAATTTTCGTACCCGTACGAAGTGATGGCTGGGGTAGTTAAAGCACTGAGACCTAGCGGTAGGGTAGTGTTAGTCGAATACCGTGGCGAAGACGATAATGTGCCAATCAAACGGTTGCATAAAATGACTCAACAACAAGTTAAAAGAGAAATGAGCGCAGTGGGCCTAAAATGGTCACGTACTGAGGATTATTTACCACAGCAACATGTCATGATATTCACCAAACAGTAACTAAAGCTACTTCCCTGATAATAATACTTTACTGCTGGTATCCGCAGTAAAGTATTATTATTAGCAACTCAAGACTACCAAAGTACTAAAGCGGGTAAATGCTCTTCGTGTAACCGAGCCTACATTTCATCACTTGAGTTAAAAGCTGCGTAGACGCAGCCGTTCCAAAAATTTATAAACGTAAATAATTAGTTTCCGACATCCATATTTTGGGGGGGGGGGACATTACGAAAGTTTTCTGGGCGTATTAGGCGTTAATTTACAGGTACGTAAGTAGATACCAATAACGGCAATACATAAGTTTTTCAAAAGAACTTTTACTTTCTCTGCGTATTGAGAGCGAATTGCTAAGCTGTAAATCGCTTTGTAAAAAGTAACAAGTTGCCTGTTTTATAAAGTGGGTATTTTATCAATTTAGACCTGTTGTATAGAGTCGGTACATGTACTATCTTGCTGATACTTAATATTTCTATGCATTCACAAAAGATAAAAATTATAAGGGAAGCGACAATGTACAAAATAACTAAGGCCATTTTATTCGCGTCATCACTGAGTTTAACCTCAGCCAGTATGGCTTCGGACCTATCTGATGCTATTCAAAAAGACTACAGCAATCACTTAGCTCCACTTTGGGATCATTTTCATCAAAATCCAGAGCTATCGCTGATGGAAACTAAAACGGCTAAGCGATTGGCTGAAGAATTACGTGCTGTTGGTTTTGAGGTAACTGAAAACGTGGGCGGTACTGGTATTGTCGCTATTATGAAAAACGGTGAAGGACCGACCGTTATGATGCGTGCGGATATGGATGGTTTACCCGTCAAAGAGCAATCTGGCTTGCCTAACGCTTCGCAAGTGACTGTGCAAGACTGGGATGGCAACATGGTTAGCGTGATGCATGCGTGTGGTCACGATGTGCATATTACAAGCTTAGTCGGAACCGCTCGACAAATGGTAAAATTGCGTGAGCAATGGTCAGGTACTTTGATGTTAATTGGACAGCCAGCGGAAGAAAGAGGCCCTGGCGCTTCTGCTATGATGGCGGACAATTTGTGGAAGCGTTTTGGTAAACCCGACGTCGCCTTTGCTTTTCACGTCGGATCGGGTGGTGTTGCAGGTAAAATTACTATTGATGAAGGTTCTCCTTATGCCGGTGCGGATTCGGTAGATATTATTATTCACGGGATAGGTGCTCATGGCGCATCTCCGCACCAAGGTAAAGATCCTATTGTTATGGGTTCACAAATTGTGATGAACCTGCAAACTATTATTAGCCGAGAACTCGCCCCTAGAGACGCGGGTGTTATCACTGTTGGTGCCTTTCATTCTGGCACTAAGCACAACATTATTTCGGATAAAGCTCACCTACAACTTACAGTTAGGAGCCTAAACCCCGAAGTACGAACCCAGTTATTATCTGCGATTAAACGTGTCGCTGTTGGCACCGCTAGGACCGCTGGCATAGCTGAGGATAAGCTCCCAGAAGTGGTAGTAAGTGAGTTTTCTTATCCGCCTACTTTTAATGACAAAGCTTTAGCGCGGCGCCTAAAATCCGTTTTAGTTGATAAAATGGGTGCAGACACTCTGCTTGAACCTAGCGGGAAAGGTATGGGTGCTGAGGATTTTGGATTTTTCACTACTGACCCTTATATTCCCAGTGTTTACTTTTTCGTTGGCGGCACGCCTCAAGCTGATTTTGAGCGTGCAGCTGCAGGGGGCGCTCCAGTACCGAGCCATCACAGCCCACAATTTAAAATTTCACCTGAGCCTTCGATTACTGCCGGTGTTGCAGCTACTGTTTATGCTTTGTTAGATCAGATGCCTAAAAAATAAACACATAAGAGAATATATAAAAAAACATATATAAAGAACGCATAAAAGAACACATAAAAGACACCTGCATTTTATACAAAGGTGTCTTTTTATAGCTCAATGTCAACAGTATAATCACGTAACATTAGGTCGTACTTAAGTAAACGCGCCTAATGTACTTGTCATAAGTATTGATATGCCTATTCAAGTTGCCCGCACGAGCAGAACGCCTCACCTTCTTCATTATTTACCCACTATTTACCCACTATTTACTCACTACTTACCTACTATTATTCTACTTCGAAATAGCCATTTTTTTGAACCGTAGCTTTTAAAAAATCTGTGGATACAGTTGTGACCGGCTTACTTTAAGCAAACTGAATTACTCAAACTTAGTGATTAGCCTCGACGAGGCAGCTTATACTCGTCCTTGTTACTATCTTTTAGTGAAGAATGGTTATAAAGCCGACATTCCGCAGCATTTTAGGAATATATTCGCTGATAATTTATACCTAAAATTTTAATTATGATGGATTGCCTGTCTTTGATATTTAACAGAAGCGTTTGCTGCTCATTAATCGTTAGCAGGTCAATACCCGCAAAGCACTGGAATACCCAGCGAGCTGTTGGGGTTTGTGTTGGCTTCTTTTTCATATCAGGAAAGTGTTCATCCTGCGCTTTTAATTGCTCACGGATCGTATGCTCTA
>Ga0222645_101270_pt1 | contig 11271 bp, 9 predicted proteins | sample AntAcemetagen292_FD_179881 | JGI IMG/M metagenome (GOLD analysis project Ga0222645, IMG submission 179881) | Saline water microbial communities from Ace Lake, Antarctica - #292 | ecosystem: Environmental > Aquatic > Non-marine Saline and Alkaline > Saline | place: Antarctica: Ace Lake | collected...
ACATGTAAGCGTGGATCATCTATCAGCTTGAGCTCGTTAACGAAGTCTGTATTGAGTTCAAAACTGATCAAGGTACTGCTGGAGTTCATTTTCGCAAGTAGGGCGTTTGTAACACAGCCATTACCTGGCCCAAGCTCGATTATACAATTGGCAGACTCAAATTCTATGGAGCCTAGAAGCCGCCGGATAAGACGAGGCGAACTTGGAGTAATGGTTCCGGAGGTTCTAAAACTTTTAATAAGCTCAATCGAGTCTCTAAATTTTCGCTGTCTTGTCATACTCTCAACCACTCACCTAACTCTACACCTGCAAAAACGTAAAATGTCACAAGAGGCCATTCTCCGATAACCACCGCAGCTACTAATTTCTTGTAGGACATTTTGGCAATACCTGCAACGTAGCAAATCAGATCTGTTGGTACTAAGGGGAAAAACGACCAAGCTATTACAATCCAGAAGGAGTAACGGCCCTGCATTTTTCCCTTGATAACACCGATCTGCTTGGGATATTTAGCCTCTAGGTACTCATCGTAGTTCCCGAATGCGGGAAAACTGTATATCAAGAGTGTCCCAACCACAACACCTATATAGGAAATCACAAAGACGAGTATTGGCATTTCTGGGAAGGAAATCGCCCCAGCAAGGATAAACGGGGTCGAAGGAATCATGATCAACGCACGAGTTAAAGACAGCAATGTGTAGACAATAAGAGCCGACGTACCAAGCTGACTTAGCAATTGTGAGATAGATTCGCGGCTAACCAGTGTGGGATTAAACGCTAGCAACAGTAAAAACGCTGCTGCTACTACTAACCATAAGGTGTTGAAATGTTTAATCACTAAATGCGGCAACTCACAATATTACTGACCGCGCAGTTTAGGGCGCAGACTAATGATGTGCAAGCGCCGGCGGCTGTGCAATATGATTCTTGCGCGCCTTGGCGGTTCCAAGAAGGCATAAGTTGAGCTAGTATTCAGGCATGCTACAACATCGATTCATTGACAGTGCCCTCAAAAACCCTTCTAAAGTTGCCTTTATTGATCGCACAACGCTTAAGGACGTCACGTTTAATCAAGCACTGCTTGGTTCGCTCATTCTTTCGCGCCGTTTCAGAAAGTTAGAAACAGACCGCATAGGCATTATGCTGCCGACCTCAGCAGGGGCGGCCCTTGCTGTCATAGGGTCGGTGATGGGCGGCCTCACCCCAGTGATGATTAACTACTCCACCGGTGCCGAAAAGAATTATGTGTATGCTCAACAACAGTGTGATTTCAAAACCGTTATTACCACTCGACCCCTACTAGAAAAAACTGGCTGCCCTGAATTACCTGGCATGGTGTTCATCGAAGATATAATGGCAGGTTTAAGCAAGCTTGAAAAAACCCTAGGGTTCATAAAAAGCAAAGCCCCTGTCGCGATTCTTAAGCGACTAACGGGGTCTGAAAACCTATCTAAACCCGCGGTTATTTTATTCACTAGCGGCAGCGAAAAAGACCCCAAAGTAGTGCAACTGTCGCAGCAGAACTTGCTTTCCAACATCGATGCTTTTTGCGACATGATGGACGTCTATAGCATGGACCGATTATTAGCCGTACTCCCTTATTTTCATGTGTTTGGCCTTACCATAAATCTTTGGACTCCCATGTGCTTGGGGATGACGTCAATTACTTATGCAAACCCTTTAGAATTTCGTACCGTTGCAAAAATAATCAAAGAAACCGAGCCAGAATTGCTCATCGGCACACCTTTGTTTCTGGAAGGGTATGCCCGGCAGTCCAACGCTGGGGATTTTAAAAGCGTGGTATTGACTGTATCCGGCGCAGATAAATGTCCCGAATCTTTGCGCAAGCTTTATCGGGACAAACACCAGTTAGAAATTTTTGAAGGCTATGGCGCCACAGAAACCTCTCCCGTTATTTCAGTAAATCCGAGAGCAGCAAACAGACCCGGCAGCATCGGCCTCCCAATTCCTAACACATCGGTGAAAATCGAGAGTTACGAAACAGGCAATGAATGCCCGACTGGACAGGTTGGAAAGATATTGGTCAAAGGCGATGGCGTCATGGACGGCTACCTCAACGATGTCGAAGAATCATCTCTACGATTGAAGTCTGGATGGTACGATACTGGCGATTTAGGCTACCTTGATGAAGATGGCTACCTTTGGCATAAAGGCCGTCTGAAACGCTTTGTAAAAATTGGCGGCGAAATGATATCACTGGTCATGGTGGAAGAAATTCTCAATGAAATGACGCTTGAAGATATTGAGTGCTGCGTTGTTGAAATACCGGATGCGAAGAGAGGTTCAAGGATTGTAGCGGTCACCAACGCAGAAATTGAAAAAAGCGAAATTCAGAAAAAACTTAGCAAAAAGCTTCCCAATATTGCTCTGCCAAAATCCTATACTGTGGTGTCAGAATTTCCGAGAATGGGTAGCGGTAAAACTGACTTCCGCACGTTAACTGAGCTAGTGCGCAAGCAGCTAAAAGATTCTTAAAACTAAGCATTCTTTCATTAGGTCGTTATGAAAGCAGCGAGCGGAGGTCATGTCCCTCACGCCCGCCAGCCTCTTAAGAAAGGACTACAGCAGGTTCATAACCGCGTGTACCAAACTTCCTATAAGTACAAATACAGTCGCAACAAATCCAATAAGAAATCCTGGACCACGAGAACCTGGGTCTGATATGTAACCGCGCAAGTAAAGTAATCGACCAACAAAAAATAAAGCACCCGCAATCGCTGCATAAGTGGGGTTCGCTAAATAGGCGAACATAAACATGCTTGGTATAAAGATGACAAGCTGCTCCAACGTGTTTTGGTGGACCCGCCAATAGCGCTCAAAAATCGGGTCGCCACTTGTTGCCGGCGCAGGCACATTATATGTCGACCGCGCCCTACCTACTAAAAACCCGAACACCATGTATTCAATCAAAATCAAACACGCTACGATAAATACCAATTCCATACTCTTCCCCTTGTTTTGCGATTAAATCGCTTTAATTATTCGTTGTTCAACTGACACTGAACCAGCAATTTATTCTGCGTCTTGTTGGGCTATTTGCCCCAAATAGGCTTGCGAGTTAGTGCCCGATAGCGCTTGAAATTTTATATCCGGATGCAGCACTCGCATCCGCGCATCTAATAAGCCATGAGCTGAATACAGCATTGAATCTAATATAATATTGTCAGTATCGCAGCCTCGCGCCAAATTTATTAGACGATCAAATCCAGCAATAAAATTTTCCGCGTGGTTTCGCCTGATTTCTGTTCCGTAGAACAAATCAAGGTAGTCGACACCGTCGGTTGCTGCCATCGTTAAAAACAATCTGGAGAATACCTCGCTGTCCCCGCCTGCAAACTGTTTCCAAAGCTCAGAAAGCTGCTCAGAGGTAATTACATTAGTTCCAACAGGTCCTTGACTTGAAATTAAAAGCAAACCACAAACCGCGCCAAGCTGCCTTCGAGTGGCTTCAGATATTTTGAAAAACGTCTCTTGGCGAGCATTTAACTCGGTCGCCGCTATAGCTTGGGTTTGTTTCTCTGAATGCAGGTTATTGCGCCTGAGCTCTTCGTTATTCTGAGCCAGCACCGATTGCTGGACAAATAAACCTATCACCAGCCAAAGAAATGCCAAAAAAGCGAAAGCTCCTTCAAGGAAAGCACCCATTTCAGCGATGGGTAAGTCTAGGAAATTAACCCAGCCTACATTTTTTGCGACGTAGATAGCCAAAAACCCAAACCATAGAACGGTTAGCAGCAAACCTGCCGCTATTCTCCAATCATTAGGTAGGTAGGGACTATCCAAGGGGTTTACGGTTGATTCATCAGTCATAGTTAGCCGGTGAGCATAAAAGTAGAGACGCAAGCGAGCCTAGAATAATTGGCACAAGGTACGCCGTCAATTAGCTTCTACAGCATTGTGAGCTAAAAGTGAAAGCACTGGCATTTGTGGACTAAGCTTGAATAAGGTCAATTAAGTTTTAAAAGAAGTGGGCGTTGCACAAATCAGCACATCGATGGCAAAGGGATGAACCAGAGCAGATGAATGCCTCAACTATGGAGGGAGCGCATCCACAACCTTAGCCAAAACATTAATAACAACCTCAATGCTCTCCACGATAGCCCAGTGGATGCTGACAAGCTAAAAGACTTAAAAGGATCTTTTGAGAATGAGTCAAAAAAACGCGGCGCATAACTGCCTAACCAAGACACCAAAGGCGGCCATAAAACTGCCATAGTCTTTGTTAATGCACTAGGTTGCCCGTTGCAGCAACGTAGTGTCTCGAACCTCCGCATGCACCAAGCCCTCTAGGAAATCGCCTTATTGGACGACGCAAGTGGTTTGCCTTCGAGTAGACAAACTTTTTACTCACGATTAGTTTCGGCTATTGACTGCTCACTGCAAAAACTAGCAGAACTTGGCGCATATCCGCATCATCTCAGCGAAGGGCTCAGCTGCATCAGACTGGATTTGTTGAACTAACTCATCTAGCTTTTGAACGATAGGAAGTGCCACACCTTGGATTTGCCCATTAATACCTTGCTCAACATCAAAGATATCGCTTTCTTCGAAATCCAGAGTGCTTTCAGTAATCTCTCGCGTGGACTGGTAGATTTCATTGATGGGTGTACACACAGCGGTTCCTGAACTGAATTCCTGTGCGATGGTGCATGTTCCCTTAGCGATGTCATCGACATCCAGCTGATTTTGCACACCAAGCGCCTGTGCCATTGAACCGGCCAGACGCTTAAATTTGAGCGCATCCATTTCTGAAAATGAAAGCAGTAGCACGAAAAAGCACATTAGAAGAGTCATCGAATCTGCCGAGATGCCTGCAGGACAATCGAAACATTCAACTCCTTCACCCTACGTGGACTAAACTCTTTTGGGTGCTTTACTTTAGGGCTATAACTTTCTTCGCTAAATAGGCCTTGAGTGTTCTTAGTGCCGAGAACAATTACCATTAGACTGGCGCTTGCGCGGCGCGCTGTGAGGCTGGCGGGTACGTCCGTAACATCGTGTCGATCAACCTTGGATTCTGCCCCGCCTGAATTCCCAGCAGTGCATCGACGATCAATGACTTTATTTTTTCCTCTTCGACGCTGCGCAAATTTAGCTTGTCGCAAATTGGCTCATGCCAAATTTCATCATCACTACTAACAACCACCCCACGACAACAATAGCAGTGACGACACATTGACAAACATATGGGCGGAGCCACCCATTATGATGGTGACAATCATTAGCGCCCAGACGCCTATCAGCCCTATCAGCGTTGCTAAATCCATTGCTAAGTTTCTTTAACTCATCCACATTCCCATAATGGATGATTAAGGACCAACTAGGTCTCCAATCCATATGGATTTATCGATAACTAAAAGTTATAAACGCAGCACTAGTGCTGCGGCCCTGAATTCTCTTGTTCTAATCAAGCCTAGCTTGATTTTCGAGCGCTGAAGGAAATGCCAGGATTTTATCTCTGTAATATCAGGACTAGGGCCTGCAAAACCACATCTCGGTGTCTATGCCCATATCTGACCGGATTGTGACCAGTGAAGATGCATTACGTGTAAGTTGACGTATAATCAAAGGCATCCCCAACAATGCTTCAATTTATTGGTACTGCAAATGGCAAAGAGCAAATCGGAAAGCTTTGAATTCGAAAAATCACTTGCTGACCTAGAGGCCTTAGTTTCTTCAATGGAAGAAGGTGAGCTAAGCCTTGAAGATTCACTAAAATCATTTGAAAAAGGCATAAAATTGACCCGCGATTGCCAAACTGCATTACGAGCGGCAGAACAAAAAGTGCAAATACTAATCAATGCAAATGGCGATACTGAAGACCTCGACGTCTTAGAAGACGATGGGTAGTTGTCATGCCACCTCCAGCTAGTGCAAAATTTCATGAATTCCTCGCCCTCTACAGAGCTCGTAGTAACGACCTGTTAGCGGCTCAATTGCAGCGAGATTATCCCAATACCCGCTTGGGAGAGGCCATGAACTATGCCTGTCTCAATGGCGGCAAACGAATACGCCCTATTTTGGTCTATGCCAGCGCCCTTGCTGTGGGCGGAAGAGTTGAATCGGCAGATTCACCAGCATTAGCAGTCGAACTACTTCACAGCTACTCTCTTGTTCATGATGACCTGCCTGCAATGGACGACGATGATTTACGCCGAGGCAAGCCCACTGTACATAAGCAATACGATGAAGCCACAGCGATTTTAGTGGGTGATGCTCTGCAAAGCTTGGCTTTTGAAGTTCTAACCAGTAAAAACTCCTCTGTAAGTGCGGCTGTTAATCTGCGCATGATCAGGTTATTTAGCAAAGCAACGGGAGCAATGGGCATGGCTGGCGGCCAAGCTGTCGATTTTGCTGCTGTAGGTCAAGACCTTACTCTGGAGCAACTGGAGGTTATGCACCAACTGAAGACCGGTGAGCTTATTCAGTCCTGTTGTATCCTGGGCGCCCTAAGCTATCCTAATGTGACAAACGAGCAAGTTACCGCGTTAACCAGATACGCCCAGCGTATTGGTCTAGCATTTCAGGTCCATGACGATATCTTAGATGAAACCGGTGACACCCAAACGTTAGGCAAACCACAAGGCTCTGATCGGGAATTAAGTAAGCCAACGTATGTATCATTAATGGGATTGGAGCTAGCCAAACATCGGGCGGCAGAACTGAGTCAGTCTGCAATCGCTGAATTAGAGGGCTTTGGCGACGCAGCCCAGCCGCTGCGTGAACTTGCTAGCCATATCATCACTAGAGAAAACTAACGGAGCCTGTTGATTGCCCTCCCGAAACGCCGAATCTAGCTTGTGCGCCCATTTATTACTGGCTAAATCGCCGAAATCCTTGAAAAAATTCGCTCCAAGAGTTGAAATACACAAATGTTAGACGAAATACCTGTTACCAGACCTGACACACCGCTATTAGATCAAATTGATTCACCTAGCGATCTAAAGGAGCTAGAGGTTGGCCAACTTGCCGAGCTAGCGGAAGAGTTACGCCTATTTTTACTCTACTCAGTAGGCCAAACCGGTGGCCACTTTGGCGCTGGGCTGGGCGTGGTCGAACTTACCATCGCACTGCACTTTGTCTTCAACACCCCAGATGATCGCTTGGTTTGGGATGTAGGGCACCAAGCCTATCCGCACAAAATACTAACCGGGCGCAGAGATCAAATGCTCACCATGCGCCAGGCTGGTGGCTTAGCAGCCTTTCCCAATAGAAGTGAAAGCCCCTTCGATACATTCGGTGTTGGTCACTCCAGCACGTCCATAAGTGCAGCGCTTGGAATGATGGTCGCCGCCAGACTTCAGGGCGATGACAATTACTGCATAGCAATTATCGGCGATGGCGCGATGACCGCCGGCATGGCTTTTGAGGCGCTGAATCATGCGGGGCATCTCGATGATAATTTTCTTGTCATTCTCAATGATAACAATATGTCGATATCCAATAACGTTGGCGGCATGTCTAGCTATTTTGCGCGCATGTGGGCTAGCAAACCCTATAATTTTATTCGTAAAGGCAGTAAAAGAGTTCTTTCAAAAATCCCTCCCGCATTGAAGGCGGTTCACCGCGCTGAAGAATACATGAAGGGAATGGTGTCACCTGGCACATTATTTGAAGAAATAGGATTTAACTATATTGGCCTAGTGGACGGACATGACACCGCTGGGCTAGTAGAAATTTTGCGCAATATTAAAACGCTACGCGGGCCTCAGCTACTTCATGTTGTGACTCAAAAAGGTAAAGGCTATACGGCGTCAGAGAAAGACCCTTTTGGGATGCATGCGCTAAGCAAAATCGAAACTGTAAAAGAAAAAGAAGCCAAGTTAGCGACTGTTGACACGAGTTTACCCACTCCCACTTATTCCAAAGTTTTTGGTGACTGGCTGTGTTTGCAAGCTGAGCACAATGAACTCACCGTAGCTGTAACGCCAGCAATGGGCGAAGGCTCAGGCATGCAAAATTTTGCAGAGCGGTTCCCCACCAGATTTCATGATGTAGCTATCGCTGAGCAGCATGCGGTCACGTTTGCCGCTGGAATGGCCTGCGACGGTCTTAAACCAGTAGTGGCTATTTACTCTACCTTCCTGCAAAGGGCCTATGATCAATTAATTCACGATGTGGCACTGCAAAACCTTGATGTCATGTTTGCCATTGACCGAGCAGGCTTAGTTGGGGAAGACGGCCCAACACATGCAGGCAGCTTTGACCTTAGCTACTTGCGCTGTATCCCCAATATGATTGTCATGGCGCCAAGCGATGAAGCGGAGACCTTCAAACTACTCTCCACTGGATTTGAGCACAAAGGCCCAACTGCAGTTCGCTATCCGCGGGGCAAAGGACCTGGCGCCCAAATACCACAGTCACTAGAGACTGTGGCAATTGGTAAAGGGTTCTGTCGCCGCAAAGGCCGATCTGTTGCAATCCTAGCCTTCGGCAGCATGGTTCAACCAGCTCTTGTTGCAGCTGAAGAATTAAATGCCACTGTTATTGATATGCGCTTTGTTAAGCCGCTCGATAAAGAATTAGTAGCTGATATGGCCACTACCCATCAACTGATAGTAACTGTTGAGGAAAACACTGTCCTCGGCGGAGCAGGCTCTGCTGTCAATGAATTTTTGCTGCAAGAAAACTATCAAATTCCAGTATTGAATTTAGGGCTACCAGATACATTTCTTGACCATGGTAAAGTACCGCAAATGTTAGAGACTGCAGGGCTGGACTCTTCATCAATAACCAAAGCAATTGAAAGTAAACTGCAGGCCTGTAATATTCAATCCACAGCAGTTTAGAGAGAAAATCTCTGAGCTGTTTCTACTACTATCACATCGGTTTCATTCTGCTAAAAATTCAATACAGCTGCGGCGACCAGACAAGGCTTCGAAGCTCAAAGACTGCGCATAAGCCAACCTCGTTAACCTAAAAACACCCATCATCCAAAAAATTGCAATTATCATACTCACTTGAAGTCTGATAATTGCGAACCACACTGGATAAACAACGTCTTAGCTTAAAGAGAAGGGAGAATGAGTTTATTGTTTGAAAAGATAGCGGGGAATTAGGGCGAGGGGGTCAAACTAATCGAGTAATGCGACGCCAGACAAATGTCTGGACGCCGCCGTATGTGCTCAGTGCTTATCAATAATCGGCGTAAACTCGCACGCCGCCAACAAAGGGCATGCCTGCTACAAATGTCGGAATGCCAAATCCGCCACCGGTGTTGCCAGCATCAATCAAATATTCTTCGTCAAAAATATTGTCTGCAAATAGTTCAAAGCGCCATTTACTTTTGTCACTATTGAGCTTTATTGAGGCATCGCTTATCCAGTACTCGTCCTGAGCGAGCTCTGGGCGATTACTGCTATCAAAGAAGACTTCAGACTGGAACGAGCTAATCAGCTCGAACTCCAGTTCATATTCACCCACATTGAAAGACTTATTAAAAAATAGTGAAGAGCTCACCTGCGGGGCCAAACGAAAAGTATTTCCACCGTAATCAAATCGAGCCCCGGCGTCAGTATTATCATCGAACTGCGCATCTAGCAGACCAAGATTAGCGCCGATTCTTAAAGAGTCATCGAACGCGTAATCAACACTTGCTTCGAACCCAAACATATTAGAATCACCGACTGTTACCGTAACACTTTCGAATGTTTGCGCATCAGTGAAGCTTTCCTGGAAATCTTTATACGTGTAGGCAAATACGGCTGCGGTAATAGACAAGTTCTCGCCGTAGTATTTTAGGCCAAGGTCGAAACTGTCTACGGTCTCCGGATCTATAACGGAGGTCGCACCAAACGGATTCACATCGACGACGGGAGAACGACGGCCCTGTGCATAGTTAAAATATAATGACATGTTGTCGCTGTAATTGTAATTCAGAGAAACGCGAGGCAACGTAGCAGAAAAGTCTCGTGCTTCTTCAGCTGAAAACGTGCCAAAGAAAGTGTCTTTTGAGAACCGAGTTTCATCAATATAACGAACACCCGCGGTGAGTGTCAGCTGGTCTGTTAACGAATAAGAGCCCTCGACTACCGCTGAGTTAATTTCTAAGTCACCCTCGAATACGAACGGCCCCCTAATTTCTGTAGCCGAAGTTGATGGATCACTGATGGGCGTCCCATCTGCACTAAACAGCGAATCTATCAGCATCTGCCGAACGGCCGCCGTTTCTTCTATTGAAGCAGTAGTGCTCACATCGTTTATCAATGAAACATTCGGAAATTGAATTTCAAGTTCTGCCAATCGTGCATCGAAAACATTTCGCAAAACAGGATCTACCAACTGAACGAACGGCAACACAGACTCATCTTGAGTTGAGGAAAACCCAACGAAGCCTTCGAATCGATCTCCTGACCGATAAACAAGGCGAGCACCAAAACCCGAAAGATCAGCGTTGTTTTCAAAAAAGGCATCCTGAATTCTCAAGCCCGTGCCATCAGCATCAAAGTACTCGGACAATTCAACATCTTTTATATAGCCGTCAACGGTTAGTTCCAGCTTGTCATTGAAATTATGGGTGATTGCAACATCGAAAGAAGACAAGTCTCGCTCAATACCAATCAACGAACCCAGCCCTAGTTCGGCATCAGAAAAAGGATTTGTCGAACCGTTCAATGGCGCTATAGAGCCACTTTTAAATGAAATTCCAGGCTGGTCATTAGTCTCCATCGAGGCACGAAACAAAATGGTCGTATTATCTAACTCGGCCTGCAAGGTGGCACGAAAGGCAGCCACTGACACTCCATTCAACTCCCCTCCAGCACAAGCCTTCGACACCCCCTTAGCGTCTGTGATAAACCCAGAGGGGTTATAGGAGTCAGGTCCACAGGCAAGATTGTCTATCTGACCATCTTGCTCGCGATACACCGTTGCCAAACGAAATGCCAACACATCGTTTATCGGTGTATTGATCATGCCGCGAAAATCGATACCGTTCAGAGAATTGGCTGCAAACCTGCCTTGAGCTTCAAATTCATTACTTGGTCGCGCCGAGATGACACTGACCGCACCGTTCGCTGCTGCCGCGCCAAATAGAGTTGGCTGTGGTCCCTTTAACACCTCGATACGTTCAATATCATATAAAGAAACACTAGAAACTGTTTTCTTACTGATATCAATTCCATCCTGAAAAACAGAAATACGTGGTGTCGACGTAATGCTACCAGAGTCGTCCGTAATGCCTCTAATGCTGAAAGAAGGCAGGCTCACACCTTGTTCTTGAATCACAACATTGGGTAGAAATCGAGATAG
>Ga0222645_101272_pt1 | contig 11255 bp, 11 predicted proteins | sample AntAcemetagen292_FD_179881 | JGI IMG/M metagenome (GOLD analysis project Ga0222645, IMG submission 179881) | Saline water microbial communities from Ace Lake, Antarctica - #292 | ecosystem: Environmental > Aquatic > Non-marine Saline and Alkaline > Saline | place: Antarctica: Ace Lake | collected...
GACGACACTCCACCTGATGCGAACACGACTGCCAACGACACAAGTTACGCGGGAAGCGCGCGTTTGAAACGCATCGCCCAGCGGATCCGAGGCGACGCCCCAGCCACATCGTCGCGACCTCCGACTGTGGCATCGGTACTACCTTCAAAGGTGGTACGACCCGCGTCGAGAAACGCGGGAGTGCGAAAACGCGCGAGCCCGAATAAGGCGCGCGCGCGCGGGTCCCTGCCCCGTCCCACCCCAAAACTTTCCGGGTCAGGGAACGAGTCCGCGAATGATGCGCCTCGAGGTACGCGCGCAAGCGACTCTTTCTATGGATCGAACCAGTCCGACGGGTGGTCCGAGCACGATCCTACGGATGACGTGGTAAGCCCGGACGCAGTCCGCGGAGTCGGCGCCGTTCCTGAACAACGCGCGCGGGACGCGAACGGTCTTTTCGCTGATTTGGACACCCGCGGCTCCCCAGGTGACGCGTGGATTGCCACAACAGGTGAGTCACCAGGCAACGGCGAAACGTTCGCACCAAGCGACATGTTCCAGATGTTCTCCGGCGACGTTCTGGAGCGGGTGTTGCGCGAGGTCGCGGCGAAGGGTGGGCTTGACGGGCTCGTCGAGGGCGACGAAGGCGACGACGACGACGACGGCGCGGTGACCGCGGAGGACGTGGCGAAAATAGTGGCGCTCGTGAAGGAGCAGAGGAAGCGACAAACCGAGGAGGCGGCGAGGTTGAAACGAAACGGCGACGGCGGGCTTCGGGGGGCGCTGGCAACGAAAATGGTGGGCTCCGGCGTCGACGAAACCGAAACCGAAACCGAAAGCGTTTCGGTTTCGGCGGGGCCGGGCGATTCGGAGGCAGAGGGAACCGACGCGGAGACGGCGGAAAACGCGAAACTGAAAGAGCGACGCGACGCGTTCGCCAACGAAAAGGTGGGCAACATCCAAACGCAGCTTGAAGAGGCGAGACAGGGGACAGGGAAGGCGACAAGCGCATCACCGCTGTCGCCGCCGCCGCCTCCTCCTAAAGCGCGTCAAGGCGTACCTCCCCCGCCGCCGCCGCCGCCGCCGGGAGGCAAGCTTCCCGGCGTGCCGCCGCCGCCGCCGCCTCCTCATCCCGGGGGACGGCTATCCGGCGCGCCTCCGCCACCCCCTCCACCTCCTCCTGGGGGGCGGTTTCCAAGAGCGCCGCCCCCGCCTCCCCCTCCTCCCGGGGGCAAGTTGCCAGGCGCGCCTCCGCCGCCTCCACCTCCGCCCGGCGGCAAGCTCGGCGGCGCTCCTCCGCCGCCCCCGCCTCCGCCGCCGAGAGGCAAGCTCGGCGGCCCGCCTCCGCCTCCCCCCCCTCCCGGCGGCAAACTTCTTCCCGGTGCCCCTCCCCCGCCCCCTGGTGGCGGTCCGAAACCAGGCGGCGTGGGCATCGCGTCCATCGCGGCTTCGCTGAAGGTTGCGAAAGTCGTGCGGAAAGTGAAGATGCTGCACTGGGATAAACTGCAGGCGCACGCGTTGCGAGGGACGGTTTGGGAGAACGCTGGTGAGGGCGTTTCCGGGGTGAACTTGGCGGATTTGGAGACCCTTTTCGCCCTGGAAGACGCGAGCAAAAAGAAGACGGTTTCGGATGACACTTCCGGGAAACCAAAAGTCGTGTCCCTGATTGACCCGAAACGGTCGCTCAACATCTCCATCCAGCTCGCCGGAATCAGGATGCCGTTCGCGGAGATCAAACGCGCGTTTCTCGGGATGGACGACAAAACCCTCCGGGTGGACCAGCTTAATATTTTAGCGTTAGCGGTACCCACAACGGAAGAGATTGGTTTGCTGAAAGCATACCAGGGTGACAAAAAACAACTCGCCACGGTGGAGCAGTACTTCCTACAGGTCATGCCCATTCCGCGGTTGAGCGAACGCATAGGTGCGTATTGCGCGTTTCCCAAATCCAGACACTGTTTGATGCCCTGTATGGAGTGCAGTTACGCGAGTCTAACCACTACAATAAGTGCACCCCCGAGTCCGCCGACTGTTTGCCCACTGTGCATAAATCGCCCATCACGAGACTCCCCAGACTGACACTTTTGTTTTACAATCGCAGCGGCGCTTGTTTTCAAAAACACCGCCTTCGCGAACCTGGAGAAAATCACGGAAGAGTACAAACTCGTCACGGCCGCCGCCGCCGAGCTTAAGAACTGTTCCCAGTTCGTCACGGTTCTGGAGGGTATTTTAGCGGTGGGTAACCACTTAAACGGCGGTACGTACCGGGGCCAAGCCAGGGGTTTCCGGTTGGAAACTTTGTTGAGGCTGACGGACGTGAAGGCCGTCGATCGCAAAACCTCGTTGCTTCACTTCGTGGTGAAGGAACTGAAAAAGACCTCTCCCGAGGTTGAGTTTCTGGGCAAAGAGCTTTCCCTGGTGATCAAAGCGAGTGCGCTTCACCTGGACGGCACGCGAGAGAGCCTCGATTTCGTGTCAAAAGGTTTAGCCAGTGTGCAGACCGAGGTTTTGAAAGCATCCGGGGCGGACCCGGACACGGCGGGCAAAGAAAGCGCGAGCGGCGAAACCCACGACACGTTCCGGGACGTGATGGTTCCGTTCGCGGAAACCGCGAGCGGACTCGTTTTAGGTACGTGTTGGGGCTTTCCCAAATCCCGGACGACGACTGTTTTACCTCTAACGCGCCTGTGACTGTTCGGACCGATTACGGTGACTGTTCAGACCGATTACCCTGACTGTTGTCCATACATCGTCCAATACACGTCCAATACACATTCCGATTATCCCTCCCTGTTGTCCATACATCTTCCAATACACGCCCGACAAATGGACTGACACTTTGTTTTACCCATCACAGACGCCAAGACGTTGTCTCAAACCGCAAACGACGCGATGAAAACAACCACGGAGTTTTTCGGCGAACCGTTCAAGGCGGACAACGGCGGGCGGATTTTCAAGCTCGTCGCGGATTTCTTGGTAACCTTCGACAAAGTCCAGGACGACGCGAAGCGCGAAGTCGCGGCGGAGACGAACCGCGTGAAACGCGAAGCCGCCGCCGTGAAACGCAAAGAGGACGACTTGAAAAGAAAAGAACAAGAAGGCGACTTGTTCGAAGAAGACGCGTCGCCTGGCAAGAGCCGGCGATTGCGCAAGCGTCCATTGAAAGCCCCGACGAGGGCGCTCGACATCATGGACGCCATGCACGACGAGCTCAAGGCGAAGGCGCCGCGAATGGACGCGGAGGAGTCGCCGCACTCGAAACTGGAACGCATGCGCCGCCTGGGGTTCAAAAGCACGTCGCAGCTGCTGGAGCACGACATCAAAGCAGGTCTCTCCAAGGCCCCACAGAAGAGCCCGCCGCGGAAGAAACAGAGTTTCGACGTGTCACCCAGCGTCAAAGTGGCGCCGCTCGCTCGATCGCCGCGAGTTTCATCGGGGGAATCGTCGTCGAAAAATATCGCGGTGGATACCGGAAGTGACGCGGGTTTAGGCGCGATTCCGGCTGCCGATACCCTGGCCTCCTCCACGAACCCGTTCGACAGTGACAAAAAACCAAGCATCCCGTTTGAACTCCGCCTAAGCGCGATTCAGCTCGGGGGGTCGCGACTCAACGTGCGGGTGAAACCAGAGGCGAGTGAGTCTTTTCAGGACCACGTCGCTCCTGGGAAGACGGAGACCGGGTCTCCTTCGCGGGTCGCGTCGCCGGATACGAAACAATCGCCCTCCGTGTCGCCGTTCGCGGATGACGAAGGCTTCTTCAAGGACTTGGTGGAATCGGGATTCGCAGTAAACTTGACAAAGGTGGAGACGGAACGGGCGCTGTCGCCGGGCGTTCCCTCGCCGCCGCCGCCGCCGGGGCTCATCGGCATGGGAGCGGGCGCGCCTCCGGCACGAAACGTTGGAGGTCCTCCTCCGCCGCCTCCGCCGCCGCCGCCCGGGCTTATTGGCATTGGAGCGGGCGCGCCTCCTGCACGAAAAACGGGAGGTCCTCCTCCGCCTCCGCCTCCTCCAGGACTCATAGGTATGGGCGCGGGCGCGCCTCCTTCAAAACGAGTAGGAGGCCCTCCGCCGCCGCCGCCTCCTCCACCTCCTGGTTTGATCGGCATGGGCGCGGGTGCGCCTCCTGCTAAAATAACTGGAGGTCCGCCGCCGCCGCCGCCCGGTCTGATCGGGATGGGCGCGGCGGCGCCACCTCCTAAAAGAGCTGGAGGTCCTCCTCCGCCGCCTCCGCCACCACCTCCTGGGCTGATTGGCATGGGCGCGGGCGCGCCTCCTGCACGAAAAACGGGAGGTCGTCCTCCTCATCCGCCTCCACCTCCTCCAGGACTCATAGGTATGGGCGCGGGCGCGCCTCCTTCAAAACGAGTTGGAGGCCCTCCGCCGCCGCCGCCTCCTCCACCTCCTGGTTTGATCGGCATGGGCGCGGGTGCGCCTCCTGCTAAAATAACTGGAGGTCCGCCGCCGCCGCCGCCGCCCGGTCTGATCGGGATGGGCGCGGCGGCGCCACCTCCTAAAAGAGCTGGAGGTCCTCCTCCGCCGCCTCCGTCACCACCTCCTGGGCTGATTGGCATGGGCGCGGGCCCACCCCCCCCTCCCAAACCAAAGCCGGTGAGGAAGAAATCGCCGCAACAGCTCGCGGCGGAGGCGATCGCGGGCGAGTTGAAGTTGAGAAACGGCGCTTGATGATTGACACGAAGAGTAGGGGAACGGGGTGACGAAATCGTATCACGACGAAACATCGACGGTACGAATGTAGTAGAGTTAGCCGAGAAGACGAAGGTATTAGAGTTAGACGAGAGTACGACACGACGAAGACAAGAGGGTAACCAGAAGACGAAGGTAATACCCAACTTAGTTTTAGTATTATTTCCGCCTCGAGTCTTTGATTCGATTGCTGTATATCCCGTATGACCAACTACCCCGTGTATGACCAACCCGTCACACCACACCTCAAATGAACGGCAAGATCAAGTACTCCGAGTAAAACAGGTACCAGATGTTTTGGTAATACCGCTGCACGGCGTTTTTCGTGAACCCTTCCGTTTCCAGGGCTTTTGTTTTCGCGATGAGGAACGCGGCGAAAAGACCTGTGAGTGGGAAAAAAGAGTGTCAGTCTTGAGTCTTAGTATGGGTGTACTGTATTGGGCGATTTATACAGTATGTAGCAGTTGCCAGTACTGGTAAAGTTACCAGTAGTGCCTTAGTAAATAGTCACGGGCTGTAAATAGTCTTGGGATTTGGGAAAGGCCAAACACGTACAGTGCGCGCCGATCATCAGCGGCCTGTTGAACCACCCTTTTACCAAAATCGCCAGGGTCACCGCGGCGACGTAGTTCACCAACAACAGCCCCGACCCGAGGTAACTCACTCCTTTCACTCCCAGCTTCGTGGCGAAGGTGTCGATGTTGAACTTCTTGTCGCCTTCGATGTCCGCTAAGTCTTTGGTGATTGAAATCACCACGGCGAAGAGGGTGACGAAGCTTGTGATGAACAGAATGGGCGGGCTCCACTGGAACGGCAACCCCAGCGCCGCGGTCGTGGCGTGGTGCACGCCAAAGTTCAGGAGGAACCCTCGTACGGTGGCGATGATCGCGAACGCGGCGAACGCGTTTTGCTTGAGCCGGAACGGCGGGACGCTGAGTGTAAAAAAGAAAAGTGTCAGTCGGTCGTGATGTGATTGAGTAAACAAACAGAGTAATCGGGCCAATCAGGGAGGCGGAACGTGGTCAATGGAAAATACGCACCTGTACACCGTGCCTAAAAACAAACCGAACAAATACAGCTTGGTAATTAGGGTGCCGAAGTTCAGGGTGACAATCGTGGCGCCTAGCGACACGAACACCGCGCACGCGGTCCACGCCAACGGGACGCTCAACTCGCCCGCCGCGATGGGTAAAAACGGCTTGTTCACCTTGTCGATGTCGACGTCGTAGATCTGGTTGATGCCGACGATGTACCCGTTGCCGCAGAGCAGGGCGACGAGACCTAGGAGCGCTTTCGGAAACAGCGCAATGGAAAACAGCTCGGGGTTGTTCAACAGGCACTTCGTGACAATAGCGGTGGTCCCCAAAATGGTTCCACGAATCGTGTGCGGACGCACGAATTTCCACACCGCGCCCGCGATGGAGTTCGCGGGCGCCGAAGCATCCACGGACTGGACATCCTCTTCATCTTCGTTGAACGCGGAGCCGCTCGCGCCTGCTGCTGTTGAGAACGGGATTACGGTGACTCGTCGGTTCGTGGTTTGAGCAGTATCACCACGGAGCAGCACACCTCGCGTGCGCAAAGACACACCGGTGTGTCCAGTGGCACAAACACTTCCTCCACCGCTTCGCTTTGGCAACGGCGCCACCGCGGTCGCGCCGACGACCCGGGCACTCGGGTTGTACACGCGGCGCCTTGACGCCCGCGACACGTGGCTCGCAGCGCGGGACGCGGGGGTCACCCCAGCCAAAGTGGTCGCGAACGAACCCACCATGGTCGTCGCGCACGACGAGTGTGTTTCGGGAGTGCCTCGAAATGGTTTATCGTTGTGTGAGAGTGTGACGTGGCAACACTGGCTGGCATTCCATTTGGTCTGGGACACTGGAGACACTTGTCTCGACGACGGCGAATTCGATGGGTAATTTAGGCATGAGCTTGAAGGAGACACGCCACGGGATGTACCCCTTCGCACACATGTAGCGTGTGTGCGAGGAAATCTCGGGATCTGCGGATATCGTGGTGGACGTGCCTCCAACAGCATTGGACGCGACGCACGTCGCTGGTTACCCATCGGCACCATGCACGTCACGTCGATGCTCCGCGCACCTTTGCAGACGTGTCCCTCCACGTCCACCGTCTCGGTGTCGTCCACGTCAACGAGCCGCGCGCGTCACGTCGTCACCGCGTTCCCGCACACGACGGGACGACCGACGACGACGCGATTGTGGCGAAACCAACACACCACGCGCGTTTCCGTCACGACGAGGGCTTCCCAGAGCGACAAAACCGGCGGCGACGGCGAGAGCTTGATGAGCAAAGCGAACGCGTTGTTCGAGAATGTGGGTTTAAGTTTAGGGCCGATTGGGATGACCCTAGGCGCTGGTGAAGGCAAGGCTTCGAAACCCAAAAAGAACGATGATGCCGAAGATTCTTTGATTACCAAAGCCGGGCGCCTCGCGGGCTCCGCCGGGGTTTCGCTCGGGCCGATTGGCATGACCCTAGGTGGGGGTGATGACAAGGGCAGTAGTGAAACGGGCAGTACGGGTAGAGACACGGGTGCTACGGGTACTACAGGTGATGAACAAGGAAACAAATCCATCGCCAGTCTCACGACCTCGGAGTGGAAAAAAAAGAACCTCAACCCCGATGGTACGGTGGACCTGTTCTTGAAAGACGACTTCAACGCCGCGTCGCGTCTAGCGGGCGGCCAGGAGTTCGCTCAATTAGACGGAAAAATGACCAACATCGAGAACCTAGCCTGGAGCGGCTTGCCCTCTGATCAAGTAGCCGGAACGAGGCACAAGGTGAAGGTCACCGACCACGTCACCGGCGAGGTTTTGGAGGTCACCGTCCCAGAAAACAGGTACGTGTTGTTCGAAGCCGAACAGGACGGGTGGGAACTCCCGAACGCGTGCCGCATGGGGTGTTGTACGAAGTGCGCGGTGAGGGTAACGAAAGGCGTTTTGTCTCAACCCGAAGCCCTGGGGCTTAGTAAGAAATACCGGGACGAAGGGTACGCGTTGTTGTGCGTCAGCACTGCGCTTTCGGACGTGGAGTGCGTCACGCAGGACGAGGAAGAGGTGTACCAGATGCAGTTCGGGGAGCTTTTTCAACAGCTCGCGACGGATAAGAACTCCAGGTCCATTGTGAGGGATGACTTCGCCTTGGAAATCGCGGACATGGATGAATAGAGGGCGGGGAGGCGAGGGGGAGAGACGCTCCCCACGTGAAATACACAGCAAAAGACATTTCGTTTTTAACAAAACACCCCTTGTTCCTCTGCAGCAAGGATTCAAACGCGCGTGCTTGAATCTAGGCACACTGCCGCTAGCACACCCCCCGACGCGCGTTTCCTGTCCTTCCCACGATGACGGACGGCGAAACTTCCGGGCGGCGCCCCCGAAGAGCCGCGGCTAAGAACACGGCGATTGGCGGCAACCACGGCCAGCCGAGTGCGATGCACTACGTCGGGTACGTCGAGGAGGACGAGACCCCGGAGCAGATCATGGCCAAGTTCGCGCAGCTGGAGAAGATCCAGGGTGAGATGGCGGAGGCGAAGGCTGCCGCGAAGGCTGCTGCAGAGGAGGAGGATGGCGAGGCGGGGGATGAGGGCGACGGTATAGATGTGGGGGTGGGCATCGGACGGAACCCAAACGACCACGACAACGAAGACTTCGACCAAGCCCTTCTGGAGAAGGTGTTCGCGCGGACTTCCAAGTTTTCCCTAAAGAGAGCGCTTGCCGATGATTTGTACGGCGACGACGAAGACGCGTTTTTAAACGACTCCGATGACGACGTCGATGAACAAATCGACATAGAGAACATCTTCGGGGGGTGGGGAAAGAAAAAAAGGAAAGTCAAGAGTGGCGGCGGGAAAGGCGCGCCGAGGGAACCCAAAGCTCCCCGGGTGCCGAAGCCGCAAAAGTCGCACATGATCACGGCGTACAACTCGGATAACCAGATGCTGATGCGCAAGAAAAAGGTGGTGGACCCCCGGGCGCCTAACGTGCTGAAGCTGCCCAACTGGCCCATTCCCGTATCCTGGGGAAGAGTCGTGAAGCCGTTCACGCCCGAGGAAACCTTGGTCGCGGAAAAGATGGCGTTGCCCGATTGCGCGCAACACACGCTTCCGATTTTGAACAGCGACTTGACGCAGCTAGGCACCGACTTCCTCGCCGTGCACTGCAACCCGCCGTGGGCGGTGCCATTGAGCCCCGACTCGGGAAAGGTCACCGTGGAGCAAATCGCGACGATTCCCTTCCAGAAACTAGCCCCCTACGGGTTCGTGTTCATGTGGATCGAAAAAGAAAACCTCAGCGCGGTGTGCGACGTGATGTCCGCGAAGCAGTTCGTGTACGTGGAGAACTTAACGTGGGTGCAGCAAAGGCCGAACAACACCATCGCCAATTCAAATGCGGAACACCTGTGCCGGTCGCATCGCACGATGCTGATGTTCCGCCGGTGTGTGAAGCAGTTCCCGTTGGCGAAGGAGGTGGAGCTGAGACACCAACGGAACGCGGACTGCACGCTCGACGTGACGACGACCACGGCGAGCGGGCGACGCGCCATTCCATCGCACGTGTACAAAGCCATGGAAACGCTTCTCCCAGAATTCTACACAGCGGGGCAACCGGGGAAGCTCCTGGAGTTGTGGTCCGAACCAGGCCCTGTGGGACGGCGGTCGGGGTGGACCGTGGTGGCGGACGGCGTCGCGCCGCCAACTCCGGCGGGGAAAGGGAAGAAGTGAGTAAGGGATTCGGTGTACTACGTAGGTAAGGGATTCTATGCACTACGTAGGTAAAATGATTCTATATACTACCTAGGTAAGGGATTCTATATACTACGCGAAGAAACAGCGAGGGCATCGTCTCAAACTTCAATTCAAATCAAAAAACAAAAATGATTCACCTCGCCGACCTCGCGCGTTTCGGGACGTTCGCCAGCTGGTCGCTCAGCCTTCGGGCCGCGGCGGCTTTCCTGATGCCGTGCGAGCCTCGTAGGCCGCCTGGCGGGGGCGGGGGCGACTCCGTCCGAATCTTGGGGGTCCGCCCGCTTTTCCGCGTCGGGGTGGATTCTCGTTTCGGTTTTTTCGGCCCGACTGCTTTGTTTTTGTTCACCGCGCGCGGCGCTTTCAGAAACCCGACTTTTTCGACGCCGCCGCTAAGCGATATTTGTTGCGTGTCACCATCTTCGTACTCGAGTAAGTGTTTCCCTTCGTCACTGTGAAAGCTTCTCACGGTACCGTAGAACCAGACGTGTTCGTCTGGCCACCACACGCGGACGCGCCACCCTACCACGCCGGCGCCGCCTTTCAACTGCAACGCCTCGGAAACGATTGGCTGGTTCGTCTTGGAAAGCGCCAATCCCTCGTCGTCCCGGCGTTTCATCGCGACTCGCTCGCGCTTCAGTTTCTCCTGCCGCTTTCTCTTGCCGCTTTCAAGCAGCACGTAAGCCGCTCCCGCTTCTGTTTGACGCACTGTTCTTTTTCCATCCCGAAAAGTCCGCCGCTTGGAAAGCAAAAACGACTCCACGTCCCGCGCCGCGGCGGTGCCTACTTTCTTTGCCTTTCCGTTTTTCGCTTCGCCCCGCGCGCCCCCCGTCAGCTGACACATCGACGAATCAGCACTCGCCATTTGCTGTCTCTCCACTAACGACCCCGTACCGCCTTTCATTTCCCGCGCCCACATCGGCAGCTTCGGGTTGTACCACATGTTCCCGCACTGCGCTATTACCTCCAGGGAGTGATCGCGCACGGGCGGGTCCGCGTTTCGCGTTTCCCTTTACGATAAATAAAAGAAAGTGTCAGTCTTGTATGGGAACACAGGGAGGCGGAATTTGGAAGAGTGATCACTCTTCCAGACTTGTCAAAGACTCTTCAAAGCCACCAGCTGTACAAAGTGTACTTCTGACAACACAACACGTACCTAATAACCGCTTTCATCCTGTGCTTAACGTCCGTCCCGATGAAGTGGTGCTCGCTGGCGTACATGTGCGAAACCGCGGTGTCTTTTAAGTCCTCCGTGAACTGCTTCCACGCGCCGAGAGTGGTGCGGAAGTTCTCACCCACGTTTAGGCACCAGATGCGCTTCAGGGACAACACCTCCGCCAGCTTCACCAAGTGCTCGTCGAAAAACCCGGATTCGAAGTTTTGAATGTACAGCGCCTCAACAGTGGTGTTCTCGGTGAGCGCCTCAAGGACTTCGTGCAACACCTTGGGGCCTGAATTAGCGCTGATGAACCGTTTCAAACGCAAAACCTTCCCACCCGCGTCGCACTCCAGGGTGTTGTTCCGTAACCTCGCGATGAAATCAACGAACGCCGGCGACTCCAACGTCCGCGACTCGGTGCACCGCTTCGGGCGGTTCCCCGCGAGCTTCGCCTGAGCGTCGTCGGTGTCCATGGTGGCTTTCGTAGCGGACAGCGGCATGCCGGGCAGGGCGGGCACGGGAGGCCGGGGTCACTCCGTGTTGCCGGGAGCCACGACGCGCCGCGCGATCTGCCGTTGGTCTGTCCCAGAAAATTTGAAAGTGGAAAAAAAAAAGTTCGAATCAAGCAAAAACGCCGCGTCGTCC
>Ga0222645_101277_pt1 | contig 11219 bp, 15 predicted proteins | sample AntAcemetagen292_FD_179881 | JGI IMG/M metagenome (GOLD analysis project Ga0222645, IMG submission 179881) | Saline water microbial communities from Ace Lake, Antarctica - #292 | ecosystem: Environmental > Aquatic > Non-marine Saline and Alkaline > Saline | place: Antarctica: Ace Lake | collected...
CCCGATGAGGCCTATGCCAACAAAATAGAACCAATGAGATTAGCAGCCTGACATGAAACCCTGATCCATCTTAACAAGGCTGTTTACTGGTCGGAAAAGCAGGACCACCTTACACAACCATACCATATCCGAACAACGTCAAACCAACGACGCGCAGATAGGTTGCAGCATATGCTTGGTCGCTTTCACTAGACGCAAGAAGCCCCGCAATCGGCGACGCCAATAACAACAATAGCACCCCCACAAGCACACCATACGCAAGGCTAAATCCAAAGGCCCACTGCGTTGCGTTTTGCGCGCGGTCCTTTTTCTGCGCACCCCAGTTTTGACCGACAACAGGCCCGATACCTGCCGACAATGCCATAAGCGGAACCAGCAAAATAGATTGGACACGGCCCGCCGCGCCAAACCCTGCCACGGCATCATCACCAACCGTTGCAACCGCTGCCGTCACCAAGGCCATGCCCGCGGGATTGATCGCATTGGACAGCGACGCAGGAAGCCCGACATTGAGTATTTTGCGCATATTTACGACAAGCCCGTCCAAAATATTGCCAACAACCCCCAATAATCCACGCCGCCACGCGATCCAAAACGCGATACACATCGCGACGATCCGTCCGATCAACGTCGATAACGCCGCCCCTGCGGTTCCCATTTCGGGTATCGGGCCTAGACCAAAGATAAACACGGGATTAAGTGCAATTCCAAAGAACGCAGCAACGATCATAATCGCAGCCGATGTCGCACCGTCGCCATGGGCGCGAAATACCGAATTGATGATCATCATCGTCACAAGAAACGGAAATGAAAGCGCCCAAAGCGGCATGTATTGCGCCACCTCGCGTGCGACATCATCGGTTGCCCCAAGTGCGCCGAACAAAAGCGGGAACGACATCCAGATGATCCCGCCAAGCAACAGTGACAGACCAATCCCAAGCCCGATCGCATGCACGCCAAGCCGTTGAGTGTCGTCTTTGTCCGCACCACCCCCGATGCCTTGTGACAGCGCGGAATTTGCGCCCGCGCTCAGACCGATAGACAGCGATGTCAACGCTGTAATCACCGGATAAATGAACCCGACAGCTGCCAAAGCGGCTCCGCTGATCTGTCCTAGAAAATATGCGTCGGCAAGACCAACGGCGATGACCGAAAATATGCCAAGGCTCATTGGAGCCGACATGACTGTTAACGCTTTCCAGATAGGGCCGGTCGTCAGATCGCGTGTTTTCTCAGTGGCCAAAATATCGTTCCTTAAATGGTATGGGGGTGCACGCCTACCGCGTAACGAGAAAGCCTAAAAGCCGCTTTTCAGCAGCAAACAAACCGCTTGTATTGACGGCATCGACCGCGACAGGATCAGCCCCCGCAAGCTTAATCACGTCCGGGTGAATATAGCTGTTGCGCGCGACCGTTGGTGTGTTGTGCAGGCGCGCAGCTGCGGCACTTGCGATTTCTTTTATAGTGGCGCCACCGGCCTCGGCACATTCGAACGCTGCGACCGTGCCGGCCCATGTGCGGAATGTTTTCGCGGTGATCAGGTCATTGCCGGCTGCGTCGGAAATATAGGCGTTCAACTGATGGGACGACACCGTATGCACCGCGCCCGCGTCGTCTAGCCAAGTCAGTAAAGTCGCACCCGGTATGTCGTTTACCTTATCGAGAAGCTTTTGTAGTTTTCCGTCAGTAATGACTTTGCGCACCTTTTTGCCGCCCTTGGCCGTAAAGCGTAGCTCAATGTTGTCGTCGGATAAAAACAGATGACGACGGCGCAAAGTCAACGCGCCATAGCTGCCGTTTTTGCGCGAATAATCGGGGTTTCCAATACGCAACGATGCGCGATCAATAATCATCACCGCTGCCGCAAGGGCAAATGCGGCGTCACCGGGATCTGTGGCAAGGTCACGATCCACGCGGCGGCGAATTGTAGGCAATATACCCCCGAAGTCCGCCAATTGATCGTATTTTGTGCTGGCTTGCGCAGCCGACCACTCCGGATGGTAACGGTACTGCTTTCGACGGCGTGCATCACGCCCTGTTGCCTGCAAATGACCGTCCTTATGCGTACAAATCCACACATCCTCATAGGCTGGGGGTACGGCAAGTGCTTCAATACGTGCGCGTTCAACACCTTGGGCGATTGTCGTGCCATCCGGCCCGATATACGAAAACCCACGCCCACGCCGTTTGCGCGAGATACCCGGATCGGTGTCGGACACATAGATCAACCCGTGCGTCACGCCTTACTGACTTCGGACGCGAGTTTTAGCACGGTATCGCCGTCGTCTTGTTGAATGTAGATCGCAGGATCGTCTTTGGTCCCGTTGCGTGTGACCTCGGATCCCTTGATGGTCCGTACCGTCTTTTCGTGAAAAACTGACTGAACTTCACCTGTGGCAGTGCCACTGCCCCATGCCCACGTCACGGTGTCGCCTTCGCTTAATTTAGCCATGTCGCATGGTCCTGTACTGATTATAAAACAACGTGCTCCCGCGCAAATTGCAGCGCGGGGGGTGAATTTAGGGCGGCTTATGTATCCGCGACCGGCGTGGCATTTTCGTCAATTGCATGGTCAGGATCGATGGTATCGCTAGACCTGCCTTTCAGATCATGGTGCTGCACGGACCCCTTCAGGCAGATGATAATTCCCTCGCGAAGATCGATATTTGCCTTTTCGCTTTGGTTATTGCCTATGTCGGGATACATAGCCTTGTATTGTTTAGGCGTTTGCACCGATGAACCATGCGTCTTTGTCCAAGGCGCGGCTGACTTCGGTCAGAATATCTGCGGTGTCTTCGTCACCGGCTTCTGCGGCGGCAACCATGCCTTTTCGGACTTCGCCGCCTACAAACATGAACCGTTTTTTTAACGCATCGATGTGCGCAGAAACATCAGATTCTTCGACAGGGTAAGCATCGACATCAGCCTGTGCAGCCACGACTTCCAGTGTGCCTTTGGCGAAACCGCCCAGAATAACGGCGCGTTCGGCCATAAGGTCGGCGCCTTCCCGCAAACGGTCAGCGACTTGATCCAGCAATTCGTGCACACCAATAAAACCACGCCCCTTAAGGTTCCAATGCGCTTGCTTCACGGCCAACGTCAGTGCGATCGCGTTGGAAAGATTAGCGTTCAGCAGATCAACCATTGCGGTTCTGACGCCTTGGTCAAGTTCTTCAACGAAATGTTCAGGCATATTTTGTCTCCTAAAATTAATAAGCAGTTCGGACGAGCGCTTCGCCTGAAGCGCAACCCGGACTTGGAATGAGTGAACGCGCCAATCCTCCAAGCGTTCCTTGTTCTATAAAAATTGTTCTTGTGATGCGGCATTGGCAAACCGCACAAGGGCAACACCCAAGTCAAAAACACCCTTATTTTCGTGCCGCGCCATTGGCTCTGATCCGATTGGTGTCATCATATTGACCGCACCACCGTGTATCCATTTGTTCACAAGTCGTGTGACTGGCGTTGAACGTCAGAAAATATTGGCACCGACATCATGATGATGGCTTGAGTAAACCGCCCATTTCCACGCGCGCCACACGACCTGCCACGATCAATGAGAGCACCCAGCCACTTGTCACAGAAACCGCAATCCCCAGCCACACACCCCAGACGCTAAAGTCCAGCACGCCGATGAACACCCAGATGAAAAATGCCACGCCAAATCCTTGGCGGTAAATGCTGATCCACAGGGTCCAGATCGGTTTTTTAATCGCTTGGAGAAATGAATTTATCGAAAACAGCATCATGTAAACCGGAAACAAAAACGCATCGACCCGGAGGTAACTGGACCCGACGCGAATAACTTCGGGGTCATCTGAAAACAGCGACATGGCGAACGCCCCGCCAAAGAACAAAACCGGCGTCGCAAAAGCCGTCATGACAAACCCTGTGGTCCAGCAAAACCGCAACGCAGCCCGCACGCGGTCATAGTGTTGCGCCCCAAAATTTTGCCCCGCAATTGGCAACAAAGCCCCTGTCATACCCAAAACGGGCAGCAATAAAATCTGTTCGATCCGCAAGGCAACGCCGTAGGCCGCGACCGCATGCCCACCGAATTCCTTAAGCGCAAACTGGACAACAAAGCCTGAAACAAACATCACCATCATCGCCGCACTTGCAGGAACAAGTTGCGTGATAATCTGCTTAAATGTCTCAAAATCCGGTCGAAACAAAGACAAAGCCACCGATTGCATGGCATTTAGCCTGAAAATGCGAGACAATAAAAATAGCATCACACCTGTCTGGCTAATAATCGTTGCCACGGCGATACCGTTAAACCCCATGCCATCCCAGACACCCGGCACACCAAACGCAAGCAGCGGACTAAGTCCGAAATTGACAAAAAACGCCACCATCAGTGCCCGCTGCATACTGCGGCTGTCACCGTGCGCTTGCAAAATACCGTTGCAACCGTAGGCCATGAAAAATCCGGGAAGCGCAAATATCAGCCAGCTAAAATATCCCAAACCGGCATCGCGGTAACCGCTCGGTTCTGACACAAGCGTGATCAACATTGGGCCCAAGAACCATCCGATCCCCATGGTTACCACCGTGGAAATCACGCCAAACGAAAGCCCCTGTGCAATATAGCGTTGGGTTTGCTGCGCATTCTTGCTGCCTTTGGCATTACTTACCAATGCGCTAAGCGCAGAACTTAACCCGAAGGCGATCGCCATCAGAATGAAAAACGCCTGAAATCCGATCGCCAGACCGGCCTGTGCATCGGTCGAAATACGCCCCGCCCAATACACATCGACAACATTGTATAATGTCGCAAACAACATTCCGAATGCGGCGGGCACAGCAATTGCGCGAAAATGGCTGGCCATGGTGCCAGAAGTAAGATCGTCTTTTTCCATCAGCTTTGGCTCGCATTCATTCGACGTTCCAACCAGCGCACGCCAGCGGACACAATTAGGATAAGCACCAGATATTCCAGCACAAGAATCGTATAAATTTCTAATGGGCGGTATTCGGACACGACCAGTTCGTTGGCCTTGCGGGTCAATTCCTGCATCCCGATCACAGACACCAGTGACGACATTTTCAGCATATACACAAGCTGATTGCCCAGCGCAGGCAGGATGCGCCGAATTGCCTGAGGTAAAATCACATACCGCATCGTGTCACGGTAATTCAACGAAATGGATTGCGCGGCCTCGTATTGGCCGCGCGAAATAGATTGAATTCCTGCGCGAAAAATTTCGGCTTGGAACGCGCTATCGCTTAACGCCAAGGCAAGCACACCGGCCCAGAAAACATTCAATGTAATTCCCGACAGCGCAGGCAATCCATAATATACCCATAAGATCAGCACCAGTATCGGCACCGCCCGCACGATCTCTACGTAGGTTCGGTTGAACGCCCGCCAGCCACGTTTTTCCGACAAACCCGGCAGCGCCACAAGCAAGCCCACCACCACCGAAATCAAGATAGCCGTGAGCGACATCAAAATCGTGTTATAGGCCCCGGTGGCCATGAATTTAAGGTTATTCATTCCGTTGGTTGTTGTTGGATCAACAACGTACCAACCCCAATTTCCCGAACAACCAGATAGCAGCAATAGCACAGTGCCAAGCGTTAAAAGACGTTTCATATGCTTGATCCCTAGTGGTTCAGAATTTGTTTGATAAATGCACCGAACCGTTCGGATTTGGGCGCAATGAACACATCTTGGGGCGCGCCGATTTCAACGATCTCGCCTTTGTCCATGAACACCATCCGGTCTGCCACGCGGCGGGCAAATCCCATTTCATGGGTCACAACAATCATGGTCATGCCGGATTTTGCCAGTTCGGTCATCACGTCTAATACTTCAGCAATCATTTCGGGATCTAATGCGGATGTCGGTTCGTCAAATAGCAATATGCGTGGTTCCATGCACAACGACCGCGCAATCGCGACGCGCTGCTGTTGTCCCCCGGAAAGCTGACCGGGGTGTTTATCTGCCTGATCAGGAATTTGCACCCTTTCCAGGTGTTTCATGGCGCGTGCTTTGGCGTCTGCGTCCGACAGACCCAGCACGCGGCGTGGTCCAAGACACAAATTTTCAAGCACGGTCAAATGCGGAAACAAATTGAACTGCTGAAATACCATCCCGACCGCACCACGGATTTTGTCCAATTCCGCAGGCGCATCGGTCAGCGTGGTGCCATCAACAATAATTTCGCCTTCTTCATGCGATTCAAGCCGGTTGATGCAGCGGATCAATGTCGATTTGCCCGACCCGGATGGCCCGCAAATAACAACACGTTCGCCCAGCGCCACATCCAGCGACACGTTTTTCAACGCCTGAAAGTCGCCAAAATACTTTGATACGTTGCGCATGGAGATAAGTGACATACTGCTGTTTCGCTTTTTATTGTTCGCACAAGGGTTGTTACATAAGCCCAATTCAAGCTTTCTCAAGCAGGTTGTATTCCCAAACAGGTCTGGCATCCTATGTTTAACAATAACCTTGAAAGGGAAATCTATGAATTTTTTGAAAGTTGCGGCTGCCGCAGTTATTCTTGCGACAGGCGCCGCACAGGCCACAGCACAGTCTGCGTTGGCTGAAATCTTGTCAGAGGGCGTGTTAAAAGTTGGCACAACCGGCGACTGGAATCCGATGACAATGCGGAACATCGCCACGAATGCCTACGAAGGTTATGACATTGATGTGATGACAACTCTCGCAGCAGATCTGGGTGTTGAAGTCGAATTTGTACCAACAGACTGGAAAACGCTGGTTGCAGGTGTGACGTCGGGCCAATACCACATCACCGGATCCGCATCTGTATCGCCCGCCCGCGCAAAAGCAGCCGGGTATTCCGACAGTTATTTCGCGCTTGTAACGGTGCCATTGACGCTGAAAGAAAACGCTGGCCGCTTCACCGACTGGGACGCATTGAATGTCGCAGGCGTGTCCGTGGCGGCAACGCTTGGCACCACCCAGGAAACACAAGTCAAACAATACTTCCCCAACGCAACACACCGCATCGTCGAAGCACCGGCACGTGATTTTCAAGAGGTCCTGTCAGGCCGCGCAGATGCCAGCATCACGTCAAACATTGAAGCCGCCACACTGGTTGCCCAATACGAAAACCTGATGATCATCCCAGTTGAAGATGGCCGTTCGCCAACACCTGTCGCAATGCTGTTACCGCAGGCCGATCAGGTCTGGATCAACTATGTAAACACATGGATTGGTCTGAAAAAAGAGCAAGGCTTCTTTGACGAACTTGGTGTCAAATGGGGTTTGAACGCCGAATAAACCAAAGAAAGGCCAGCCATGCGGTTGGCCTTTTTCCATTTCTGCCAAAGGTATTCCATGCTGACAATTTATTCGGTCCCTGTTGCGGTCTATTGCGCCAAATTGCGCATCATGCTGCGCCATAAATCCATCGCATTCGAACAGTTGCCCCCGCCGGGCGGGTACGGGTCTGATGCCTACCGCGCGATCGTACCGTCGGGCAATTTGCCCGCGATGATCCATGACGGATTTATGTTGTCGGATTCAGAAGCGATTGCAGAATATCTGGAAGAAGCATTCCCGGACACGCCCATGTTGCCGGACACTGTCAAATTACGTGCCAATGCCCGCGAATTCAGCCGGTCACATGACACCCGTCTGGAACCGGCCGTGCGGGCGATTTACCCACAAGTCAACTATGCCACGCGCAATGCCGAGACGGTCAAGACAGGTGGCGCATTGATATCCAAGCAGTTGTCGTCACTGGCATTATTGTTATCGGCAAGCCCGCTTGACCCGACAAAGCTGTGGTTATCAGACTGCGGGTTCGCAGTTACATTCGCGTGGATCAAAGCGTTTGAAGCCGCGCTCGACTTGCCCGTCATCTGGCCACAAAGCGTCTTGGATTATGATAAGCGCCTGCAAAATTTTGGCGTTGTCGCAGACGAACTGGCCGACTACGGCCCCGCGATGCACGCCTATCTGGAAAAGGCCCGCCCCCCGTCCGACAAGTGATATCACTGGACTTGCCTGCCTGACCCGCCTAGCACCATAGGACTGTTTTCAGTGATAGGCGTTCGGACGTAATGACAGATATCTTTCAGGGGCTGCAAACTGCGTTCTGGCTTGTGCTGTCACTGGATGCAGAACTGCTGGATATTACGGTACGGTCGCTGCGCGTGACGCTTACTGCGCTGGGGTTTGCCTGTGCGATCGGGGTGCCGTTCGGCACGTTTCTTGCGGTTCACAGGTTCCGCAGACGGCGGTTTGTCATCGCGGTGGTAAATGCGCTGATGGGGCTGCCACCGGTTGTTGTGGGTTTGATTGTTTACATTTTGTTGTCACGGTCCGGCCCGTTGGGTGTGCTGGGGTTACTGTTCACGCCCACAGCCATGATCATTGCGCAGGTCATTATTATCACCCCCCTGATCGCGTCCATCACACATCAAGCCATGCGTGAACTTTGGGCCGAATATCACGATTTGCTGATTTCGCTGAACACGTCCAAATGGCAGCGGGTCAAAACCCTGATGTGGGACGGCAGACGCAATCTGCTAACCGCCGCGCTTGCAGGATTTGGCCGCGCGATTGGCGAAGTTGGCGCGATTATGATCGTTGGCGGAAACATCGACAATGTGACCCGCGTGCTAACCACAGCGATTGCGTTGGAAACCGGCAAAGGTGACTTTGCGCTGGCCCTTGGACTTGGGTTTGTGTTGATCGGGCTGGCACTGATCGTGAATTTCGCAATCCACTGGCTTTCGCAAACAGAAAAAGAGGGTCGTTGGTGACCAGTTTGTTCCCCCTGAACCTGACCGATGTGCAGGTGCGCCGCAAAGGTAAAACCGTGCTTGGCCCTGTGACCATCACGCTAGGCGCTTTCGGGCTGACGATTATTGTTGGTCCAAACGGATCTGGCAAAACCACGCTGTTGCGCGCCATGCACGGTGTTGAAAGGATAAGCGCAGGACAGGTGCAATGGGCAGTGCCGTCACAAATTGCACGCGAACGGCAGGCTTATGTGTTTCAATCACCCATAATGTTGCGCAGGTCGGTAACAGAAAACCTGTATTATCCGCTTGGCTTGTCGGGCATGTCGCGTGCAGATGCGGCCCCGCTTATTGCGAATTGGATAACGCAGATCGGGCTAAATGGCGCGGACCAGACCCAAGCAACCCGTTTGTCGGGTGGTGAACGGCAAAAACTGGCGATTGCGCGCGCGCTGATCCGCAAACCAGATGTGCTGTTTCTGGATGAACCCTGCGCCAACCTTGACGGGCGTGGTACCCGCGAGATTGAAACGCTTTTACTGATGGCGCGCGATGCAGGCACACGTATCGTAATGGCCACCCATGACCTTGGACAAGCGAAGCGCCTTGCAACCGATGCGATGTTCATCTTGAATGGCCAAATACACGAAACGGCACCGACCCCAACATTTTTCAACGCACCCCGCACAGCACAGCTTGCAGGGTTCCTAAGTGGAGATATCGTATGATCAGACCAATTTTTGCAGCTATCTCATGCCTGTTTATAACCACTGTCGCGACCGCAGATGATTTGAAACTGGCCGTTACCACATCATTTGAAAACGCTGGGTTGTCAGATGTCTTACTGCCACAAATCAAGGCCGATCTGGACATTGATGTACAGTTGATTGTTGTGGGGACAGGCCAGGCAATCCGGCTTGGACAGGCAGGCGATGTTGACGCGGTTCTGGTCCATGCACGCGGCGCAGAAGACGCATTTATTGCCGCAGGGTTCGGAACACACCGCCGCGAAATCATGTACAACGACTTTGTGATTATCGGACCGAACGCAGACCCCGCAGGCGTCGCAAATGCCACCACCGCACCCGTCGCATTCCAGTCTATCGCAACGGCAAAGTCCGTGTTCGTAAGCAGAGGCGACGACAGTGGCACCCACAAAGCCGAACAGGCACAATGGGCTGCCGCAGGTTTGGACCCCGCAGCGTTTGACCCGTGGTACACATCTGTCGGGGCGGGCATGGGTGCTGCGTTAAACACCGCCGCCGGGCTGGATGCCTATATTCTATCGGACCGTGCCAGTTGGTTGAATTTCGGAAACCGCGCAAATTTGACGATTTTATTTGCAGGTGATCCGGCATTGTTTAACCAATATGCATTTCTGCCTGTCAATCCGGAAAAACATCCGCACGTGCGCAACGATCTGGCAATCGAGCTGGAAAACTGGCTAACCAGCGACACCGCGCGGGATTTGATCAACAACTACCAGATCAAGGGTGAACAGCTATTTGTGTTCAACGCCACCGCGCCTTAGCGCGGCGTGACATGCAGGTGGCCGCTTTGATTGGGCCACCTGCATTTTTTGATTATGGCCTTTTGGTGCCGGTAAATGTCGTCAGCACAGTGCCGCTGTTGCTGCCGCTACTTTTCATGGTGGCAATACCACCAACCTCTTGCGCGGCCGGACCGGCAAAACCGCCAATGACTGCAATCGTCGCACCGCTTGTTGTCAGGTTCGCATTTCCCGACCCGAACCCTTCGACAACAGCCGTGCTCCCTGCCACCGATGCAAACTGACCACCGGACATTACCAGTCCGTCAAATTTGACCAGCTCGTCACCTGTGGGCGTATAAGATGCGCTCGGACCACCATTCAAGAACGTTGCACCACTGGCAACGCTGTCAAATGTCACACTGGCCGCGTTGGCCGTGCCGCCGATATTCACATCAACCGTTGCACCCATATCACCCGAATACGTGCCTGCGTTTGGTCCAGCGTTTACGATAACCGCAAAATTTGCTGTTCCCGTGTATGATGCAACACCCGACGGCGCAGCGGCGGATTGTATCATGACGATTTTATTGTCAACCGCCCCACCAAGCAAAGCAACATACTGCAAATTACCCGTTAGATTGCTTGTCGCGTCCCGGTTGACGCTTACGCCAGCAACTTTGGCGGCGCGCGTGGTGGTATTGTACGTGCCGTCCACGGCAGAAACATCAGAGGTATCAGACGAGCTTTGCCTCAAGACCTTGACGTCAATAACCTTGCCCGTCGCGGTCACCAGATTTTCGATCGTTGGTGTGGCATCGGCCACCACGGGCGCGCCTGACCCACCACAGGCCGCAAGTGTTGCAACAGCGCCAAAAATTGCGCCAACTTTAATAATATTCATTAATTTATACACCTCTCACTCCAAAACCCGAACGTTGTGATGTGAGATGATACGGAAGTTATCCGTTACTTGATCTCGAAAGCTGCGCCACTGTTTTGGAAG
>Ga0222645_101278_pt1 | contig 11213 bp, 11 predicted proteins | sample AntAcemetagen292_FD_179881 | JGI IMG/M metagenome (GOLD analysis project Ga0222645, IMG submission 179881) | Saline water microbial communities from Ace Lake, Antarctica - #292 | ecosystem: Environmental > Aquatic > Non-marine Saline and Alkaline > Saline | place: Antarctica: Ace Lake | collected...
AAATTGTCCCCTTATTATGGGGCTATCTTGCCCAAGTGACAATGTATGAACAAAACAACGATTTGGGTCTTGCCAATCACTGCGCACCCACGCTAAACCCCGCACAACGGATCGGTGGCCGAGTGGTCGAAGGCGCACGCCTGGAAAGTGTGTAGGCGGGAGACCGTCTCCAGGGTTCGAATCCCTGTCGGTCCGCCATAAACCCTTACATCTCACACAAAGTGTTGACTGCGATCGTGTGTAAAAAATGCGCTGATCTATTGCGCGTGGCTGTGGCATAAAACTGCGGTGGTCATATCTAGATGTTGTCGGGTCATTGGTATGGATGCGCTTTTACAAAGCATGTCGACACATGCGGTGCGCAGTAAAACTGATGGTGTCCGATTGTTTTGCCTGCTTTGGACGCGCATGGCAAAAGTCGGATCCGGGATATTGTGAAATCGGTCCAGGCAATATAGAATTGTCGCATGACAATATGGTATCCTGATCCCGCAGCTTTGCAGCATCCCTTACACACGGGATTGGCAACGGCGATTGCGCATGCGATTTCTGCAGGGACTTTGCAAAGTGGCCAGCAATTGCCAACGCACCGAAAAATGGCGGAACGGCTCGGGCTGAGTGTTCACACTGTCAGCAAGGCGTATGAAGCGTTGCGGCGGCAAAACCTGATTGACGGGCATGTGGGACGGGGCAGTTATGTTGTGGACACGGATGTTTCGAATGCGCAACCTTTTAGCCTGCATACCGAAGACCAAGATGGATTTGACCTTTCCATTTCGCGCCCTGTGTTCAGCACCCTGCATGTCGACCGGTTTCAACAGGCATTGACCAGATTGCCCGTTGATTTGGACCCGTCGATGTTTTTGTCGTGTCGGCCCAATGTCGGGCACCGGAGCCACCGCGAGGCGGGGGTGACGTGGTTGTCTACTTGCGGGCTGGATACATCGCCGGACCGGATCATTATGACCAATGGGGTCAGTCACGGTATGTCAGCGGCACTTTCGGCATTGACCCGCCCGGGTGACACCGTTTTGTCAGATAACGTGACGCATCACTTGCTGGTTTCTGGTTGCGCGTATCTGGGGTTGAATTTGGTGGGTTTGACCACTGATGAGCATGGCATCTGCCCAGAGTCACTTGATAAATATTGTCATGAAAAAGACGCGAAAGTCCTGTTTTTATTCCCGTCGCTGGCAAGCCCCACAGCTGTGTTGATGCCCGAAAGCCGGCGGCGTGCGCTTGTGCGTATTGCGCAAAAGCATGACCTTTTTATTGTCGAAAATGATGCGTTCGGACCGCTTGTAACCGATCAAACGGTTCCGGTTTCCGCGTTGCTTCCAAAGCGTTCGATTTACCTGACATCATTTACAAAATGTACGGTTTCGGGGTTGCGCGCAGGGTATATGGTTGCGCCGGAACATCTGTTGCCGGCGTTGACGGGGCGGATTGTTTTCTTTGGCTGGGCTGCTACGCCGCTGATGTGTGAACTGGCAAGCAGGTGGGTTCTGGATGGCACTGCGCTGGAACTGGCCGCATGGCAACAGGCAGAGCTGACCAAGCGGTACGAGATTGCCACGCAAGCATTGCAAGGTATGACATGGAGCGGGCATGCGTCCGGGCTGCATATCTGGCTGACATTGCCGGCAGGTTGGACCACCAACAGTTTTGTTGCATATGCGCGGGCTTTGAAAATTGCAGTGGCGCCAGATACACCCTTTCTTACGCCCAAAACGCCGTCGCGCGCAGCGGTGCGGATATCGCTTGGCAGTATTCAGGATCTGGGGCGTTTCAAGCAGGCGTTCGAGTTGTTGGCGGGCATACTTTCGCACCCGCACGAAGCGCTATCGCCACTGCCATACTGAATTGTCACGCTACAATAAATAAATTGACTTGCAGTACAATCCGACCCCAACGTGACAATGAGGACATCTCGACGTCACCGAAATTGGGAGGATACACCGATGCAATCTGTAAAAGTGATGCTGAAAACCAGCACTGTCGCAAGTCTGGCTATTGTTGTGGCCGGGGCCGTTCAGGCCGACACATGGCGCTATGCCTTTGAGGAATCAATGACCGACGTGCAGGGCGTTTATGCCCAGACGTTCAAAGATGAAATCGAAGCGAATTCTGATCACGACGTTCAGTTATTTCCCTACGGGACGCTTGGTGAATCGGCTGACATTATGGAGCAGACGCAAGATGGTATCCTTCAATTTGTCGATCAGTCCCCCGGGTTTACGGGGGCGTTGATCCCCGAGGCGCAGGTGTTTTTTGTGCCTTATCTTTTGCCAACGGATCAGGAACATCTGGCGCGGTTTTTCCGTGAAAGCGAAGCAGTTAACAGTATGTTCAGACCGCTGTACGCCGCGCAAGGTCTTGAATTACTGAATATGTTTCCCGAAGGCGAAGTCGCCATGACAACCAAAAGCCCGGTGACAAATTGTGACGATCTTAACGAGGTCAAGTTCAGGGTAATGACCAATCCACTGCTTGTGGAAAGCTACCGTGCGTTTGGCGCAACGCCAACGCCGCTGCCGTGGGGCGAGGTGTATGGCGGTTTGCAGACAAACATTATTCAAGGACAAGAAAACCCCACATTCTTTCTTTATTCGACCAAAATTTACGAGGTGACAGATTACATCACCTATGCAGGCCATAACAATTACACCACGGCCGTGATGGCGAACAAGGATTTCTATGACGGCTTAAGCCGCGAAGACCAGCAGGTCGTTCAGGATGCGGCCACGGCAGCCTATGACCATACCGTTGTCTATCAACAGCTTGCGGCAGAAACCGAACTGGTCAAAATTATGGAGGCCAAGCCGGAAATGGTTGTCACCGTTTTGACAGAAGAACAACGCACGTGTTTCCGCGAGGCGGCAAAGCAGGTCGAAGCCACGTTTATCGAAATGACAGGTGAGAGCGGCGCAAGAATTCTTGCACAGATGAAAGCAGATCTTGCTGCGACCGCCAACTAAGCCTTGGAAAGAATGTGACCAAGCAGATGTCGTCTGCTTGATGATCTTGATGTGGTTTGGGGGTGCATGATGGGCGAACAGTCGCAACAAGGGACACATACATCCAGTTTGCCCGGTGTGTTGGGGGTGATTGATGTTGGAATTAGCCGGATTGAATCATTCTTGCTGGCCGCCGGTGTTCTGCTCATGGCTGCGAATACAGTTGCGAATGTGGTTGGTCGTTTTGTCTTGGGACAGTCGATCTTTTTTTCCGAAGAACTTAACAGAATTCTGATCATCCTGATTACATTCGCTGGCATCAGCTATGCCGCGCGGCATGGGCGCCACATCAGAATGTCAGCAATTTATGACGCTTTGCCACCACGTATGCGCAAAATTCTTATGATTGTCATTTCACTGGTCACTGCCTTGTTCATGTTTCTACTGTGTTACTACGCGCTCAAATATATCGGGTCCCAAGCCTCTCGTGGGCGAATTTTGCCATCTTTGCAAATTCCTGTGTGGACTATTCTGGTGTGGGCGCCTGTCGGGTTTTTCATGACCGGAACCCAGTATCTGCTGACAGCGATCAAAAACATGACGTCGCATGACATCTATCTCTCGACGCATGTGCTTGAGGGATATGACGACGACGAAATTGAAATTTAAGGAGCGCATGTAATGGCCACAACGATTTTCAGTGTCATGGTCGTGCTGTTGTTGTTGGGATTTCCGATGATGATCCCATTGATTGTCGGGGCGTTCATTGGATTTCTGATGATGTTTGGTGATTTTGGTCAGATGGAAACCATGGTACAGCAAATGCTGGCCGGCATCCGGCCTGCATCGTTGATTGCGGTGCCGATGTTTATATTTGCGGCCGACATCATGACACGCGGACAGTCCGCCGGACGTCTGATTGATGTGGTGATGGCGTTCATTGGTCATATTCGCGGTGGGCTGGCCATTTCGACGGCGGCGGCCTGTACGATGTTTGGCGCGGTTTCGGGGTCAACGCAGGCGACGGTTGTTGCAATCGGGTCGCCGTTGCGCCCGCGCATGCTTAAGGCGGGATACAAAGACAGCTTTATTCTGGCGCTGATTGTGAACGCCAGTGATATCGCCTTTTTGATCCCGCCCTCGATCGGCATGATCATTTACGGTGTTGTTTCCAATACATCAATTGCCGAGTTGTTCATTGCAGGCATCGGGCCGGGCCTGCTGATCCTCGTGATGTTTTCGGTCTATAGCTATATTTATGCAGTGCGTCACAATGTGCCCACCGAACCAAAAGCCACGTGGGGCCAGCGTGCGCGTACGCTACGTCAAGCACTTTGGCCGATGGGATTTCCGGTCATCATCGTCGGCGGCATCTATGGCGGTATCTTTAGCCCGACAGAAGCCGCCGCGGCGTGTGTGCTTTACGCTTTGGTTCTTGAAGTGATGGTTTTCCGGTCAATGACGGTGGCCGATGTGTATCAAACCGCCAAATCAACGGGGCTGATTACGGCTGTGGTCTTTATTCTGGTGGCTGCGGGGGCTGCGTTTTCGTGGGTAATTTCATTCGCGCAGGTGCCGCAACAAATCTTGGGCGCGGTGGGAATATCCGACATGGGTGCAATCGGTGTCTTGTTTGTGATTTCGATCGCTTTTTTTATCGGCTGTATGTTTGTCGATCCGATTGTTGTGATCCTTATTTTGGTGCCAATCTTTGCGCCCGTGGTGAAATCGGTCGGGCTTGACCCTGTTTTGGTCGGAACAATCATAACGTTACAGGTGGCTATCGGGTCGGCGACGCCCCCTTTCGGGTGCGATATTTTCACCGCGATGGCTGTGTTCAAGCGCCCCTATATCGACGTTATTCGTGGCACGCCGCCCTTTATTGTCATGCTGCTTAGTGTTGCTGTGGCGTTGATATTCTTCCCACAGATCGCGTTGTTCTTGCGCGATCTTGCTTTCGCAAAATAAAGGGACTTCTGGAATGTTCAAATCGATCCTTGTTCCATTTGACGGCTCGCAGGGTGCAGAGACTGCGTTGCAAAAAGCCGTGAAATTATGCGGCATATGTGGTGATTGCCAGCTGACGCTTTTGACTGTGTATCGCCATCATTCGATGCTCGAGGCCTCGATTTCCATGGTGCGTGCCGATGTGCCGGGCAATCTGGACCAGATCATGCGGGGCCATGCCACCCAAGTTGGGGAGCGCGGCAAAATGATTGCTGCCAATGCGGGTTGCACGGACCTCAAAGCCTTTGTGAAATCTGGTCCGACCGCGCGTGTTATTGTCGGTTTTGCGCAAGACCATAATAACGATCTGATCGTGATCGGCAGCAGAGGGCTTGGGTCCGTGGAAGGGTATTTGCTGGGAAGCGTTTCGCACAAAGTCACAAGCCTGTCTGCCTGTCCTGTTCTGGTGATTTAGGAAAACAAATGACACATACAATTGCATCAACAATGTCACCTGTTCCGGTTTTGATGGATGTTCGCCCGGTCAAAAAACGCATCGCGCTGGTGGTTTTGGCGACCGACCACACCACAGAACTGGACTTCACCCGGCTTTGTGATCCTGCGGATGTGGGGGTTTACACCACGCGCATCGCTTATCAAAACCCCGGGACACATGAAAATCTGCGCGCAACGGGCCCAAGACTGACAAAGGCAGCCGCTTTGATTTTGCCCGGTGAAACGGTTGATATCGTGGCCTATGCGTGCACTTCGGCTTCGGTTGTTCTGGGCAATGCTATGGTGGGTGGGTTTTTAAATGCTGGCAAGCCGGACACCCCGTTTGTCACGCCAAGTTCTGCGGCGCTTGATGGGTTCAAGGCGCTAGGCGCGCGGCGGATCAGCGTGCTGACCCCGTATTCGGCAGGTATTTCCGACGAAGTATTGGCATATTTTGCGGCCAATGGCCCCAAGATTGTTAGCGCGCACTGCATGGGCATTGATGACGACCGCGAAATTGCGCGCATATCCGAAGACACAATTATCGACGCTGCGTGTGCTGCAATGGATCCGGCGGCTGATGCGTTGTTTGTGTCTTGCACAGGTCTGCGTGCGGCAGTTTGTATCAAGCGGATCGAAGCACGGACCGGAAAACCTGTTGTTACATCCAATCAGGCGATGATCTGGCGCTGTCTACAATGTGTCGGATCGACAAAGGCGCCTGTGGGTTACGGTCACCTTTTTGCGCATCGCTTTGCCACGGGGGCTGTATAAATGACGCCCCCGATCACATTGCAAGACAGCTATGCCGCACGGCGGCGCATTGCGGACGGTGTTCGGAAAACGGCTTTGGTGGTATCGCCGTCATTAAGTACGCTTGCCTGTGCACATATCATGCTAAAGCTGGAAAACACCCAAATCACGGGCAGTTTCAAACTGCGCGGTGCAACACATGCAGTGCGCTGTCTTGATGACGCACAGCGAACGGCCGGTGTGGTGGGTGTTTCAACGGGCAATCACGGTCGCGGTCTTGCTTATGCCGCGCGGCAGGCGGGGGTGCGCTGTGTCATTTGCATGTCTGCGCTTGTGCCACAAAACAAGATTGACGGTATTCAGTCCCACAGAGCAGAGGTGCGTATCGTTGGCGGGTCGCAAGATGACGCGCAAGTCGAGGTCGATAGACTGGTCGCGCAAGGCATGGTGATGCTGCCGCCGTTCGATCACCGCGACATTATTGCGGGGCAAAGCACCGTGGCGCTTGAAATACTTGAACAGGCGCCAGAGGTGCAAACCGTCCTTGTGCCACTTTCGGGGGGTGGTCTGATATCTGGTGTGGCGATGGTCATGAAGGCCGCCAACCCGTCCATCCGGATCATCGGTGTTTCGATGGAACGGGGTGCTGCGATGTACGCATGCCAACGGGCGGGCAAGCCAGTTGTGATTGCGGAAAAGCCTACTTTGGCGGATTCGCTTGGTGGCGGGATCGGGCTGGACAATGCCTATACCTTTGCGATGACGCGCGATCTTGTGGATGACATTGTGCTGGTGTCCGAAACCGACATCGCCGCGGCAATCCGCCATGCCTATTGGCACGACCGCCAGATCATCGAAGGGTCGGGCAGTGTGGGCATTGCTGCTCTTCTGGCTGGCAAAATTAGAGATCCGGGCAATTGTGTCGTGCTGGTCAGTGGCCAGAATATCGACATGACGTTGCACAAGCGGATCATTGACGGTGAAGATGTCGATGTTGCGTCCGCAGTCACAAAAACCGGGGCCGCACATGCATGATATCAAGATATTGACCCAAGCCGATTTGCGCAAGATCGTTGTGCTGGATGATCGTACCATCAGTTGTATTGAACACGCGTTTCATTCGCTTGCGACACGCGATGTCGTGATGCCGCCCATCCTCAGTTTTCAGGTGCCGGACAATAATGGCGAGGTGGACGTCAAAACCGCCTATGTCCCTGGCGTGAACAGTTTTGCCATTAAAATAAGCCCCGGTTTTTTTGATAACCCGAAGGTGGGCTTGCCCAGTTTGAACGGGCTGATGGTGCTGTTTGATGCCTGCACGGGCATGGTAAAAGCTGTGTTGCTTGATAACGGTTACCTGACCGATATACGCACAGCCGCGGCGGGGGCCGTTGCTGCCAAACACCTGTCGCGCCCCGATAGCCGTGTGGCAGGCATTTTGGGCAGTGGCACGCAAGCCCGCCTGCAACTCGCGGCGCTGACGCATGTGCGCGGGATAACCCGTGCAATGATCTGGGGCCGCGATGGTGACAAGGCAGCGGAATGTGCGCGTGATTGCGCCACACGGCTTGGGATCACGGTGACCACAGGCAGCATTGCCGATGTGATGGCCGCCGCTGATATTGTGGTCACGACCACACCGTCAGGCACCCCGTTGATCACTGCGGATATGCTGCGCACAGGCCAGCACATTACGGCCGTGGGTGCGGATGCCGATTATAAAACCGAACTTGAAACCGATGTAATTGCTGCAGCAACGCTGTTTACCGCCGACCGGTTATCACAATCGATCCATCAAGGTGAACTGCGGCCGGCGATTGCAGCAGGCACGGTGACAACCCCCGAAAATTACCCGGAACTGGGCGATATTGTGGCCGGCCAAAAGCCGGGCCGCCAAACACCGCACGACATTACGGTGTGCGATCTGACAGGCACCGGTGTTCAGGACACAGCAATCGCAGCATTGGCCGGTGACCGCGCCATTGCTGCGGGTAAGGGAACAACATTTCATAATTAACCTGACAAGGAGCAAGAAAATGACAGCGCCAAAACTCCATTTTTCCCGTGACGAATATCAAACCCGTTTGGCCAAAACGCGCCTTGAGATGACACGTCGCAATATTGATTTGTTGATTGTCACCGACCCGTCCAACATGAACTGGCTGACCGGATATGACGGGTGGTCGTTTTACGTGCACCAGTGCGTTATCATAAAACTACACGGTGAGCCGCTTTGGTATGGCCGTGGGCAAGACGCCAAAGGCGCGGTGCGCACGTGTTTTATGGATGCGTCAAACATCATCGGCTATCCCGATCATTACGTGCAGTCGCCTGACTGTCATCCGATGGATTACCTGTCGGGGCAACTGGCCGATCGCGGGTTGGCAAAAGGCTGCGTCGGGGTCGAGATGGACAATTACTGGTTTTCGGCCGCGGCTTTTGCAGCGTTGCAAAAACATATGCCGAACGTGCGGTTTGCTGACGCCACAGTCTTGGTCAACTGGCAGCGCGCGGTAAAATCCGACGCCGAACTGGGGTATATGCGCAAGGCCGGTAAAATTGTCGAAAAAATGCACCAGCGAATTTTCGACAAGGTCGAACCGGGCCTGCGCAAATGTGATCTGGTGGCCGAGATTTATGATGCGGGTCTTCGCTATGATGCGGCTGCGGGTTTTGGCGGGGACTATCCGGCCATTGTGCCGCTTTTGCCCTCGGGATCGGACGCAGCGGCACCGCATCTTACGTGGGATGATGCGCCGATGAAAACCGGCGAGGGAACGTTTTTCGAAATAGCCGGTGTGGTTCATCGCTATCACTGTCCGTTGTCGCGCACGGTGTTTCTGGGCAAGCCGACGCAAACGTTTCTGGATGCAGAAAAAGCCGTACTTGAAGGCATGGAGGCCGGGTTGGAAAAAGCGCGGGTTGGAAATGCGTGCGAAGATGTGGCGATTGCTTTTTTTGACGTGCTCAAGAAATACGGGATCACCAAGGACAACCGCACCGGCTATCCTATCGGGGTGTCTTATCCACCCGATTGGGGCGAACGCACCATGTCGTTGCGCCCCGGTGACAAGACAGTCCTTGCGGAAAATATGACCTTTCATTTTATGACGGGGCTATGGATGGACGACTGGGGCTTTGAAATTACCGAAAGCATCCGGATCGGCCAGACGGGGCCTGAATGTCTGTCCGATGTGCCGCGCAAAATGTTGGTAAAGGATTAGAACATGATAAATAACCCGATTACCGCCAATATTCCGCTGGACGAGGATGGCATTCACCACGGATTTTTAAAGCTGCCTTACAGCCGCGATGACAGCGGATGGGGCGCAATTATGATCCCGATTGCTGTTATCAAAAACGGCGATGGGCCAACCGCACTTTTGACCGGGGCCAATCACGGCGATGAATATGAAGGGCCGATTGCCTTGCATGAACTTGCTGTGACATTACAGGCGCGCGATATAACTGGTCGTGTGATCATTGTGCCGGCCTTTAATTATCCGGCATTTCGCGCAGGAACACGCACCTCACCGATTGATAAGGGCAATATGAACCGGTCTTTTCCCGGGCGTCCTGACGGCACACCCACCGAAAAGATCGCGGATTATTTCCAGCGCACGTTGCTGCCATTGGCGGATGTTGCGGTCGACTTTCATTCCGGGGGCCGAACGCTGGATTTTGTGCCATTTGCAGCGGCGCATATTCTGGACGACAAGGTCAATCAGGCAGCGTGTTTTGCGGCAATGGCCGCGTTTAACGCGCCGTATTCTGTGCAATTGCTGGAAATCGACAATGTCGGGATGTACGACACTGCCGTCGAAGCGTTGGGCAAGGTTCTGGTGTCAACCGAACTTGGCGGTGGCGGAACATCGACCGCCAAATCCAACATGATTGCCAAAAAAGGACTGCGTAATATCCTGATCCATTTTGGTATTTTAAGGGGTGAAATGCAAATCGATCCGACTGTCAGGCTCGACATGCCGGACGACACCTGTTTTACCATTTGCGAAACCGATGGCATGCACGAGCCGCTTGTCGATCTGGGTGAAATGGTTGAAAAAGGCGACGTTCTGGCGCGGGTCTGGCCGATGGATCGCACGGGCGTGGCCCCAAGCGAGTACACGGCCAAACGCAGTGGCATGTTGATTACCCGTCAATTCAACGGGCTGATCAAATCCGGTGATTGCGTCGCGGTCATCGGCGTTGTTGTACCATAACTTTGAAGGGATGCCGCAGTGCAGCTTGATCAACGGGATCTGGAAATTTTGCGCGTTCTGTCAAAGGAAGGCCGGATAACCAAAGCGGCGCTTGCAGACCGCGTCGGGCTGTCCGCATCGCCGTGCTGGGACCGTTTGAAAAAGCTTGAAAAAGCAGGATTGATTGAAGGCTATCAGGCCCGGATCAATCTTAAAAAACTTGGGGCCCATGTTACTGTTTTTGTGGCAGCACAGATCGCTGACCATACCGCAGCCAGTTTTCACGCGTTCGAGACAGCGGTGCAAACCCACGACGAGGTGATCGCGTGTTGGGCGCTTGGCGGGGGGTACGATTATCTTTTGCAGGTCGTGACGCGCGACATCGACAGTTATCAACGGCTTATTGATGCCATGCTGGAATCGCGTATCGGTTTGTCGCAATACACGACGTATATTGTGACCAAGCCGGTCAAGAACGGGTCGATGCCGCCGCTTGATTTGTTGTTTTCTGGCGATCAGGGCCCGTTCCGCAGCTGAATATTCTGTGAAGTTTTCAAGGTTCGGTCACTTCTTCTGCTCCCAAAGCGCATGCTTTTCTGGAACGAAGAAGGGGTTGGCTATGACCAAGACAGAATTATCTACACGCGCAGATATTCAAGACAAAGCACTGGTGCGCAGTTTTTCCTATATTAACGGTAAATGGTGCGGCGCTGCGACGGGTGAAACGTTTGCTGTCAAAAACCCGGCCAACGGGGACGTGTTGGGCGATGTGGCGTCGTTGGGTGCCGCCGATGCAACCCGCGCGGTCGATGCTGCACAGCAGGCGTTTGCAGCGTGGTCCGGAAAATTGCCGCAAGACCGG